>Ga0172369_10001174_pt1 | contig 38164 bp, 28 predicted proteins | sample LakKiv25m_FD_114539 | JGI IMG/M metagenome (GOLD analysis project Ga0172369, IMG submission 114539) | Freshwater microbial communities from Kabuno Bay, South-Kivu, Congo - kab_022012_11.25m | ecosystem: Environmental > Aquatic > Freshwater > Lake | place: Democratic Republic of the Congo... | reverse complement strand
CTTGTGCAAGGTATGATATATTCTCAGTCAGATTCAGAAAAAAAAATTTAATGCAAATATATGCTAATGTAGAACTATATTTTCAGTGAATATAGTTTTTTATTTTCCGGAAAAACGGAAAGATCAGGAAATGGCCAAAATCCGAAAATGCCGATTTTTGACTCAAATCCCCCGAATTTTAAGGTATGTTTTCGCCTTCGAGCTGAACTAAGTACCACCCAGGGGCGAAAATCGCTCGGATTATACAAGAGATTCCGGCTTCAAAAAGCCAAAAAACGGGGGAGCACTCCTCTGCTGAAATCCTACAGAAAAGCGACAACTCGTATTGATTTTTTCCTGCGAATATGTATATACATATTCCCTTATGTTAAGGGATAAATAAACAAAAAAAATAACCCGTTTTCTATGAAACAAAATCAGTTACCGGTCGGAAACACGACCAAAGGGTTCTTCGTCGCTTTCGCTGACGAGACCAAAGAATTGAAAAAATTAAATCTGGTGAACACCGGACGCAGCGGAGTCTTCTACAAAAAGGAAGACCTATTGACCACTCTGGAATCCAGAGATGTACTCCTCGCCAAGCGAAGAGAGATAAACATCGTGGAGATAGATGTGCCAACCTGCGCTATCATCAGTCCGAACTGTGTTAAGTTCGGCATCAAAGGTGGAAAAGATATCCGCATCATCAAGTTCCAATCCTTCGTAAACGCACAGAAGGAGATAGAAAAGATGGCGGTAGCATAAGCGTAGCGATACGCATGAGGAGGGCTCGGAATTTCCAGCTCTCTTTCTTTATATCCGGATTTTTCCGTCAAAAAGAAAAAACTACCTGGTAATAACCAGGTAGCCGTACCCTTCGGGGACGGCCTGCCCTTTATTATAAGGCGTACAGAATAAGTAAGATGACTACTCTACTTATTGTGTATGCCTGATAATTTCAAATGCCGTCTCCAAAGATGTAGATGCGAACGTTTCGCTTTGGTAAGTTACTTCGTTAGCGAACAAATCTTTAGAAAACCAAAGGTTTGTAATAATAAGTTTTAGTGGATCCCAACTGGCGTAACTCATTTTTGTTTAAGGATATTTTTTGTTTACAGCTAGTTTTTATCGTTATATACAAAGAAAACAAATAGATTATATAATTATCATATAGCTTTTCGTTAGCACAGGATAAAATAAAATATAATTTTACTATTGTCATTTTTAGATAATTAGTATATAAAAACATATAAGAAAAAGGCCAAGAAACAAGTCTTGACCTAATAATTTAGTCATTCTGAATGAAATGAAGAATATAGTAATATTACTTATATCCTTCGACTACGCTCAGGATGACATAAATATTGATATATTATTGAGCAGCAGTTTCTGTATCTGTTCATTCTGTAGGAACGGTATCAGTCGGTGCTGTTGTGTTAGCGCCAAAATCTACGGTTGGAGCTACATCAGCTCATTCTTTTGCTTCAAATTGTTGAGCTTTTTCGAAACCAAATAGAGCAGCTACGATATTAGCAGGGAATCTGCGGATATAGATATTCAAGATATTGACTGCATCATTGAAGTTTTTTCTCTCGACAGTAATTCTATTTTCTGTACCTTCCAATTGTGTCATAAGATCACGAAACGCTTGGATAGATTGTAATGCAGGATAATTTTCTACGACTGCCAACAATTTAGATAATGAAGATGACACCTCCCCTTGCGCTGCTTGAAATGCTGCAAGTGATTTTGCATCTTTGATATCTACAGTGACTTTAGTTGCATTAGCTCTAGCTTCAACTACAGCGACTAATACTCCACTCTCTTGTGCAGCTGCGCCTTTTACCGTGTTTACTAAATTTGGAATCAGATCCAGTCTTCTTTGATACACGTTTTCTACTTGTGACCAAGCTGTTTTTACTGTTTCATCATATTTTACTATAGTATTATATTTACCGACTACGAATAATACGGCTACAACTACGATAGCTAAAATAATAAGTAATGTCTTTTTCATGAGAAAAAAATTATAAAATAAAACTATTTGTGATTATTTATCTTAGTGCATAATTCAGAAAGATATTGATGTACATCGTGGATAAGTGAAGGTATTTTACGATCTTCTACTCTATCCTCCAAAAGATAATAAAAATTCTGACTATTACAAGACCAAGCCACATCAAATAAGGAAAGTAGCTCTTTCATATTTTTGGGCAAAGTGATGTCAGAGGATTTTAATACTAATGCTCATTCTCGTAAAATCTGCATTCCCGGCAAAAGATGTACTAAAAAATTCCTTCATTTATTCTGAGAAAGATAATCCTCTCTCAATTGGATACGTTTAGTACGGATTTCGAGTTCAAGCGCAGATCTAAGATCAGATTTTTCTATGATAATATCAGATAACACATCATTACCATAAAAAAGCTCAGAATGGTTTTTAATATGCAAAAGTTTTAGACAGAAGACATCATTTCACTCTTTTATGTCATCTTGTGTCAAGATTATGAATTTTTCACGAGCGAAGAAATCCCTGATGGAGTTTAGGAAAATGAAATTTACCTCTTCGACAATAAAAACAGGAATCTTTTCTGTACCCTTTTCGTATAGATAGATAGATACTAGTCAATCTCTTAATACACTAACGATATTTTGAAGCTTTTTTATAGTCATAAATATATTTGTAAAAATGTAAATAAACTTTTATAGTTTGAAAATTAGAAATTAAAAATTAGAAATTAGTATTTACCAACTACCAGACGATCCTCCGCCGCCGAAACTTCCACCGCTAAATCAACCGAAACTTGACCCTCATCATCACCAAGAACTTCATCCACTTCATCATAAAAACCAGGTATTTCATGTATTTCATGTAGATTTACCATACAATGCCATCAATACTCAGATAAGCAAAAAGAAATATGATACAAATACAGCTATAATGAAAGGGATTATCAGAGTAACTATCAATCAAAGAAAAAGTCCCGCAGCGGTATACATCCATCGACCATGCTTTTTCATTTTTCTTTTCTTTCACTTGACCGTCGAAGGCACGGTGACTCGCCTGCCAAAGACCGATATAGCGAAGATGAAGAAGAAAAATACGAACTCTGAATATTTACCGAAAGAATCATCACTCGTTGTTGATGGTGTCTGTGAATAGGCAGCCATAATGCCTGGATCCTGTTTGATATATCATAAGACATCATCAAGCATCTCTACTACACCTTGATAATAATTCCCTGCTCTGAAATTGGGCGGGAAACGAGCTTCGCCTATTTGTTTCGTAGCAAGATCCGGAAGAATTCATTCCAATCCATATCCAACTTGTATCGACCATTTTCTATCATCAACCGCTATCAAAACAATCAAACCATTATCCTGACTTTTTTTTCCTACTCATCGTTTATTCCCCACATCGACTGCTACGAGATTGATATCATCATCAACCGTAGGAACAACTAAGACAGCTATTTCGATACTCGTAGCTTGTTCTATTTCCTGTATCTTAGCACCCAATTCAGTTTTTTCCGTTTCAGAAAATACCCCGACTTTGTCAGTAACATATCAATTATAGTTTGGAATTTCAAATCCACAAACCACTCAAAAGAACAATAACACTATAGTAATTTTTACAAAATTCTTAAGCATCCTAATGAAAGATTAAAAATTAATGATGAATGATTTTGGTATGAGTTATCTGACAAACTATTATATACAACAATAGTTCATATATAGATAAATCCTACATTTTTCATTATTAATTATTCATTATTAATTAGTCTTTTAATATGTTCAATCTGATTTACTTTTCAGTTCACTGAACTTCATAATTTCTTTTTCAAAATATAATTCTGATTCTCAGACAGGTCCATTTCTATTTTTTCTTACACAAACATCAGTCAATCCTTTCTTGTCCGTGTCAGGATCATAATAATCTTCTCTATGAAGCATAATAACGCCATCGGCATCTTGTTCGATCGCTCCAGACTCTCTCAAGTCAGATAGTTGCGGTTTTTTATCAACCCTCTTTTCCACTTCACGAGAAAGTTGTGACAATGCCATAATAGGGATTTCAAGTTCTCTCGCAAGTTCTTTGAGTCCTCTTGAAATTTCAGAAATCTCTTGGACTCTATTACCTGAATATCCAGAATTACTTCCGCTCATCAGCTGGAGATAATCGATAATCACCAGGTCAAGCGTATTTTTTTCTATTTTAAGTCTTCTTATCTTTGATTTCAATTCTGGAATAGTGGTAGATCATTTATCGTCAATGAAGATATTTGTATCAGATAATACCTCCATAGATTCTCCCATCACGGTGAAATCTTCCGTATCAAGTTGTCCTTTGGAAATCTTCCACATTGGAATACCAGAAACCATGGACAATACCCTATCTGCTATCTGCTCAGAACTCATTTCCAGAGAGAATAATGCAACACTTTTTTTTTGATCTACTGCCATATTCTTCAATATATTCAATGCGAAAGCCGTCTTACCCATACTCGGACGAGCAGCAAGTATGATAAGTTCTGCAGGTTTAAATCATCATAACATATCATCAAGACCATGATATCCGGAATACACTTTTCTCAGATTAGCTTTTTCTGGATGATCGACAATATCCATATACTCCTCCACTCTTCTATTTAATATTTCTCAGATAGAATGTACTTTTTCTGCAACATTGTTTTGTGTAAGATCAAATACTCTCTTTTCAATATCTTGCAGCACCACTAAAGTATCTTTTTGTTCGTAGACATCACCAATAATTTTCTGTGAAGTTTTGAGGATATTTCTTAAGATAGATTTTTCTTTGACGATCTTCACATATTCAGCACAAGAAGTAGTGCTCAGCAAGAAACTTGAAAGCTCATAGAGATAATCGGTTCATCCTATGGTATCCAAAAAAGAATCTTTGGATAATTGATCAGCCAAAGTGACAACATCTATAGTTTTGCGTGATCATCGGAGTTTTTTCATCCCTTGATAGATATAGGAATGTTCTCTATTGTAGAAATCTTCTGGAATCAGTCCCAATCCGTCATAATAATACATTAATTCGTTATCCATTAATATTCCACCAAGCGTACCTTTTTCTGCATCGACATTGTGCGGAGGTAATTTGATATCTTCTAGACTGACCATTTCAAATACTAAGAGACTAAAATAATTGACGAATGGTCCGACACAACGGACCGACAAATGATTAACTAATAATAGCTAAAAAACATTCTATTATTCGTTGCGAGTACAACGAGCATTCGACTATTTTTCGTCCCTTGTTTATCAATACAGAAATAATATGCAAGAGAAAAATTAGAAAATATAGGTGAGAACTATGTTTTTAACAATATTTCAACAATATTTTGACATTATGTAGAAGGATACAAGGAGCCATCTTGATATATTTTATTATTCGCTTTCATCCAAAGATCAACACTTCCTATGTCCCGAAATGGTTCTGTCTTGAATGCAAAGACCTCTGTAGTTTTCATCAGCATATTGAGGGCATGAGGAAGAAGATATTCTCCTCTTTTTTCATCGATAGGCACATCACGCAAAAGAGGAAATACGGACTTTGGTAATAAATATACACCATTACAGACAAGATTAGACGGAGCATCTTCCACTTTTGGCTGTTCGACTATTTCAATCATCCTTTCACCATCCAATTTAACGACTCCGTACCTAAAAACATCTTCTCTGGGAACTTCGTGTACGCAAATAAGAGGTTTTTTATTTTTAGCAAAATGAGCCATCATATCAGCAAATAATTTCGGTGGATAAATAGCATCACCAAAAATAACCATAAAATAATCATTGATCCAAGGTTCGACTTGTAATACGGCATGAGCTGTACCAAGCATCTTAACCTGTTTTACAAATGTATAATTAGCCATATCCTTGGGTTTATTGATAAGTGCCAAAAGATCAGTCTTTCATTTTTTTTGTAAGATATCCTCCAATTCATAATTCTTGTCGAAATAATCTTCCAACGCTTTTTTTTGCTGTGAAGTAACCATGATGATATCTTTGATATTAGCGTCCACCAACGATTCAACAGTATATTGGATCACAGGTTTATCTCCTACAGGAAGCATTTCCTTTGGGATAGATTTAGTGATAGGAAGCATCCTTGTCCCAAATCAAGCAACAATAAGAACAGCTTTCATACTTTACAAGTACATGATAAAAGAGCAAGATAATAGGATCAACCTGTAACCTGTTACTTACAACCACACCAGTATAATTATTTCTTAAAAAATTCATATGCAAACTGGAATCACTTTTCGATCAAATCGATATCAAAATTTTCATTCACTCCATGTGCGTTACAATCTTCATTGACGAGAGGTATAAGAACTGGCTTTGTATTGACCACTCTTTCCAAAATATCGACAATAGGCAATCATCCTCATGAATATTTATAAAATACTGGTTGACCAAACACGTGTTGCAATACAATCTCTGCTTTTTTTATATAAAAATTATTGGTATCCACTTTCACAGGTTCATACATAGCTCAAACATCTAATTCATATTCTATGTAATGAGGTAATGTAGTCTGTAATCGCTGATCAAACGCAGCAAGCGATTTTTTAGCGCTTTGATTTTTTACTATCCTGAAATTGATATGAGCATAGGATATATTAGGAATAGCGTTTTTGAAACCGTCACCAACATAGCCGCCAGAGATTCATGTGATTTGAATCGTTGGTTTGAGTCCGATCTGTGTCAATAAATCTATATCTTTATCTTTTAAAAGAGTCTTGAGTCAAAAATCAGTCATAAGTTTTTTTTCATCAGTCCTGATTCTTTTATTTTTAACTAAAGTTTCAGGTTGTATATCTTCTACATCATAATAAAAATATGGAATAGTTATTTTATTGTTGATATCATAAAGTTTACCAAGGATTTTATTCATCTCATGGACAGCATTGGGAACGATTCATCCATAGAGTCATGAATGCAAGTCAGTAGTCGCTGTAGTGATTTTCAATTTTAGATTGACACCTCATCTATATCATACATCGATACAAGGAGTTTCTCAAACAATATAGGAATCAGATATTAAACAAAAATCAGAAAGAAGAGTCTGCCTATAATCCACGAGAAAACTTTCAAGATATTGAGAACCTGTTTCCTCATTTCCCTCGAGCAATACGATAACATTATATCCTAATTTTTTAGTCTGAATAAGATTAAAAATCGTGAGTAGATGGATAAGAAATTGCCCTTTATTGTCAGCGACTCCTCTACCATAGATCTTATCTTTTGATATATACAAAGAAAAGGGATCGTTATTTCGTCATTCAGTAAAATCAGCTGTTTGTACATCATAGTGACCATAAAGCAACATCGTCGGCAATGATTTATCAACAGAAAATTTCCCTAACACAAGGGGGTTGCCATATCCATGAAGGATTTCAGAGACAAAACCGTTATCCTGCAGCATTGTATTAAGATAAATAGCGATTTTCTCGATATCATTCATATGTTCGGTATCTACTGAAATGCTTTGTATAGCAATGAGTTCCTTAAGTATCTGATAATATGCAGCATACATGAGTAGACAAAAAAAACATAAAACAGATTTCTATTCTACGTTTTGTTTTTATTTTCGAACGTATTATTTTTTGATAGATGAATGTTTTTGCATCCCAGTTACAGGTTATAAGTTGAAAGTTATAAGAACCTGCTCCTTGTCACTTGCTCCCGTTGTTTATTCAACAACAAGTTCCTTCAATTTTTTCTTCGCCTTTTCATTTGATGGCTCATATTCCAAGACCCTGAAATAATATTTCTTAGCATTATCTAAATCGTTTGTTTCTTGATAAAGATCAGCCAAAGTAAGCATATATACAGAATTAGTCGGTCTGAGTTTGATTACTTTTTCCATCTCAACAATAGCATCATGTTTTCTATCAGTGTTATATAATAATTCCACCATGCTGATATAGTATTTTGGATTTGTTGGATTGATACTGATAGCTTTTTGAATTAATAATTCAGCAATATTAAAATCACCGGAAGTTAAATAAATTTCTCCTATCTGCCAAATAGCCTTATGGTCTTTTGGATCAATCTCGACAATCTTTTTTAAAATAGGCAAAGCTTTTTTATAATTACTCATAGTGAAATATAAATCAGCCAATAATTTATTCAGATCTTTATCTTCAGAATCGATAGCCAATCCCTCGATGATTTTCTTTTCATATTCATCAAGCTTACCATCTTTCCTCAATCATAATGCATCATAGATAATCTTTTCAAGTAGTTTCCTTTTTTTGATTATAGTTGTCTTATTTTCTTCATCATCTATAATCATATCCGCATCGGCAAATTTAGAAACAGAAGATTTTGGTTTGATGATTTCATCTATAGTGTTCAAGAATACTTGTTCATCATGTTTCATATGCTCTATTTTATCTTTGCTCACATGAGATCATATTTTAGAAAATTTAGTTTTGTAGAGATGTACAATTTCTTTTTTGAATCTCAGTAATGCATCAAAAGTGTCTACCTTGCCCAATACACGAGTAAGTTTTCTGAATATTTTCTTAGAAAAGAAAAATGACACTATTCCGACAGGTAGTGAAATAAGAATTATCGTCAACAACATCCATAATAAGACTGACATCTTTAACATTGGAAATATAATAACAAACTAAAGGTCATATTTATTTCTTAATTGTTGGTTTAGCAGGGGTTTCTGTTTTAGCTACTTCTTTAGTGACTTCCTCAGTATTTCAAGGTAATTTCACTTTTTTGATAGTAGTGTAGGGAATCCTGACTATCACACCGCCTTCCTTGGCTTTCACCGTAACATCACCATTCATAATATTAAATGAAAATACTGTTCCACAGACTTCAGATGATTTGTTTTCTACATACGCTCATTTAGGTGGGAATTTTTTACTTTCTTCTATGTATGTTTCTAATTCATAAATTAATGAGCATTTCAATTTACCGCATCTTCATTTCAGCTTTTCGATATCTCTTCCTTCTAGGTTTTGTATGATCAGATTTTCCATCTCCACACTAGGAAGAGGTAAACTCGTCTTACAATGCATAGGAAGAATACCATCAGCTCCACAAGGCAGATTATCGGCGCCTGGAGACATCTTGATCATATCTCTTGCTCCTATTTGAAATAAAAAGATATTCTTTCCAAGTTCCTGTCTAAACTCTTTGACAAAGTCAGTAAATACATATCTCTCCTCAGAATAGAAATAAAAATACAATTGATCGCCGAATATTTGATATCTAGAAGTCACCGGAATAGAATCAGGAAAATATTTTTTGAAAAGTTTTTTGAATAAAGGGAATATATCCAAAGCCAAAGCTTGCTGTTCATCAAAGAAGTCTCTATCCTCACCAAGAAGAACCTTATCAAACGTTCATTGTCTATCGGTAATAATTTGATGACCGAGATATGTCCCGACAGTTTGTTGTGTTGTTCATTTCTGATCAGTAGCAGAGTATACGATTTTATCTCCATGTTTGAGTTTGGTAAAAATATCATCATCTACTCATTTGACCAAGACATTTTTGTTGGTATATCGATCTAATACATATATATTCTTTGCCATAGTTCAGTATAAAGTATAAAGACAGCTTTAAGCTTTGAGCTTTGAGCTTTTAGCCTTTGGTTTATTAAATTTAGTTATCATAGATTCAAATTCATCCTTACTGAGATATTCTTTGTCTAAGAGTACAATCGAAAGCTTCTCAATCAGTGTTTTGTTTTGAATAATAAGTTTTTTAGATTGTTCATAACACTCAGACATATATTGTTTAACTTTTGCATCAATAATTTGTGCTGTTTTTTCGCTATATCCTCTAAACATATTATATTCATTCTTATTGTTTTCTAGATAGGTAATTGTTCAAATATCTTTATCCATACCGTATTTTACAATCATATTGGTAATGATATCTGTCGCTTTTTCAAAATCATTTGAAGCTCATGTAGTGATATTATCAGAACCGAAAAATATTTCTTCAGCAGCTCTTCATCAAAGTAATGAAACTACTTCATCCAAAAATTTAGCTTTTGATGAAAGATACATGTCTTCGTTTGGCATAATCCAAGTGACTCCCAATGCATGTCCTCTACGAACGATAGAAATCTTTTCAACAGGATCAGCATGCGGTAATATATGTGATGTTAGTGCATGACCAAGCTCGTGGAACGCTATGATTTTCTTTTCTTGTTCTTTCATAGATTTTACTTTCTTTTCCGGTCCCATGATCACTTTTTCCAAGGCATATTCAAAATCATTCTGATCAAGAAGACTCCTATTTTCTTTTGCTTCCTTAAGCGCTGCTTCATTCACGATATTCTCGATATCAGCACCGACTAAACCACTTGTTCTTTTGGCTAATGAAGGGATATTTATCAATGTATCGAGTTTCTTACCTTTGAGATAATAGTCAAAAATCAAAACTCTTTCATCGTATGTAGGTTCAGATACATATACTTTTCTATCGAATCTTCCTGCTCTCATCAATGCAGGATCTAATATATCAGGTCTATTAGTCGCAGCGATGACGATGATATTCGTCGTATTGTCGAATCCGTCCATTTCGGTAAGAATCTGATTTAATGTCTGTTCTTGTTCTTGATGTCATCCCGTTGATCACACTCCTCTCTTTTTACCGATTGCATCGATTTCATCAATAAAGATGATAGCTCTGCCTACGGATTTAGCTTTTCCGAATAACTCTCTCACTTTGGCAGCTCACATACCTACGAGCATTTCCATAAATTCAGATCATGATACGGAAAAAAAAGGTACATTAGACTCTCAAGCTACTGCTCTTGCAAGCAAGGTCTTTCATGATCATGGTTGTCCATAAAGAAGAACTCCCTTAGGATGTCTTGCTCATACTTTATGATATTTCAAAGGATTTTTTAAGTAATCTACGATTTCAGATAGTTCCATTTTTACTTCTTCCATACCTGCTACATCGCTGAATTTCGTTTTCATATTTTTAGATGTATTCAATTTCCCAGCTTTGACGCTAAATGGAAATCCACCACCGCTTTTTGGCATAGCGAATTTTAAGATAACTAAGAAAAGAACAAAGAAAATCAATAACGGTCATACATCTTGCAGAAGTTGTGATCGTCGTGATTTCTCATTGAATTTAACATCTACGATGACTGGTCATGTAAGTGAGATTCATAAGTCTTTGAGTGAAGTTCCAATGGGTTTCTTGGTTTCGAATACATTTACGTATTGCTCAGTAAATGTTTTCTTGACGCTCATAAAAGACACTGAACTTCAGGTTTCTAGATTCTGGTATCATTTGAGTGAAGTCTCATCTTCCAATACTACTTTATTAAATTCTCATTTATTGTATTGTTGCAAAAAATCATTCAATGAAACTTTTTTGGTCGTACGAACAACCTCTACAGTATCTCACTGGACGTTGATAGTTTTATATACCTGGATAGCTCCCGTGATCAAAAGAATAAAGAATAATATAAACCATAATCATTTTTTCATAATAACACAAAAAACATCAAATAAAACATTTCATTTCAAATATAGTAAATCTGGGATGAAATTCAATGAAAATCATTATGCTAAAACATCTCCCATTTTTTCCTCTAAATATTTCTTAAGCCCAGGTAGTCATTCCAATTTCGGATATTTCTCCAATAATCGCTTAGCTCATTCCTGGATATCTTCCAAAAATTTAAGATCTGACAATATCTCAAGTGGGATATCGGATTCTCAGGACTGCATCGTACCTAGGATCTGCCCTGCCCCACGATTTTGTAAATCTAACTCAGCAAGTTTGAAACCATCATTGGTATCTTCCATAGCTTTCAATCTTTTGCCTATATCGCCAGTCTTGCTTTTGGTTTCCAAGAAACAATACGACTGAATATCTGATCTTCAGATCCTTCATCTCAACTGATGTAATTGTGACAATCCGAATCTTTCAGCATTTTTGATGATCATGATAGTCGCTTCTGGAATATCTACTCCGACTTCAATTACCGTAGTAGACACGAGTAGACAAAGTTTTCATGTTTTGAAATCCTGCATCACTTCTTCTTTATCTTTTGATTTCATTTTTCCATGAAGCAATCATATTTTACCTTTAAGTTCAGGATAAAGTGCCTTCATATTTTCAAATTCATTCATAGCAGAATTTACTTCTTCTAGTTTTTCTGATTCTTCAATCAAAGGAGTAACTACAAACACTTTTTGTCATTTAGCGATATGATCAAGTATCCATGGTTTGAGTTTGATATATTCTTTTTCAGAGATAATTTTTGTTTCTATAGTTTTTCTTCCTACGGGCATCTCATCGATAACACTTACATCGAATTCACCAAAAAAGGCTAAGGCCATAGACCTTGGAATAGGTGTAGCACTCATCTGCAAGATATGTGGTGCTCAGAATTTTTTGAAGAATGCTCTCTGTTTCACTCAAAATTTATGTTGTTCATCGATAACTACAAATTGTAGATTCTTAAATACCACATCATCTTGGATAACTGCATGGGTTCCTATCAAGGTATGTATCCTTCCTTCAGCCAAATCTTGTTTAATTTTCTCCTTCTGACTCTTAGGCACCGCTCATGTCAAGAGTTCAACTCTGAGTCATAAAGGTAATAGCAATTTAGCTAAAGTCTTGTAATGCTGATTAGCTAATACTTCAAGCGGAGCAAGAAAAACAGATTGCCCTCAAAATTTCTTATGTGTATAATACGCTGAAGCTGCTGCTACAACTGTTTTTCAACTACCTACATCTCACTGTAAAAGCCTAAGCATAGGTTTTGGTTCATGGATATTTTCCGTCAATTGTTTAACGACTTTTTTTTGTGCAGTAGTGAGTTCAAATGGTAATGTAGCGAGAATATTTTTGATTATATCCCAGTCGATAGTTTTATTACCCGTCATAGTTTTATTTTGCTGGTAATCACTGCGATTAAGCAAAGAATATAATTGTATTCTCAATAGTCTGTCAAAAAATATTCTCAGGTTCGCTTGTTTTTGCTGGTCGAAACTCTCAGGATAATGCATTGCTTTTATTGTTTCCTTCACTCCCATCAATCAGAATTTCTTTAGTAATTCCTGAGGTAAGTACTCGGAAAAAATTGTGTCCACCTTGTCCATCAGATTTCGCATCTTCTGAGCGAACCGTCCTGGTTTGATTCCCATGAGCTCCGGATAGATAGGAAAAATCCTTCCGCTATTATAAACTTCAGTATGTTTATTCTCAATTTTTAATTCTCAATTTTCAATTTCTTCTTCAGGCGCTTCTGTCTCTACAACATCAGGATGAGAAAACGTGATCTTATTATATTTGATGTTCGGTTTCCCGACAATGATATATCGTTTGTCCTCATGGAGTTTGCTTGCCATGAATCATGAATTGAAAATGGTTATGTATCACTTATTTCACACAGGATCGACGAACTTGATATCATAGATCCTTCTTCATCATCTCATATAGATTTTCTTTTCGATAATCTGTCACTTGGTAGCGGTAATACCTTTTTCATTATAAATGAGTTCATCAAGATTCCTTATCGTAGATCTATCTTCATACGCTCTCGGAAAATATTGTAAAAAATCTTTCACCGTAACGATTCATTGTTCGGCTAAGATCTTGATATATTTAGGTGTAGTTTTGAGTGCTGCCTTCAGTTCCATGAAATCATATTAGTTATTTGCTTCCTGTTGTCAAAACTTTTTTTGACAAGAAAAAACTACAATTTTCCCATTTCCTTAAGTCGACGATTATGAGTATCCTCCAACGTCTCATACTGGAATTCAGATTCATATTTTGGATTGAATCTAAATAGTTCAACTTCTTTATTTCCTTTAAGGCATTGAAGCTCTTGAATACTTCTTTGATATACATCATCGATACTAAGCCGATATTCGTATTCTCAAAACGGCCTCAATTCTCTTTCTTTTGAAATATCTATGGTAGAAGCATTGATGAACAAAGAATTAACATTTGAGTAGGTCGTACTCAAATACCTGAAGATATTCCTGAGGATATTCTTAGATATGGCATACGACCTTCGAGGCACTATGGACGGATTATAATCTCTTTTGGATCCGACATTGAAGAGATACAATTCTTTCTGATCATCATCCGCAAAAAGAGTCTTATGTACGACATCGTAGATATTATTGAAAACCGCAACATTAGAAGCGAACACCTCATCATCGATACCATCCCCATCACGATCAACCTCAGGTACCTGATCTTTTCATTCATATTTAAACATTCCTATCATATGCATGATATATACCTGCTTCAGATGAGAAAGGTCTTCCTGTCTAAGAACACGAACTATCCTCTCTTGCGTTTCCGCTCTGTCTTCCAAATCAACCTTAACAGGGAGTATAACATCAGTAGGATCGATTGGTTTGGTATTGAACGTAGCTATGATTTTTGTGTTCGTTTGCTGTGAAAAATAGTCGACAAAAGGTCTAGCTAATTGGCTATTGGTTCAGGTAAAAATGACAAGTTTTTCTGTAGTCATTGGTTTGAATAGAATATAAAATCTACAAATATTGACATTTCCATATTTAATGATATGGTTATTATTTTCAATAAATTTGATAATTTTAGAGAAATAATTATCATTATATGATAATATCAAATACCGTGAAATTTTTAGTCGTTGAGGAAAATATCATGTTGTTCACAAAACCAATCTATGATAACATCATCTTTCATCTTGCAGACAAGAAGGATTTTACAATTCAAACACTTCACAAAGAAATCATCAAGAAAGAAAATATATCCCTTCCTAATTTCTACAAAATCATAGATCATATGGTCCAATATCAGATCCTTTCAAAAGAGAAATGAAGACTCGCTTTACATACGACACGGATAGTCTGATTATTCGATCTTACAGAAAAAATCAAGAAACAATATTTTGAAGAAACTTCCATCAGCCTTGAACTCCAAGAATGAGAACAAAAAATATTCAATACTTCCTCACTTCGAGATCTCGATAATATTCGGGCAAATCTTCTGAGTGTTGTATGATTGAAATATGGGAAGGTCGAACCCTATTACTTCTACAATTCACACACCTATCATATCTTAGGTATGCAGGAAACAGAAAGTACAAATTTCAGAACATTCAGCACACAGAAACAGAAAGTATATTTTTTAGCAGGAAACGAAACATTACTCGATCATTACGGTGCCGATCTCTTACATATGCAATGAACCGATGTTGTATGTAGCAATAAGACTAAACTCATGAAAGATTGATATTGTATAAATATCATTTGAGAATATATCATAGAAGTAATTTTTCCGCAGATGATCAGCCAATATTTCAAAGTGTTTTTCGATAATACAAAAAAAATCAAGGAATTTAACCCTGAGCTTTTTCAGCATATATTCAGAATGAAAGCCGACTGCAAATTAACAATCAGACGTAACAAGAAAGATGCCGAGATGTTCAAAAAAGAGATTATGAAGTATTTCAAGTAATTATCACAAATATCTCAATAAAACTCCTATAGACCTATCTTCATGCATAGCTCACTTTTTGATAAGTGAGAGGACTTCTTTTTTAGTCTTCCGTTCGACGTCGATATATTCTCCCACTTCCAATTGTTGTCATTTTGTATGAGTCTTGAATTTTTTGACAATGAAATAGTGAAGATCTCGTTCTACTGTTGCTCATGCTTGCGATATATGATACAATTTAGGATCCTGAGGAATTAATCATACTTCCTCTTCACATTCACGCTTAGCTGCAATGAGTGCATATTTTTTGATATTCTTTTTATTTTTATTATATTCATTCAATGTATCAAATACCTTGCCGCCAGGCAGACGATAATCATATCATTTCAGCTCTTTACGATATTCCTTAGTTAGTAATATTTTATCTTTATCACAGATAATCAGACGGACTCATGGCGATCTTTTGGCTATCTCAAAAACCAATTCATGTCCATCTATCTTCACGAGCTGATGAACGACTTCCACGATTTTTCATTGGAAGACAATTTTTTCTTTGAGTAGTTTCATGAATATAACTAACAACTAAAAGTTAACAACTAACAATTTTTTTCAGATTTTTCAGACACTTTTCAGATTTATCAGATATGTAAGTCCCGATTAATTTCTTTTTCTCCTCTTCATACTAAGATCTCATTCACTTTGGAAAAATGTTTGCATCAGAAGAATCACTTATGTACGCTGAATGGTGATGGATGCGGAGCTTCAAGGACAATATGTCTACTTGTGTCTATAAGCTCTTTTTTCTTTTGAGCAAACGCTCATCGCAACAAAAAGATAACTCATTCTTTTTTGTCGGAAATTTTTTTGATTACGGCGTCAGTAAAGATATGTCGTCCAATATCCTTATGAGAATTTGGCGTATCTTTCATAACCGTCAGACTTGCATTCAATAAGAATATTCACTGCTCTGCTCGATGCGTAAGATTTCATTTGCTTGGTATCGGCATCCCTATATCTGTATTCAATTCTTTGAAAATATTTTTTAATGACGGTGGTAATTTTACTCCATCTTGCACAGAGAAACATAGTCCGTGAGCTTCTCACTCTCCATGATAAGGATCTTGTCCGAGGATTACGACCCTGACTTTGTCAAAAGGAGTCAGATTAAAGGCATTGAAGATATCTGATCATTTGGGATAGATACTATGTCATGATTGTTTTTCTTGAAGAAGTGTTTCTTTGATATGAGCAAAATACGGCTTGGCAAATTCATCAGCCAAGATAGTTTTCCATGAGGTATCTATTTGAACATCCTTCATATCAACCAAAGTAATAGAAAAAATAGGTAAAGCAAAATAATTAATATTTTAGCTAGAAAAAACTATTTTCTCAATGGTGTATGAGTTTTTGAAGCAGGATACAAGATGACGTACACCGTTGCAAGTCATACTAATGTATAGACTAAACGAGCCAAGAATCCGTACCCAAAAATCAAAGCCACTACATCAAAATTGAATAATCACATCAATCCTCGATTGAGTCATCCTACGATAAGAAGAACCCATGCGATTTTTCTGATAGTCGCCGAATTAGTGAAGTTTTTCATAGATATACTTATTGAGATAAATAATACTACTATATAATAGATTTGGAATAGAAAAGCAAGAAATATTTAGCATTGAAATATTTGATAATACACCTAAAAAATGTATATACTATACAATAGTATACACATGTGTTTTTTATATTATTTCATTTGAGCATTTCATCATTTTATCATTTCATCATTTTGTTATGCTTATGACAGAAGAGGAAGTCAAAAAATTACAATGACTTTCCACCAAAGAAGTACATGAGAGAATAATAAAAGACTGATATAATGAACTTCCTTCGGCGAAGAAGAAAAATATTTTTGGTGTTATACGGGAAGTTATCAAAGAACCAATGTTATTGCTTTTGATAGCTTGTGGAACATTATATTTATTTCTTTGAGATATCCAGGAAGCTATTATCTTATTGTCTTCAATAGTCTTTATCATAGCTATCGCCATCTATCAAGAAAATAAAACAGAGAAAGCATTGGAAGTACTCAAAGATCTTTCTAGTCCAAGAGCTTTAGTCATCAGAAATGGTGAACAAATAAGGATAGCAGGAAGAGAAGTCGTGGTAGATGATATTATCATTATGAATGAAGGAGACAAAGTTCCCGCAGATTGTGTAGTTTTACGAAGCAGGAGTTGTAGTGTAGATGAATCATTACTTACAGGAGAATCAGTACCGGTCAGAAAATCAGCTTCAGAAAAAGTTAATTATCAGTGATTTAGACCGGGATGAGATGATCTGCCATTCGTATTTTCATGAACCATGGTAGTCCAATGACAATGTGTCGTAAAGGTACTTTCAATAGGCACAAATACAGAAATGGGCCATATAGGGAAAGCACTTGTTTGAATTAAAAGTGGGAAAACATTATTACAAAAAGAAGTGAGAAAAATAGTCACAACTGCATTCATTATAGCGATAATTTTATGTATAATAATATTCCTAGCCTATAGTATCATTAATGGCGATCGAACTAAATGATTATTATCATGACTTACTTTAGCAATGGGAATATTACCGGAAGAATTCCCCGTAGTGCTGACGGTATTCCTTGCTATCTGAGCATGGAGGATGTCGAGAAAAAATGTACTCACCAGAAAGACGGCTGCCGTAGAGACTTTATGAGCAGCAACCGTTCTTTGTAGTGACAAGACGGGAACGATAACTTGGAATAAGATGACCGTGAAAAAATTATTCACTCATGATACATTCATTGATATCGATGGAAACAATATACCCGAAAAATTTCATAAACTTCTAGAATATGGAATCCTTGCAAGCAAAAAAGATCCTTTCGATCCTATGGAAAAAGCATTGATCTCTTTATGAAAAAATATTGATCCTGAACACATTCACGACTTTACTTTGATCCAAGAATATCCCCTTACCAAAGATTTGTTTGTTCTTTCTCATGTATGGAAACAACCAGAAAATTGACATCTCACCATAGCAAGTAAGTGAGCGCCAGAAGCGATTATAGAACTGTGTCATATGGAAAGTAAAGAGCAACATGATATTATGAAACACGTAGAAACGATGGCAAAAGAATGATTGAGAATCCTAGCGGTAGCCAAAGCAAGTTTCAGTTGAGATGTATTACCAAAATCACAAACAGATTTGAAATTTGAATTCATAGGACTTATTTGACGGATAGATCCTATCAGGGAAACCGTACCACAAGCGATACAAGAATGTTATAACGCATGAATAAAAGTGATAATGATAACCGGTGACTACCCCACCACAGCGCAACACATTGGGAAAGAGATCTGATTAAATCATCCGGAATACGTTATATTATGAGAAGAACTTATTAATCTATCAGAAAAAGAATTATTAAAAAAAATAGAAAATACTAATATTATTGCAAGAGTCGCTCCTGAAGAAAAACTTATCATCATTAATCTTCTCAAAAAAAATGGTCACTTTGTAGCTATGACCGGAGATGGTGTCAATGATGCACCGGCACTCAAATCAGCACATATAGGAATAGCTATGGGGCAAAGAGGTACTGATGTAGCTAGAGAAGCTTCAGCGATAGTATTGCTCGATGATGACTTTTCATCGATAGTCCGTGGAGTAAGAATGGGAAGAAAAATATTTGATAATCTTAAGAAAGCAATGATATATATTGTAAGCGTACATATTCCTATTGCAGGGATGGCGATATTACCAGTGCTATTTTGATGGCCAATCATCTTATATCCTGTACATATAGTATTTATGGAACTACTTATTGATCCGGCATGTTCGATAATATTTGAAGGAGAAAAAGAAGAAGCAAATATTATGTCACGTTTTCCTCGCAATCCCAAAGAACCGCTCTTTGGAAAAAGAACATTATTCCTTAGTATATTACAATGATTCTTCGCCCTACTCATGGTACTAATAATATTCAAACTCTTTACTCGATTATGACAATCAGAAACAGTAGCAAAGACGGCGGCATTCGTAACACTTATTATAGGAAACCTTTCATTGATCTTGGTTAATCGTTCATGGACTCATACGATTATTCGTACACTTAAGATAAAAAATCCAGCATTATTACCGGTGGTGACATGAGCATTAGTATTCTTGATTTTAATGGTCTATATACCGGCAGTGCAAAATATTTTTCATTTCACTTCTATGAGTATATGGTATTTCCTTCTGGCTATAGGATGATGACTCTTCAGTGTTTTCCGATTTGAATGAGTGAAGTTTTTTTCCAATAAAAGAGGGATAGAATTATTAAAAGACTAAAATATTTCCCAATAAAAGAAAAAAAACAGATTTATCTGCCTTTTATGGCAGGACCGGAAGGAATTGAACCCTCGACGCGGAGCTTTGGAGACTCCCGCTCTACCACTGAGCTACGGCCCTATTTTTGTGTAATTATTAATATGTCCAAACAATAAGCCTGATTCTGTATCAAGTATAATATATCTATTCTAGCCTAGAGCTAGAGTATTGCACTTTCCTCGATAAATCGAGATAAGCTTGCACCAGGTATGGTTTACCACTCGAATCCCTATCGGAGAATCTGAGGAGAAGTAGCCCGCCTAAACGAACATCTTCGCGTTGCATCTTTTGCCATAAAGGCTAGTTTACGTTTCTGTGGCACTTTCATTTACCCTTGCGGTATTCAACATCCGTTGGATGTTACCTGTTTTTTGGTGTCAGGACTTTCCTCTCCGACAAGTCGGAGCTATACAATATTTGGACCAGCGATTTTTACTGAAATATAAAGAAAATTCAATTGGAAAATATATCCATTAATCGAAAGGATTATTCGACCATAAAGATCGATAGTTATGTAAACAATAACGAATATTTTATTGATGGCTTGATAACCAAACGATATCGAATTATTTTTATAAAGGGATAAAAAAAAATAATTATAAATAAGTAAATAAGAAAAAAATATAAATTCAAAAAAAGGCTTTGGAGTTTTTGCATATATACACATCTGGAATATAATCATACTAACATAATTACTTATCGTATGGCTCACTACACAGTACCTTGGTATAGGTAATTATGTTGGAGGCATTTCCTCCTTAAACACTATCTAGATCTTATACCCAATAAGATCAGATGGATCTAGAGAGAGCATCAGGGCTCTTAATAAAATCCATACCAATAGTCAGCTTTGTTGATTATTATCGTGGGCTGTATGAAGCTCATCCTGATGCTCTCTCGTTAAAAAGGCAATAAGATGCAAAAAAATAAAAGGGGAAAACACTGGCGATATCAGTTCAGTGTTTTTTTGTATTGAAATTCTGTTTGTAATCACTCCAAAAAAATTTACAATCACTCCATACAATAAATATTACCTATAGATACTTAATACTTATATCCAATATTGTTTCAAACCTCTCACATATAGCTGAATATGAATTATCATGTAGTGTACGACGATCACAACGAAGATCTGTTGACCAGATTATTTAAAGTAAGATGAATCGATGATAATATCGACTCTTTTTTGGATCCAAAACTCAATGATTATCGATTAGATCCATTTTTATTAAATGACATGGATAAAGCTGTAGAAAGAATCGTTCAGGCAATAAAAAACAAGGAAAAAATAATGATATTTTGAGATTATGATGTCGACGGGATTACTTCAAGCTATATAATGTATGAATTTATCACCAGATTTCTGAAATACAAAAACGTAAGTATACAATATCCTGATAGGATCAAAGAAGGATACGGGATCAAAAAACAACACATCGACGATATCAAAGAAAAGTGAGTGGATCTTATCATTACCGTAGACAACGGTATCGCTTCACTTCAAGAAGCTATATATGCCAAAGAGCAAGGAATAGATCTTATTATCACCGATCACCATCAAGACTTAGAAGATATACCTGAAGCTGTAGCTGTAGTCAATCCACAAGTTTCTCCAAAGTATCCTTTCAAAGGATTAGCAGGCGTAGGAGTTTCATTTAAAGTTATCTGTGCAATATTAAGCAAGTCCACATTCGATCAAAAAGAAAGGAATCATATTTTCAGTTATTTTCTCCCTATCGTGACTATTTGAACGGTAGCCGATGTAGTTCCTTTGGTAGGAGAAAATAGAGTTATAGTAAAAAAATGATTAGAACTTATGAATAATCGCAAACATTTACCTGCTTCACTAAAATGATTTTTAGAATATCTGAAAATCAAGGGGACAATAGATACGTATCACATAGGATATATTATCGGACCAAGAATCAATGCAGGAGGAAGGATAAGATCACCATACGATAGCTTGTATGCACTCCTCTATTCCGGAGATAAACAAGTAGAATATCTAGATAATCTGGAATTGATAAACACAGAAAGAAGACAGATCCAAGAACGTATGTTCAAAGAAGCTGAAAGTATGTTGGATTTAGAAAAAAAGATGTTGGTTGCTTTTCACGAAGAATTTCATGAAGGAATAGTTGGAATCGTATCAGGAAGAATTACCGAAAAATACAATAAACCATCTATGATCATGAAAATAGATCAGAAAAGACAAATAGCTATAGCTTCACTCAGAGGTCCAGAGTATTTTAGTGTAATCGACATGCTCAAAAGCACCTGAGATATTCTTGAAAGATTTGGTTGACATAAATGAGCAGGATGATTAACGGTAAAACTCGATAATCTAAATACGCTTATCCAAAAACTTAATCAATATTGTGAACAATGTATTACAGATGAACATCTTATCAAATCCGTAAGTGTAGATACAAGAATTTATGAAGATGAATGGAACAATACTACGCTTAGCAAAATAGATAAACTTTCTCCATTTGGTGAGTGAAACGAAGAACCGATATTTCTTTTTGAAAACATCAAGATCAAAAAAATAGAAAAAGTAGGAAACAAATGAAAATGCCATCTCAAAATACACGGAATATTCGGTGAAAAAAAAATCACGATTATGTTTCGATGAAAATGAGATGAAGTAGAAGAACTTATTATACGCCACGGAGAGACCCCCGTAGCCATAGTAGGGAAAATAAGAAAAGATACATTCAATGGATGATTTTACATAGAATGAGCAGATATCCGTTAAAGTGATATTTTCCCATTGAAATTAATCAGAATAATTAGTATAGTTTACATATATACATACCGACATAGTTCGGTATATTTAGTTATCAAAATAGTATTCTATGCAAGATCTTCAGAAAGAGATAGAACAGATCAAAAAAAGAAACATACGTGTAGAAGCGGATAAAGCACGAGAAACTAGCCGAGCAAGAAAATGAGGTATAGCAATACTTACCTACATAGTGATAGTCATCTTCTTCTATACCATGAAGTTATCCAATCCTTTGATAAATGCTATAGTACCAACAATAGGATTCTTATTATCTACGCTAAGTCTTTGATTTTTAAAAACATTACGATTGAAACACAGATGAACCAAAACGAAGTAAATCAGATTACGAGCATCATAACCAACATAGAAGAAAAAAAATGATATATTCCCTATTTTTCTGATTTGGAAAATCACGAAATATTTTGACCAATATTCAAAAGTGTTTCATCTGAAGATAAAATAGAGATCCAGCATATTATCAACGATTATATCGCTGACAAAATAGAAGGAATAACCAAAACTAAAGGAGGCCAGCTCTTCAAAAGATTTTATGAAGCATACAACGAACTCTTCCGAAAATTTAGAACCATGAATGAAACTGGTGACGGTACAAATTTTCAAGAGACAGGAAAACAAGTAGAACAAGAGATATTCAAACTAGAAGGAATACTCACAGAAAGAATGCTCAAACAAGAAAAAGGACTCGACAAAGTCATCGATTCCTTCTATAAAATCGTATATACGTTTTTCCCTAAGTATAATAAGATAGATTAGAAACCTATTCTACGAAATGAAGGAAAATTCAATTATATTTCTGAACCTGAACAACGTTCACCTCTGTACCATCATCCAATATTACGGCTCCTCTATCTCACATCTGACCGCCACTTTCTGCATAGAAAGGAGTTTTATCGAAGATTAATATTCTTTGTCATTCAACTTCAAAATCTTTCAATAATTTCATACCGTCAGATTCTAATATTTCATATCCTACAAATGTCGTAGGAGTGATTCCTTGGAGATGACTTGCTCGATCTGTTCATTGTTTGAACATATCTTTGGATCAAGCACGAGATCTTTTTTGTTGAGCCTCCATCTCTTTTTCAAATCATTGTATATCAAGTTTCAATCATTGTTCTTCAATAATCTCTTTGGTTAATTCAAGAGGAAATCCGAACGTATCGTAAAGTTTGAAGATATCTTTTCCTGAAATGATTTTTTTGTCTATTCACTTGATGAGTCCATCAAGCAATTTTTGCCCATGAGCGATAGTTTTCTGAAACTGATGAGCTTCTTTAATCAACACTACAGAAATATTTTTTGTATTTGCTTTGGCTTCCATTAATCAATCAACAAACGTAACAATCGTAGTTGTAAAAGAATCAAAAGTATCTCCACTCACTGGTTTCAATAACATGAAATTATAATACATCCTCCTGATCAATCTTCTGAGTACATATCACCTTCACTCATTGGAAGGGACAACATCGTGAGCAATAAGAAAAAATGCTGTTCTGATATGATCGACAATTATCCTACATCTTCTTTCATTACCTTTGTATGTGATATCAAGTGTTTTTTCTATTAGATCAAGCAAAGGAGCAAATATATCAGTATCAAAAACTGTTTCTTTTGCTTGCAATACTTTTGCCATCCTCTCAAATCACATACCTGTATCTACATTCTGATTTTTAAGTTTAGTTAACTGACCTTTATCATCACGGTAAAATTCCATAAACACGTTATTCCAAATCTCCAACCGATTATCGTCATCAATTTTTGGATTAGAATCTTTTGGCGGAAACTTAGCTTCCCCTACTCGATAAAATATTTCCGTATCGGGTCCGCATGGTCAAACCAACCCAGGACTTCGTCGATTATTATCTGCCGGCATATATGTGATTTTATCTTCAGGCATTCCTATAGCTTTCCAATATCCTGCAGTCTCATCATCTCTTGGTGCATCTTTATCTCATTCAAAGACCGTAACAGCTAATTTTTTAGGATCAAATCATAGTGTATCAACAAGAAATTCTCGGCTTCGTTGAACAGCCTCTTTTTTAAAATATGCACCGAGCGATCGGTTTCCCATCATTTCGAAAAAAGTACAATGACTTGCATCTCCTACTTCATCAATGTCTACCGTTCTGATACATTTTTGGATATTGAACAATCTTTTGCCGAGCGGATGTTCCTTACCAGAAAGATAGGGAATAAGCTGTTGCATTCCTGCAATAGTAAACATAGCAGTACTTTCTTTACCGCCAATCAATGAACTTTCTGGAAGATAGATATGATGTTTTGATAATCGGAAATTTTTCCAATATTCTCTAAGCTGTTTCGATGATATTTTTTCCATAGTTCTTAAGCTTATTTCCTAAAGTAAGAACTTAGATTACAGAACTTAAATCTTAGAGAAAACTTCATTACTAAGTTCTAAGCACTAAGTTCTAAAGTCTAATTGAGTTGTTTAAGCATCTTATTATCTTTGATACTATCGATAAATTCATATAAGGTGACTTTATTCACTCATGCATTAGTCAAGATATACATTTCTGGCCTGTTTCCACTTGGATCAGGAATATCGATGTCAATTACTTTATTCGTAGCTCCTAAGTCGAATTTAAACATAAATACATAATAGAGACCATAGTTATAATTATATTGATCAGCGTTCTTTGCTGGACGAGAATCATAGATAGTGAATGTCTGATTTACTCTATCAAACAAATAAAGATATTTAGAATTTATAGAACTAATCACTTTGACGTCATTTGAATATTGTAATGTTTTTTTGTCTCCACCAAGTAATTTGATTTCACGGACATCAAGGGTAAATGCTGTCGGAGGATTTCTTCGAAATTGATATAATTTGCCGTTATTCCATGTTAAGAATGATCAATCAACCGCGAAGCTAGCAAATCCAGAATTGAAAGAGAATCCTGTCATATTAGCACCCAGATAATATTTTTGCCCTCCTTGATAGATAGTTTGTGATCATAGGGTATTACGATATCTAGTTACCAATGTTGTATTACCGGCTGCGCTCACGTTATTTTCAAAGACATAGAGATTAGCTTTCCCATAGGTAACGACACCAGCGATATTCTTTGAGAATGGTTCAGTATCAGTGGTAGTGATAGGTTGAATTCATTCTTTATTAACAGAATAGATACCGGCATTATTTGTAAAACAATACAATCCATCTTTTAATAAACTGAGATTGCATCATTTCATGACATCAGTCGAAGGAAGGTTGTAATCAACCAATGATCATCTCATATTATCATCAAGTGCTCCTACTAATGCAGATTTACTTCATGCTACAATCATGTTTCTCCATACATATAACGATTGTATATCACCAAGTTGTGAGATTTCTGAAGGATTGAAACTTAATATTTTAGTCTTCTTTCCAAGAGTAGCATCATCAAATTTACTCAAGCTGCTTACATAAACGATATTAAATCCTTTATAATATTCTGATTGTAATAATTTTCTAAACTGAGCTACATCCTCAAGTCGCCTTCCTTTGCTTTGAAGGGCATCAAGTTTACTAAGGATTTCATTATATTTGATAGATTTTTCTTCAGATGTCGGATCCATTCCTTGGAACATAAAAAGATCCTTTTTAATATCTTCAATAGTAAGATCAACCGTGACACCTTCAGAAGTCACAAAAGTATCAGCATTTGATTTTAACACTTGTGAAAATAGATTAATTACCATAAACAAGATAAATACACCGAGAATAGCTACTGTTGCTTGATATTTGTTTTTGAAAACCAATTTTTTGAGTTTACCAAAAAGTGAATTTTCATTAATCTTCATAGAAAACTCTTCATGAGTTTTGACTGGTGCTCCGGTAATAAGGTAATGAAATATAAATCCGAACGATTTTTTATCTAATCTTGCATTGAGTAATTCTTGAAAAAAATTAATCAAGTGAGTATCTTCTGACCTCAATACACTTGCCATCTCTTTGAAATCACTATGATCAAAGACATCAGAAATTTTTGTCCCTATATAAAGTATTTGGTCATATCATTCTATATCTCCTTCGATAAAATCAGAAAACAAATCTATCTTTCATTTATTATTAATGGAATTGGTGAGTGAATAATATAGTTTTTCATCTCTGAATATCATCACGCTTACATCACCGATCATGGATACCATGAGAATATTATCTATTACAAGTTGGATGTATCCTTTGACACCAAAAAACTCCACATCACGTACTTTGTCAGCAAAAGCCTTAAGCCTTATGTTTAAGTTCTGAAGGGTTATTTCAAAGTTATTTTTTACATCTTTAATATCATAATTCTCATCACTGATCTTATCTCTGAGTTCAGCGATAAAGTCTTGAAGCAAATCTTTTTGAAAGTCTAAAAATTTATCTGATTGGAATCCAATAAACATTTTTACCTTAATTCCATTTTGCATTTCCTCAGTGAAATTGAAAACCTGTTCTTCTGTAAGATAGAGAAATTTTTTTTCTTTAAGATGCATTAAACAAAAACGTAAAACGATAAAAACCGAAAAAAATACAAAGTCATTATGTATTATATACTATGTAGTCATATTTATTTCTTTTTCAATATCAAATATGAGAAAATATATCAGAAAAGGGCAAAGGTAGACACTACTTTTTTCATATTTCTCTTGGGGTCAGAAATAAGTCTTCGTAACCACTCCAATTTCATAGTTCTTATAAGTTTTGGAGCTCTTTTTTGGCCTCCTACCCAGAAATCAAAAGTGCCTCATTGATTCAAAACAATAAGTCCATAATTCTGAATATAGTGTTTATTAGCCAAAGTCCAGATTTCTTGAATCGGATAATCAGGCGTAGATCTAGCAATCAGTAAAATATTAATATCCTTATCTCTTCATTTCATAGCAAGATTAACATTTCCCCAGTCTAAATTTATATATCCATCTTGAGCATAAATAACATTGTATCATTGATTAAGAAGGTAGTGTTTAGTCCTTTCCAAAAGATGTGGATATGTTCCATAAAGAATAATATTTACTCCTCTATCCGAATATTTTTTCTTAGTATACGAGAGAAAATACGGACAAAAATCAGTTCCATTTAAGTTTGGAAGTCGTTTCTTCTTGGCAAGATAATAGAATAATTGTAATGCGATTCCATCCATGAGTACTACATCAGCATCAAGGATAGCGTGTTGATAAATTTTATAAATACCTTGGATATTTATATTTTTATAATCAGGAAGCAATGCTTCACGAAAGTCTTTTAGCGGATAAGAAATATGATGAGTTGTGAAAAGCTGTTTACCCGCAACATTGGCAAAATACAGATAATCTACAATACAAAAACCTTTCCTGTCATAGAGCCCAAGAATATGTTCACATGCCTGATCGGCATTTCATTGAAATAATGTATTAAGGATCTTTTTGTACACGAAAGAGTTGATTTAGGATATAAAAATAGAATTTACAATCCATAATTTACAATTAATCAATCGTTTCCAACATTACACCAGGATAATAATATTGTAATATTTGTTCGAGAGTTCGTCATTTCTCTGCTAAAAACTGAGCTCATTTCCCACTAAGTCCGACACCATGCCCGTTGAAATCGAAGCATGCAGCAAAATCCAATTTAGATTGTAAATACGGTGTGTCAGTCCATCATCGTTTCTCTTGCGCTGACCATGTAAATCAAGCTGAACAGCTAAAATATGGCAAGATAGGCACATATCCATTATACATCACAACAATATTATTTATCTCTGCTAATAATTTCGCTGACATGGTTGATGTTTTTTCTCGTCACGCTCAAACATATTTTTGAAACATATCAGGATTGTCAATTGCTTGATAGCTCGCTCAGGCTGGAATTGAGGGATGTGAATTTTGACCATTGATATAGAACAAGGTATACATCTTCGCAAGCAAGAGAACTAATCTTTGTTTTTCTACATTATCGCTATCACTAGTTTCAGCTATACCTTTCATATAGTTATCAAATGATGTCCTATTCATCACAACTGCTTGATCCATAAATTTTCCGGCAGCAAGATTTTTGATATTTTCTTTTTTCCAAATTAATGATCATCTGAAACTATTCCACGGCGTGCCTCCATATGATTTTCTTATATAATTATTCACGCGAACCAATCCTCCATTTGCAGAAGAGATTTCAAGATTGGTGATAGCCAAAGCATTTTCAAAATTTGGAAGCGTAAGATAAACGAATCAATTGCTTGTCTCTACAACAGGTTTGGCGTCGGTATATATCTTATCATCAGCTTGGATGTTACATCATCCATCACAAGAAATTTCGTATCTTGGAAGTGTCGTACTAAGTTCATAAAGCAAAATATTGAGCGGAGTCTGAATCAAATCTTTTGCCTCAGATAAAGTTATTTTAGAAGTTATTTTTTTGCTCGTTTGTGTAGATGAGACAAGTCATCTTCTATCCATATATTCTTGTTTGAGTTTATTAGACATACTAGCAAAATCATCCTGCCAAATAAGGTTCATAGAAAACATTTTCGTACCTGAAGAAGTAACCACAGAGATGGTTTTTGGTCCACTCATTCATTTTTTCGTCAATGAGATATTCAACTGATTATTTAATGAAGAACAAGAATTAATAGTAATGGTCGTATCAGAGGTCGTACAAGATTTGACTCCTTTCCATCTGATAGGAAGCGAAAATATATCAGTAGATGTATCAGAATAATATCGTCAATCTACCATGATTCCTCTATCGATTTTGGGTACGGATACAGGTTTTTTGGAACTAACTAAGGTGATTTTTTTGAGATTTTCAGCGACCTGATCTCTGAGTTCCGGAAGTAAATTATATAGATTAACTCCGGGACAGGAAGTAACTCATGCGTCCTGATGTCCAGCTATGGTGTAATTGGTATATGCTTTGATATAAGGTACTTCATCTGATTTTTTGAAATAACTTGTAGTGGCTTTGGGATTAATCCTATATTTTTTTGCCAAAGCGGTAGTAAGCTTTAATAATGATTTTAATGCCACATCCGTAGGCACTTGGACATTGAAATTCCCCATCAAAGAGATTCATACGCTAGGCGTATTGTTCCAAGCAGTCTGTGCTCATACCACTCCTGCTCATCATGCCCTTCATTCATAAATATTTCCAAATGGATCGATAATGAAATTATACCCTATATCACCTCGTCATTTAGTCAAAGCATGATATTTATATATTCTTTGAAGCTCTTGCATCGCTGCCTTTTCTCATCAGGTAAGCAAAGCAGTATTATCGTCAGCAGTATGATGGATTATTATTTTAGATTTGGCTTTGTGAATACTTTCTGGCCATTTGAAAAAATTACCACTTTCTGACTCGCGGTATTCATCGACTATCTGTTCGGTAGGTGTTTTTTCAAGAAGATATTCGGTAGCCATCTGACCCTGATAAACAGTCTCAGTAAGCTGACCAGCTCACTCATTATCCAATTGTTGCTGACGTTGAGCATCTCTTTCCGTTTTTGATTCTTTAGCATATCTCCAAGTCTCATTAGCTCACCATTGTGCACGAGTGATTATGGTAACTCCAGGTAGACTCCATGCTGTAGCAGAAACAAAAGAAATAAATCCACTGATCAAAAACATTCCTATCACTATTCTTTTATACATTTCAATGTACGATAAGATAAAGTGACAATACTATATAAAAAGGCCTCGTTTTTTCAATCACAAAATCTGATTTTGTCATTTATGGTTGAAACCTCAGACCAAAAAAATACACTGCCGATACTATATATACCCATTTACGCCATTACGGAATATTTATGTTTACTCATTTACACGGTCACAGCACCTTTTCGTTTCTTGAAGCGATAGGGAAACCTGTATACATCGCAAAAAAAGCAAAAGAACTCTGAATGAATGCTATCGCCATCACCGATTACAACGGTATGTATGGAATGATTAAATTTTATCAGACAGCAAAAGATGAAGGCATCAAACCCATCATAGGAGTAGAGATGTGATTCGTTATGGATATCAATTCACAGATACAAGAACAGCAAATCGGGAATATCGTCATCCTAGCAAAAAACAAAGAAGGATATCAATCACTCATGGAATTGACGTCGTTTGCAAATAAGGAAGGAATCAAAGGAAAACCAAAAATAGATCTCCAAGCATTGAAAAAATTCTGAAGAGAGATTATTTGTTTTTTTGGATGAGCAAATTCACGAATAGGGAAAATGATAGCACTCGATGAAAAGGAGTCTAAAATGATTGAGATTATACATCTTATGCAAGATATTATAGGCAAAGAAAATGTCTATCTAGAAATAATAGCGCAAGACTATAATGAGACGACAGAGTCGAAAAAAGTGAACGAATTACTCTTAGCGTTGGCAGAAAGAGAAGATATAAAATGTATAGTAAACAACAATTATTTCTATCCCTCACAAGAAGATAAACAAGCACGAGAAGTAGCATTAGCTATCAAAGACGGCTTGAAGATATATGACGAGACAAGAAGAAAACCAAAGGGACAATTTTATATCATGAGTGAAGATGAGATTAAAAAAGTTTTGGAGAGTAATTGATTTGAAAAACAGAAAATCAACCAAATGATCGAAACAAACAATAAGATCGCTGACAGCATAACGACGGAAATTGACATTAATCAAGCACTCTTTCCAAATTACAAAACTCCGGAAGACGTGCAAGAGCTATACGATCAATACAAAGATTGACTGGTGATAAAAGAATAATACTCACTATATAATCCAAAAAAATCAAGCTAAAAATCGAAAAGGAGCTCGAAAAACAAAACTCCTTTTTTTGACGCTTTGCCAAGACAAACGTTAACCTCAAAATTTTATCTTATGAAAAAACATTATATGCATAATAATTAGCAGCGATAAATCAAAATAAAACAAAAAAAAACGGGAAGCTTGAAAATCAAGCTCCCCTAGGTCAAACTAATTAATACAAATCTTATGAAAAATTTGCACACCATAGATATTTATTTTCTATCATTTTTCAAGAGATAATCGTATATAATGCTTTATTTGAAAAACACATATTAATTTGATATATACAACAAAAAAATCCTAAGTGACTTTACAGAGATTGTTTTGTAAATAAGATTTGTTACAATGAAATTGAAACCTGAATCATTTTCACTACAATCCCCACAAACAAACATATTTTTTATTTTGAATTCTACATTATGAATTCTACATTCTAAATTCGAAAACATGGATATCAAAGCATATATAGCAACACAACTGAACGAAGAACAGACAAATGCAGCGCTTCATACCGATACTTGCAGTCTTATTATTGCAGGAGCAGGAAGTTGAAAAACAAGAGTACTTACCTACAAGATAGCTTATCTCATCCGAGGAAAGCAGATTCCTATTACCAGGATTTTGGCAGTTACCTTCACCAACAAAGCGGCGAACGAAATGAAAGAAAGATTAGTAAAAATATCCAAAGAAATCTCTACAGCAAAGAAAGAGCAACCAAAGAAAGATACAATTATAGAATGAGACAATATTTCAGATTTTCTCGAAAGCATAACAAAAAATGATGAAGTATTTGCTCCTGATCATTTCCATACAGCAAGCTCATTGAAATGGATAGGTACCTTCCATAGCATTTTTTTGAAAATACTCAAAGAAGATATCGAAAAACTTGAAAGGAAATATACCAAGAATTTCTGAATCTTGGACACCAGTGAAAGTCAAACCACCATTAAAGATATACTCAAAAGAATGAATCTCCAAGACATATACAAAGTAAATGAGATTAAATGATTCATTTCTACGCAAAAAAACAATGGAATAGAACCAAAGATGTTTCTCAGCAGCAGCAAATCAGATTATGATCAACATATGGGACAGATATATGAAGAATATCAGAAAGCTTTGGAAAAAGCAAATTCACTCGACTTTGATGACCTACTTATGCTCCCCTACTTACTGTTCAAAAAAAACAAAGAGACATTAACCAAATGGCAAAATAAATTTGCGTACATCTTAGTAGATGAAGCTCAAGATACCAATCGAATACAATTTGAACTCATGAGAATGTTTACCGGAAACGGAGCAAATATTACGATGATCGGAGACGATTTTCAAAGCATCTATGGACGAAGATGAGCACTCATGGAAAATTTCCTAAACGTAAAAAAATATCGACCAGATATTCAGATGTTCAAATTACAGACCAATTATCGTAGCAAACCACACATCGTTCATGCAGGAAATCATATCATCAAACATAATGTAAATCAATATCAAAAAGAAATCGTTCCTCATAGGATAGGTGATGATAAAATAACTATCTTTTCTCATGGAAGCGAAATGGATGAAGCAGCAAATATTGTAGATATGATAAAAAAGATGAAAGAAGGAGATAAGATAAAATCACGAGGAAATGTAGCTATCCTTTATAGGACGAATGCACAATCAAGTCCCTTCGAACAATTATTTCTCCAAGAATGAATCCCATATAAAGTGTACGGAGCTTTCAAATTTTTTGAAAGAAAAGAAGTAAAAGACATCATTTCATATATCAAACAACTATTGAATCCAGCAGACAGCATATCACTCAAAAGAATATTGAATATTCCAAACAGAAAAATCTGAAAAACAACTTTGGACGGACTCGAAGAACACGCCATTATGCAAAATGTCACACTCATGGACATCCTCGCTCAAGTAGCACAAGAGTCATCAACCATCAAAGTGACTCCACAAGCAAAAAAAGGGATCCAGGAATATCTCCATACTATGATAGCACTCCAAGAATATATGAAAGACAACACCGCATCAACCACGATAGAGACTTTAGTAAAAAAGATAAAATATAGAGACTATCTCGTCAAAGAGGAAGGAAGTGAAAACGCTGCCGACGAAAAATTCGAGAACGTAGGACAGATTATCAATATGGCAGAAAAATATGTAGAAAAAGGTGAAGATGCGCTCAGACAATTTTTGGAAGAAGTGGCTTTGCTTTCAGATATTTCAGAAAATGAACAATGAGACATCGATGCAGTCAAGTTGATGACAGTTCATTCAAGTAAATGATTAGAATTTCCTATCGTCTTCGTTTGTGGACTGGAAGACAATGTCTTTCCATTGGGAAATGCTATAATGGAACCAAAATTATTGGAAGAAGAAAGAAGATTGATGTATGTAGCAGTCACCAGAGCAAAAGATGTTCTCTTTCTTTCTCACGCACACTCAAGGATGACACGATGACAGACCAAAAGTAATCCACCAAGCAGATTCATTGACGAAATACCAGCAGAACTCATAAAAAAATTCGATCTTTGATGAGAGACAGACACATCTCGCGGTCCAAATATCGAAGAATGAGATATAGTTAAACATAAATTATTCGGTACAGGATATGTATTGGAAATATGGAATCATCTCGCTATCGTAAAATTTCATAATCCAAAATTTGGTGTCAGAAAAATAGAAATGAGATTTTTACAAGTCATCTAGCATTGAATTATAAACGAATATATGTATACAAGCGATATAAAAAAAACAGAAACATAAATATAAAGACATCTTTTATAGTTTATGTTTTTTTGTATTATGAAAGAAAAAAAACTTATAGCATTTGATCTCTACGACACATGTTTTGAATTCAAAACGCCGAAAGATCAACTTTCGTATAAACAACTATTCCACGACGCAGGCATAGCAAATCAAAGAAAAGCATTAAAAGAAATCCTTTTGACGTCACAGAGAAGTGTTGAAGATATACTTGCTGACACATGCCCTGATGCAAAAATGCACATCCATCTAGAAAAATACTATGAAAATCTTCGCAACGAGATAGCAGCTATAGAATTATTTCCGGAAACTAAGGACGTCTTATCTTCACTCAAAGAAAAAGGATACAAGATAGCGGCAATCTCAAATATTTCTGTACCATACACAGAAGCATTATACAAACTTTTACCTCATACATTCAATTATGAGATATTATCATGTGATGTAGGAGTCAGTAAACCAGATAAAAAAATATTTGATATACTTACCAATATGTCATGATATCGTCCTGAAGAAATGATGATGGTAGGAGATAGTATATATTCTGATATAGAGTGAGCAAAAAATGCAGGTATAGATGCAGTCCAAATAAATAGAAATTCTGTAGGGATACAAAAATATGAAGACTATACATCGATTGCTACACTACAACAATTATTTGATATATTATCAAAAATTATATAAGAACATATTGCAAGATATACGGGAAACCGTATATCTTTTTTGAAATAATTTTCTACCTTCCACCTTTTTACCTTACACTCAAAAAAATGATCAACAAAGAATCTTTATACGTCGTAATCGGTGCATCAAACAATGAAGAAAAATATGGATACAAGGTTTTCAAGGACTTATTAGATGCAGGATACAAGGTATTGCCTATAAATCCAAACGAGCAAGAAATCTTAGGTGAAAAGGTATACCCTACCCTTTCTACCGTCAAAGAAAAAATAGATGTAGTGATTTTTATAACACCTCCAGTAGTCACAGAAAAAGTTTTGGAAGAAGTGAAAACATTAGGAATAAAAAACGTATGGATGCAACCATGAGCACAAAGTGGTACAGCAATAAATTTTTGCAAAAAAAACAACATTGATTGTATTCATGATGCATGCATTATGATACAAAGAAAATTATAAAAAATAATATCAAAGATATTTCCATATACTATAGACAAAAGAACGGTATTTTTTATCAGATGAAATGCCGTATTACTCATACAAAATAAATTATTGTCGACATAGTAATTTTTACGAGAAAGATGTGGTACTTCCTAAGAAAGAATTCAAAGAACATAACATAACTTATACACTTAATTTGATATGTAAACTACATTTTTTTTAGTAATAACAAAACACTAGTCTAGAAGCTATAAAATTCACATACCGTTTTTTTAAAAAAAGTGTGATTATATTTGCTTTTTCTATTTCCTTACATATAAAAATTGTAGCAAGGAAAATTTAACTCTTTAAAGTTAAATTTCTACCTAGCATTTTATCTCTTATTATATACCTCAAATGGTAGTAAAGAAAAAAGTTGCTAAAAAAGCACCAGCTAAAAAAGCAGTTAAGAAAGTTGCTAAAAAAGCAGTTAAGAAAGTTGCTAAAAAAGCACCTGCTAAAAAACCTGCTAAAAAGGCTAAAAAGAAATAGTCTTTTTTAAAAACAAAAAAAATGAGAACTCTGTCTTCGGATGGAGTTTTCTTTAACATTGAAAAAAAATAGAAAAAAAATATCATCATTCTGAATTTTACATTCTACATTCTGAATTTGAAAAAAGTCTTAGTCTGAATGTCATGAGGAGTTGATTCTGCAATAGCCGCATATCTTTTGAAACAACAATGATATGAAGTTGTAGCATGATTTATGAAAAACTATGTCTCTGACAGTGGAAATTGTACAACATACAGTGATGCAGAAGAAGCGATTAAGGTTTCTAAATTTTTATGAATAGAAATTATCTCATTTGATCTTCAAAAAGAATACAACGAAAAAATAATTGAATACATATATAATGGATATCAACAATGAATAACTCCCAATCCTGATGTATTATGTAATTCACTGATCAAATTCGACGTCTTTCTCGAAAAAGCATTAGCGCTCTGATTCGACTATATCGCTACAGGACATTATGCTCGCATTGAACAAACAAAAAATAAATATAAACTCCTACGTTGAATCGATTACAACAAAGATCAATCGTATTTCCTCGCAGGATTGAATCAATATCAACTTTCAAAATCATTATTTCCCATCTGAGGATATAGTAAGCCAGAAATAAGAGCATTAGCAAAAAAAATAGGATTACCAAACGCTGCGCGCAAGGATAGTCAGTGATTATGTTTTATCGGGAATATTCCTATCAAAGATTTCTTACTGAAAAAATTGCCGAAAAAAGAAGGTGATATAATAAACACGGAAGGAAAAATAGTCGGAAAACATGAATGAGCGTATTTTTTCACCATAGGACAGAGACAGTGACTCAAACTCCCCTTCAAAGCATATGTAATAAAGACTGATGTAAAAAATAATATAGTAGTAGTAGGTGGAAAAGAAGATAAAGCATTATTTAGTAAAACAATATCTACTACTTGACGACGTCGGATAAGAACACCGGAAAAATTACCCATGAAAGTAATAGCAAAGATCAGATACAGACAAGTACCGCAAGAAGCTACATTAAAAACAAGTAAAGATTGAGATATTATAGTTAGTTTCAAAGAAAAACAACGAGCTATCGCACCAGGTCAGACTATAGTCGCTTATAAAGGCGATGAATGTATAGGATCGGGAGTAATTACCGGGTAATATAAAGCAAAAAAGTCAAATAATTCTGTTGATGAAAATTGACAGGATTTTTTTTTGGCCTATACTTATAATACTTTAAAAATAGGCAAAAAAATAACATGAAACACATCAGAAAGCATCTCAAAAAAATCAATAAAGAAACGATAAAGAAATGAGTGACTACTCTTGTCCTTCTTTTTTTTGCTATGGCGATGATATTTCAAAAAGATACATCAACAACAGAACTTCAGTTTGTGCGAAATAATAGTGAAGTTTTTGTCCATAACGCAGCGCAGCAACGGGATTATCTTTTCCAAGACGAATCAGGGCAGACAACATATCAAGGACAGATGAACAACACCGGAGCAACAACAAAAACAACAGGAACCATGGATAGCATTGACAGCCTTATTAATCCCAACGAAATAAATCAGCTTATATGATGAGTATCGCAAACAGGACAACTATATAGTTGAGTCATATATTCATGAACAATGAATACCGGAATAGAAATACCACAAAAAACAGATACAATATATACATGATCATTGGATTGTCTTACTCCACGGAACGAAGAAGTAAAGAATCAGGATTTCATCTTAGCATATGAACAGAGAAAAGATGTAAATACTATCTGTAATGTAGAAAAAAGAGTATGTATGAGTGGAACACTTTGAGGAACATTCACTCAACCTTCATGTAGAGATGATGTAGTATATGACTATCACAAAGCTGAAGTAGTATCATACAATCAAAAGGTGCTTAACGAATATATTCAACCAACGACTCCAGTAAATGCATGAGGAGAATTTAGTAATGAATGACAGATAAACGTTACAGAGACACCGACAAATGATCGATGAACTACTAATAATCCAGTTACTACTCAACCAGAAGTAAATCAAACTACTCCATCAACTAAAGCAAGTTGTATAACACCTCGAAAACAAAAAATCAAACACGGACAATTCGTCAAAGCATATAAATCTCCACGTGGATTTATTGATCTCGCGTGTGAAGTACAAATCAGACCATGTGTAAATGGAAGCTTGAAAGGTACATATAACTATTCTAAATGTACATTTAATAATATCAGTTACACTGATTATCTCAAAGCATGATCACCATCTTCAAGCACTGGATTCTTGTTTTTCCCACGAATCAAAAAAGTATTAAGATTTGGAAGATAATATATG
>Ga0172369_10001172_pt1 | contig 38182 bp, 46 predicted proteins | sample LakKiv25m_FD_114539 | JGI IMG/M metagenome (GOLD analysis project Ga0172369, IMG submission 114539) | Freshwater microbial communities from Kabuno Bay, South-Kivu, Congo - kab_022012_11.25m | ecosystem: Environmental > Aquatic > Freshwater > Lake | place: Democratic Republic of the Congo... | reverse complement strand
ATAAAAACATTGGCTGGAAATTAATTGCTCCCTATACAATTTTAGGGCGCTACAAGAAGCAAATTGAGCAAGCGACGGCCGCCTTTGGCGGCCGGAGCGAAGCTCCAAATAATATTAAAAATGCGGAAAATTTCATATGGTCGGGGATGCGAGACTCGAACTCACGACCTCTCGCTCCCAAAGCGAGCGCTCTACCAACTGAGCCAATCCCCGACAACGCAATTATTGTACACAAAAAACGCTCTTAAGTCAATTCAAATTACCAGCTCCAATTGCCTTGTTTCGTGAGGGCAAATCTGTTATTATATAGAGGAAATTTCCGCTATCAGCGCCCTTAGCTCAGCGGATAGAGCGCCTGTCTTCGGAACAGGAGGTCGGGGGTTCGAATCCCTCAGGGCGTACCACGATATGAGGATGAGAACGGGAAGGGGCCGGGAAACGGGAGTTTCCCGTGTCGGAAAACAATAAAAACCGAGGGTTTTTATAAGGAGCGTCAGCGACGCTCGAGATCCCTCAGGGCGTACCATAATTGTATAGTTCATTTCAATTAGCCCCGGTAGCTCAGTGGATAGAGCAACTGCCTTCTAAGCAGTGGGTCATAGGTTCGATTCCTATCCGGGGTACCATAATAATTTATTATAAAATATTGACAGGATTGCTGGTCTAAAACCAGTTCTCCCGACCAGAGCTTCTGGCCCTTGAGCAGTTGGACTCCGAATCCAATCTTGTTGGTACTTGCCAGCTCAGAAGCTCACCAATTTCACGCCGTTATCTTTTGAGATGCGGCGTTTACCAAATGTATATTAAAAAATGCCGTCTTCAAAAAGATCGGCATTTTTTAATATGTCTAAGCGTTAGTGGTTCATATCATTGTCATCTTTATCGCGTCTTTTTCTTACTTCCTCATGATAGGAAGTTCCGGGCTGCTCCATACTATAGTATGAAGTCATGACAGCGCGAACAATGGCGATCAGGATGACTGCGCCGATCACGCCCCAAACTATCCCCCAGAAAGACAATGTACCGGCTGCTGCCGCAGATCCTATCCCCAAGACTGCTCCGAAGATCCATCTGGCCAGCAGTGCACCGACGATACCAAAGACTATATCGAGCAGATAATTTTGTCGGGTTCTCATGATTGCACTAGCAATGATGCCGACAATCGCGCCGACTATGATTGCAATTAGCCAACTCATACGTCTCCTTTCTATATTTTAATTATTTTCGACTAAATACTATCCTCTCGCCCGATGTAGAACATTAGAGAATGTTTCAAACAAAAAAATCCCCGGTCGCGTGCGGCCGGGGATGAAAAGAGTTATTTTCTGTCTCTTTTTTCTGCCCTCTTTTCACGCAGTTCCTCATAATAAGCAGGACCTCTGGCCGCACGCTCTTCGCCGGTCCAGATAGCTGCTTGAGTAATGGCGACTAAGGCAATTGACCCGATGATAGCCCAGATCGCGCCGATCAACGAGATTGTACCGATGCTGGTAGTCAAAGCGCCTCCAAACGCAAGGACGTTGCCAAAGAACCAAGTACCCAGTAGTGCACCGGTGATGCCCGTTGCCGCATCAGCTACGTAATTCCTCCGATCCGGCCGAATAAAATAACTAATACCGAGACCGATCACGAGACCAAAAGCCGCAGCAATTAGCCAACTCATATATTTCTCCTTTCTTAATTTTCTCCATTTTATTATATAAGTCGATATGAACGAATTTTTTAGAACAGTGCCAAAAATCTAATTCAGTCCCCGGATTTATGCCTTGCCAAAACGCCTCATTTTTGATATTATTTCTCTGATATTTCGGATTGGTAGCTCAATTGGTAGAGCAGTGCCCTCTTAAGGCATTGGTTCTGGGTTCGAGTCCCAGCCAATCCACCATGCCACGTCGCCCCTTCGGGGCTATGCGGCATGCCCCGCGAAGCATTGGCGAAGTGGGGCGTACAATTTATCAAAGATATGGCCTCATCGTCTAGTGGTTAGGACACCACGCTTTCAATGTGGTAAGAGGGGTCCGATTCCCCTTGAGGCTACCAAAAAGATAATCAACTTCGGTTGGTTATTTTTTTGTAGTAAAATGTGGAATCGAACGGGAAGGGGTCGGGAAATCTTTCGAAGATGACCTTGTGGGCGGGAGTTTCCCGTGTAGGAAAATACTAAAAACCGTGGGTTTTTTGAAATGAGCCCGAGAGAGGCTATTATTTGATACTGCTAATTTGCAGTCCCTGAGGCAGAAATCATCCTAAAATAGTTATAGAAATTATTTCCCTTATGCATTATAATAGGATTTGAGATTGACTTATTACGTTTAGTACGGTAATAATATTCGTACTACCTTAAACTGGTTGTTTATGATAAAAATTCTCTTTGAAAAGCAAACTCGTAAATTTATTCTTGACTCTTTTAATAAATCCGTTGACTCTGAGGGGTATATTGTAGAAAAAAATAATACGGAACAGCGTGTTCTGACAAGTAACGCAGAAGAAATACGGTTTGATGAATTCGCTGGCATACGAAAAGGTTCCGAAGTTTTTGTTAAATCCGACCTAGTATCCTTGATCCAACTATGTGACGACTTATCTGCTAGGAGGTAATCATGGGTAATTTTTGGGAAGGCCTCGTGAAGATAATGCCTGCGCTTAAAAATGCGAAGGATCTTTTTAAATTATTTAGTGGGAACAAGACCATAGTAATTAAGAATGAGAGTACGACCACAATCAACGCAGAGAAAGTTGTTCAAATAAACTTAAATGGTCTAACTGGTGATCAAAAAGAATCCTTGTCTTTACTTATCAAAAAGTCCTTCGATGGAAACGATGCGCTACTACTAGAAGAAAATGCTGATTCAACAGTCTCTGATTTCAATGAAGTCCAACAGCGGTCAGAAGACACGCTAAACTATTTCAAAGGCAAGCTTCCAAAACAAGATTTAATAATACTACGTGCGGCATTATTTATTAAGATTTTACATGAGGATGGGCAACCTGTCGGAAAACTGAAAAGTGATCTAGTGCAAAGATACGGGGAAAGGGCTAAAAACATCACAAATTTATGCACAGCAGGTTATTTTGATTCTCTAATCAAGCCGTTGTACGAAGAATTATCTCAAAAAGACAATTTCACTCTCCAAAACTTTTTAGAGAAATATGATATTTTAGTAAGCCAATATCCTTTCGCAGTTTTTGTGTGTCATGGCATGTCCATCCAGGAAATTAAAACAATCATCTTGGAAAAAATTGAGATAAATAAAAAATATGGGGTAAACGCAAAATTTATCCGTGTTCATGGAATAGGCCAAGAGAATATGAAAAAGATTTCAGGGGTACTTAATGATGAGGAATTATTGAGCAAATTGACTGGAAGTCCAGAGATTGAGTCGGGTCAAAACTTTATTACGGTAAGGATTTGGTTCATGCCCTTTGCTGTTTCCCCAACTACTTCAGTTGAGCAACCCCCGTCTGGCCAGGTGTATTGTTCCACCATATGAAAAACCCTGGGTTTAGGAATCGGTTTGAGATAACATCTCAGAGTGCGCCCCTTGAGGCTACCAAAATAGGAACTTCACTTTTGTGGATTTTTATTTTGTAAAAAAAGTGCTGGCTTTGGGTACATTGTTTTCCTTGCATTTTGCATAAAAAATGGCTATAATTTTGCTGTCTACTATTGTAGAAATATATTTATTAATGAACAAACTTTCTCATATATCAAAACTCCACTCTCAATGGGGAATCGAGCTACTCTCGGTCTAATTTGATATTCGAGAATTTGAAAGGTACTTATGATCGGAATTATTATTGCGGCTGCCGCTGCGCTTGGTGTTGGTGGTGCAGCCGGCTACTTTGTTTCCAGGAGTTTCTCAAAAGGAAAGCTGTCCAATGCAGAGGCAAAGGCAGAAAAGTTAATCGAAGATGCTAAGACGCAGGCCAAAGAGATCGTTCTGGAAGGCAAGGGCGATGCCCTAAAGGAGAAGGAATCGGCTAAGAAAGAATACGAAGAGAAAGCCAAATCGCTGGAAAGGATAGAGGGCGATCTACGCAAGCGTGAATTTAGTGTCGATGACCGTTTCAACGAAATTGAGAAGACGCGCAAAGATCTAGATAAAAAGCACTCTGAGATCGAAGAGATCAAGCAAACCTTGCGTGATCTCCGCAAGAAACAGGAAGATAGTCTCGAGCGTATCTCCAAGATGACTAAGGATGATGCTAAAAAAGTTTTACTCGACCTAGTTGAGAAAGAGGGGAAAGAAGAGTTGGTCAAGAAGATCAAAGAAGTTGACGAATTTGTGCGGGATTCTGCCGACGAAAAGGCCAAGGAAATTATCATTTCAGCTATGCAAAGGATTGCAGCCGAAACCTCTGCTGAGACTACTGTTTCTACAGTTCAGATTCCCAGCGATGAAATGAAAGGCCGTATTATCGGCCGTGAGGGCCGCAACATTCAGGCCTTTGAGAAGGTAACCGGTGTTGATCTGGTGATCGACGATACTCCTGATGTTGTTGTCATCTCCTCATTTGATCCGGTCAGACGTGAAGTGGCTCGGGTAACGCTCAATGATTTGGTGTCGGACGGCCGGATCCACCCAACACGAATCGAAGATGCGTTTGAAAAAGCTAAAAAAGTTGTTGCAGCCGAAGTCAAGAAAGCCGGTGAAGAAGCGGCATATGAAGTTGGCGTTACCGGTCTGCCTGCGGAAATAGTCAAAGTCTTGGGCCGTCTCAAATTCCGCACCTCCTTCGGTCAAAATCAACTGCAACATGCCATCGAAGTGTCCCGGATTGCTGGATTGGTCTCAGAAGAAATCGGGGCCAATACTGCTTTGTGCAAGAAGGCCGGTCTCTTACATGATCTGGGTAAAGCTGTCGACCACGAAGTACCGGGCTCCCATGCAGTTATTTCTGCCGATATCATGCGCAAATTTAATTTGCCTGCAGAATTGATCCATGCCGTCGAAGCTCATCACGAAGATGTTCCGATGGAAACGCCAGAAGCGGCCATCGTTCAGATCGCTGACGCGATCTCCTCAGCCCGACCGGGCGCCCGCCGTGAATCACTCGAGTTTCATCTAAAACGACTTGAAGATCTCGAGCGCGTCGCTACTTCATTTGAGGGTGTTGAAAAAGCTTATGCCATCCAAGCCGGACGTGAAGTTCGCATCCTGGTTCGCCCCGAAGATATCGACGATCTGACTTCGGCCAAACTTGCCAAAGAGATTGCCAAAAAGGTGGAAGAGGAAGTCCAATATCCCGGACAGGTTAAGATTCAAGTCATCCGGGAAGTCCGCGCAATCGAATACGCTAAATAATTTAGTATTTATCATTAAACCATTGAACATTAAATGAATATTTGGTCATTTGGATATTTAATGGATATTGATTAAATGAAAAATGGAACATTAAAAGTGCTTTTTATCGGTGATATTGTCGGAAGGCCCGGCCGCAATGCGGTCAAGGCCGTTTTGCCAAAGCTCAGGGAGGACGAAAAGATCGATCTAGTTTTTGCCAATTGCGAGAACATGGCAGCTGGCAGCGGCGTTACCTTTGAGAAATACAAGGAGATGCTTCTTGTTGGGATAGACTATTTTACCTCCGGAAATCACATTTGGGACAACCGTGACATCATCCAGCATCTCAAAGATAAGGATGTGAAGATCCTGCGTCCGGCCAATTATCCTTATGACGAGCCGGGAGAAGGCACCGCCAATATTAAAAAAGATAATATTTGCCTCTCCAATCTACTCGGACGCGTATTTATCCCGACTCTGGTTGATGATCCTTTCAGAACTGCCAAGGATATTGTCGAGTCATATCCCGATTGTATTCATCTGATTGATTTTCATGCAGAAGCAACGAGCGAAAAAGTTGCACTCGGGTTTTACCTTGACGGCAAAATCTCGGCGCTTTTTGGGACTCACACTCACATCCAGACTGCTGACGAAAGGATTCTTCCGAAAGGAACGGCCTACATCACCGACGTCGGGATGTGTGGACCGCTTGATTCTGTTCTTGGCGTCAAAACGGACATCATCATCCAAAGCTTCTTGACAGGTCTGCCCCAATCACATAAAGTGGCAGTAGGCGATTGCCTTTTCAACGCCGTCTTGGTTTCGATCGATCCGGCCTCCAAAAAGGCGACCGCAATTAAAAGAATAAATCAAATTGTGAAAGCAAATCCTCTGGAAGGAGGTGAGAAAGTTGAATAAAAACGAACTAATCAATGAAGTTGCCCGCAAAACCGGCCTTTCTCGCCGAGAGACCGAAGTTGGGATCGAAACTATGCTGGATCTGATTGCTGCTGAGCTTGTGGGCGGCAACAAAGTCACTCTTACGGGATTCGGCACTTTCGATGTGGGAGATAGACGGGAACGCGCTGGTGTCAACCCTCGGACCGGAAAGCCGATCAAAATCCCGGCAACCAAAATGCCGCGCTTCAAACCAAGCAAAAATATCCGATCAAAAGTCAAATAGAAAACTACAACTAAAACTTCCACCCAAGCGGGCGGTTGTTTTAGTTATACTAGGAAGTTTTTGCTCTTTGTGCTAGTATCAAAATGCAAATCAGGTTCAGAAAAAGTCTAAATCAAGCCCCCATACCTGCCTGCCGGCAGGCAGGGCTCAGTAGACACCTGCCCGCCATATGCCCACGTAGCTCAATGGATAGAGCGATTCCGTCCTAAGGAAGAGGTTGAAGGTTCGATTCCTTCCGTGGGTACCAGATACAGGCAGGCGGGGAGCGGTTCCGTCCTAAGGAAAAGGTCGTAGGTGCAACTCCTACTGGGGGTACCATAAAAAAAGCTTTGTAATGCGAAGAAATCTCGGGAAAATTATGTCTTTGCGCTCGCTTATACTAATTTTAAGTGTTGGTTTTGGCATACTTATTTCTGCTCAGCTGCGTTCAATACCTGATCGGATATCAAATCCTATTACTCCCTATATCAGTTTGCGGGATACGAAAACAGATTTAGAGACAGAGCAGGCCCAATTGAAAAATGAAATAAAGAGATTGCTTATCGAAATTGCTGATGTGCAAACCGAAAAAGCAGGCATTGTCCTTTCGAAGGAAGAATCGAGAGCGCTCAACTACAAGAGAGCGCAATCAGGTTTAACCAAACTAAACGGACCGGGAATAATCGTCGTACTCGATGATAGCAAAGGCAATCTCACAGGTGAGGATGCTATCATTCATGCTGCCGATCTACGCGACGTCATCCACTTACTCTGGTCCGGCGGGGCAGAGGGGATAGCCGTCAACAATCAGCGGGTCGTCGCGAGCACTGCAATTGATTGCATCGTTAATACGATTCTCATAAATAACGTCAGGATCGCTGCTCCCTTCCAAATTGAAGCGATCGGAGATGGCGGGCGATTGTATGACGAATTACGCGCAAATTCGCTTCTTTCTGATCTGAGGAAGCGAGAAACAAACGCCGGAATAGTCTTTGACTCCTCTAGAAATAGCGATATTACCCTGCCTGCATACGACGGATTATTCGATATTAATGTCGGGGCAAAATGAAGCGCAACGATTTTATAATCATATCTTTGATCTGCGGTTTCTTGGGGGTATTCATCGTTTCCCAATATTTCACAGGCCGGAATGTAAAAAAGGTGACGGCTCCGGAAAACAACGAAGTTCTGGCGTTAGAAGTGGCCAAACTAACCAAGACAAACTCTGACTTGCGCCTCGAAGTAAAAAAGTTAACCAGTGATCTTGATGCGTATAGCGATTCCAATCGATCGCAAAAAGAGCTCTATGAAAAGTATCAGCAGGACACTGCCAGATTTGACCAAGCCAACGGTATAGTGAAGAAACAAGGTCAGGGAGTACTTATTTCTATTGAGGGGGGTATGTCTACTCCTCAATTGGTTGATCTTGTAAATGCTATCAAAAATATCGGTTCGGATCTTTTTGCAATCAACAACCAAAGAATATTACTTAATACGAATTTATCCCAATATGCCGGACTGGGACATTATGAGATAATGGTATTAGGCAATAGCAGCATGTTGAAGAATTCGATGGAACGCAAAGGCGGGATTATCGAGACCATATCAACAAAAGATATGAAAATCAGTATCACCGAAAAAGAAAATTTGGAAATCCCTGTCGGGATGCCATTACAATATAATTTTGCTTCGATTATTAATTAAAAGGGGAATATATGGATCAGAAAGTAAAAATTGATATTTCCATGAGGGCAGTTTTTAAAGTCCTCCTCGCTCTGCTGATCGCCTGGTTGGCCTATATGCTGAGAGATGTGATCCTGATTGTTTTTTTGGCCCTGATATTGGCAGCAGCAGCTCATCCCGTAGTCGAAAATTGGGGCAAAAAGATCGGTAAAGGTTTTGCTATCTTTGCCATACTAATAATAATTCTACTGATGCTAGCCGGCTTTGTTTGGCTGATCGTCCCCCCGTTTGTTAGTGAGATCAAGTTGCTTGCCAGCAACCTCCCGGAGTACGCTGACCGGTTTGCGCTACTTCGGTCCAACATGCCGATTATCGAGAAGGCAATAAACACTTTGACCAGTAGCATCGGGTCTATTACAGGCGGTCTTGTTGCGGCCACTACATCGGTGCTGAGCGGAATAGTCACTTTCTTCACGGTGATTATCCTGATGATATATATCCTAGCAGATCAAAAAGTGCTGACCGACCTGCTTCATGCCTTTGTTCCAGCACAAAAACGCGAGGATACGAGGATTATTATCGAAAAACTTGCAGAAAAGATCGGGGCATGGTTTCGCGGTCAACTGACCCTAATGTTTATCATCGGCATCTTGTCTTACATCGGGCTTCGGATCATCGGATTGAAATATGCCCTAGTCCTCGCAGTGGTCTCAGGACTTTTTGAGATAGTTCCGGTTATCGGACCGATAGCTGCCGGTCTCTTGGCGGCGCTTGTTGCTTTGGCGATTTCACCGATTGCAGCAATTATCGTACTGGTTTTTTATGTCATCTTGCAGCAGACGGAGAACGCTGTGATAGTCCCGAAAATAATGCAAAAAGCTGTCGGCTTGCCTGCCCCGATAATTCTGATAGCCATACTCATTGGAGGCAAACTGCTTGGTATCATCGGTGCACTCTTGGCCGTTCCGGTTGCTGCCAGCTTTTATGTGATTTTTCGGGAATGGGAAACAATTAAGCGGATTTTATCCAGATAATGACTAACCGGCAGATTATCAACAAAAAAGCCCATTTTGATTTCGAAATTCTTGAGACATTCGAGGGGGGGTTGGTTTTAACCGGTGAAGAAATAAAAGCTATCCGTGCCGGACGGGTCACACTGACTGGTGCTTATGCGAAGATTATGAATGGCGAAGTTTGGCTTCTGGGTGGCAATTTTAATGTCCCTAGCGGCGATACTGCGAGAACAAAGAAAATTCTTTTGCATGCTGATCAAATCAAGCGTCTCATCGGCAAAACAGCAGAGTCAGGGCTTACTCTCGTGCCAATAAAGATTTATCTCAAAAAGGGTTATGCAAAAGTTGAGCTAGGTTTGGCCAAAGGCGCCAAAAAATCTGACAAAAGAGCAAAGATAAAGGAACGGGAACAAAATCTGGATATTTCCCGCAAGATCAAACAGTTTTAAGTCCTCTTACTATAGCGGCACCCACAATAGTTTTGCCTGTAAAGACCAAAATCTTTTGATAGCTGAACGGAACGTTGATAACCATTTTTTTTCTTAAAATCACATTCTAGAAAATCAACAGAGCCCTCAATCGCATTGCCAATTTTGTTGATTAGAGCAGTCGCTTTGTGTGGTGAGACAGTTAGGGTTGTTGTGAAAAAATCATACTTTTTTGACGCAGCCAGCATTGCAGTTTGCCTGAGGCGAAATTCAAAACATTTTTCACAGCGCTTGCCGCCTTCCGGCTCATCCTCAAACCCCTCAATGAACTGATGCCATTTTAGATTTTCCTGAGCATAGTCATAGCCAAAACCATCATCGAGAGAAACGCCTTTTTGTTCTAAGAAATTCTTTAATGTTTCCAATCTCTTGTCATGCTCCATCTTGGGCTCAATATTGGGATTATACCAAAGTACGACTATCTTATTATCGACTAATCTTTCTAGTGCTATTGTCGAGCAGGGAGCACAGCAAGCGTGCAATAGAATCCTCGCCTCTGAATTTTCATTTTTTAATTTTAAATTTTTACTCATCAATAGTTTATTCTTCGAACGCTTGCGACTTGAGCGTGAGAAGTTCTCATTACATTCGAACGATACTGCCATTCACCAATTATAGCTTTTCCACAATTCTCAATTTAGCGCTGCGGGATCGGGGGTTTTCCGCCTTTTCCTGAGCTGTCGGCTCAGCTGGTTTGTTCGTAATAATTTTTACAGTGGGTTTCTTATTGCAAACGCAGGGCATTTCCTTGGGGCATTCGCAGGGATTTTCCAATTTCTTAAATGTGTTTTTGACAATTCGGTCCTCAAGGGAGTGAAATGAGATCACCGCCAATTTACCTCCCGGTTTGAGTCCCGCAATAAAATCTTGGATTGCTTTATCAAGAGAGGAGAGTTCGTTATTAACTTCAATCCTGATCGCCTGAAAAGTTCTGGTAGCAAAATGGATATGCCTGTCAAACCGGTAGGAGGGCGGGACAGATCGGCTGATTATCTCGATCAGCTCTCCGGCGGTCACAATCGGCTTTATCTTCCGAGCCGCCGTAATATTTTTGGCAATAGCGCGGGCATACCTCTCTTCGCCGAATTCTTTTAGCAGGGTAAATAATTTCTGCTCGCCATAGCCATTTATCACGTCCTTGGCGCTGTATTTGGTATTCTTGTCCATGCGCATATCCAGCGGTGCCTCTGGATCCCTGAAGGAGAATCCGCGGTCAGGATCGTCAAGTTGCAAAGATGAAACACCTAGATCAAGGAGTGCTCCGTCTATAGAGCTAGTTTTGAGCTCGCTCAGAATTGAATTAATATTCTTAAAATCATCTTTAACTAAAGTAAAGCTATCGTCAAATTTTGCCCTCGATATATTCTCTTTAGCGATCTTTAGTGCTTGCTCATCCTTATCAATCCCAATTACTTGCCACTTTTTATTTCGGGCTTTCAGTTCTTTTGCGATGAGGATACTATGTCCGGCCAAGCCAAGCGTGCCGTCGACAAAAACAGGGGAAGGTCTGGCCCCTAGATATTCAAAACTTTCCGCTATTTCATTTTGCATCACCGGTATATGCGTATTCATTCTTAAGCCGCATTTTATCATAAAATTGAAAAAGACGCTATTGTGTTATATTATCTCTGTATATGGAAAATAAAAAACAAGACTTTGCTCCCGAATTTAGCTCTTTTTTGCAAAAATTTATTGAGCGTTATGTCGATGCTCATAGTCTCAAAAATGATAATGACAAGACGATCAACTCGGTCTTATTGTACGAGAAGCTCCGTACTGCGATTGAATACCAAGAAGACCATCTGATCTTCAAAAATGCGATTTCCCGCATCTTGAGAAGGAAATATGCCCTCTCCTCCGGGATGAGCGCAGAGCAAATGCTCTCTGATCTACTGAGCGAATTGGCGTGGGCCAATTACATCAACCCAGAATCTTTAAAATCCTCTGATCATGAGAATCTTGCACAAATAGTCCGACGATATCTCACTCTTTTGCAGACGGCACGATCGGGACGTTTTAAGCGGCATGAGCTCCAACGCTTGATTCTCGACTGGTGTGCTTGCGAGATTGATGCGGCGTTGAGGCCTGATTGTACGAGGGATATTTTGATCGACTACACCTGTTCTGTCATCAAGCAAAACCTTATCACGGGAGATGCAAGGACAAGCGATGCAGAAACGGAAATGCAATTAAAGATTTCTATCTATGGCCTCATCTTCAAGCCTGATTACCCATTGATTCAGTTTTGGGTTATAAATAAAATATACCCTAACTGGACCAAACTCTCACAAGAAGAAATTGCCAAAATCGGTCGGAGCTTTGATCCTTTTTACAACAAAATCGATCATGCTCTCAATCATCCTCTCCGGAGATATTACCTCCAGTATACCAAGCGCTATATTGCCCCTTTCATCCTGCTTTATTCAGTCCTTACAACAAAGAAGCTGGATATGGAAAAACTAAAAACTCAGCCGGCTGCCCTGCATAATATGCTGATGGAAGAGTACACGCAGAAAGTCGCCGAAGTACGGAAGAAGGTCTGGGGCGGGACCTTTCGGGCATTGATTTTCATCCTCCTCACAAAGATTTCCCTTGCTTTTATTGTTGAGATTCCTTTTGACCGTCTGCTTACGGGAGTCGTCGATCTGACCTCTCTCTTGATCAACATTTCTCTCCCGCCATTTTTGATGTTTGTCTCAGGCACCTTTATCAAATCTCCGCCCGCCAAGAATTACCAGATAATCTCGACTACGTTTAATAATATATCGCTGCTTGGCAAGACTGATGATCGCCGCTATACTCTTCTCCCAAAGAAAAACCACACAACAGAGCTAATATTCAACTCAATTTACTTTGTGTTTACCTTGGCGATTTTGTCAGGAGTGATCTATCTGTTGATTGCCTTAAAATTCAATATAGTCAGCATCCTCTTTTTCTTCTTCTTTGTTTCTGTTGTCTCTTTCTTCTCATTCCGGATCCGAAATCTGGCGCTGGAACTGGCAATGAAACGCTCACGTGATGATGCTCTGACCAGTGTGCTGGAGTTTTTGCTTTTGCCATTCATCCGTATCGGCAAGTTTTTTTCCGACAAGTTTGCTGTCTTCAATCCTTTTATTTTAGCACTGGACTTTCTGATCGAGGCGCCGCTCAAGACCGTGATAAAGATACTAAATTCCTGGCTTCGGTTTATCAATGCCAAAAAAGAGGAATTGGAATACTAAAAATTATTTATTAATATTTTGGAGAAGAAATGTTATCAGAAAAAGTGATTTTGATTGTTGACGATGACCTGACAATGCTCGATATGTACGTAGAACGGATCAAAGCGGAGGGTGCAATCGTCATCACTGCCAAAGACGGGCAAGAAGCGATCGAACAAATCAGGGAAAACAAACCGGCGATGATCTTGCTGGATGTCATGATGCCAAAATTAAACGGGCTGGAAGTTCTCAAACAGTTGAGAAGCGATCCCGAGACTAGCGAGCTTCCGGTTATCCTGCTGACTGCATTATCTGATGAAAAAACAAGAAGAGAGGGGATGGATCTTGGTGCCGCCGACTTCATCGTCAAATCAGAAACCCTTCCGATCGATGTAATCGAAAAGCTGCGCAAAGTTATTGCCCCGTCAGATTCGGGCGGGATCAGTTAGTCCAAAATAAATATACCAGATAGGGAATACTATCAATATTTGAAGAATTATTTCTTCTTTTCGGCAGTCGTCTTGCAATCTCTGCAAAACCAGACATGTGCTTTACCTTTGACCGTTAACGTGCCATCAGGATTTTTCGAAAGAACATCGCGTTCTTGCTCTGCCATATTTCCACCGCATCGAGGACAATTCATGTATTCCTTGCGTTAATAACTTGTAATTATATGCTTAATTACATAATAAAGCAAATATTTTGGCAAGAAATAGAAGATGTCCCGATTTTCAAATATTTGCCAAATGAATTTTATAATGCTACGTTACGTATGAAATTAACTTAAGGTCTCATATGAAAAAAGTTGGTCCGCTTCTTATAATTATTGCCGCTATTCTCTGGGGCGTTGACGGGGTTCTCCGCCGAAGTCTTTTTGCATTGCCGCCGACAACGATAGTCTTCTTAGAGCATCTGATCGGCGCAATTTTGATTGCGCCGGCAGCCATCATTGCACTGCGCAAGGAGCGTATTTCAAAGAAGGATTGGCTGGCGCTCGTCATCATCGCTATTTTTAGCGGCGTTGCGGGGACTCTGATGTTTACAGCCGCCCTTGTCAAAATCAACTTCATTTCGATGTCTGTTGTTTTTCTCTTGCAGAAACTCCAACCGATCTTCGCTGTCACTGCCGCGGTAATCATTTTGAAAGAAAAAGTTACCAAACAATATATTATCTGGGCAGCTTTAGCTTTTATCGCCGCCTTCTTTGTTACGTTCAAAAACGGCCAGATCAATTTTGCCACCGGAGCGGGTACGATCATTGCTGCCTTGCTGGCCCTTGGCGCCGCTTTTACTTGGGGATCGGCAACAGCAGTTTCGCGTTTCACTCTTAAAAATCTTTCAACAACGGCAGCAACGGGACTTCGTTTTTTTATTACCGTTCCTCTCGCCTTTATCACCATGATGATTTTCAAAGACACCGCCAGTCTTTTGCATCTTGAGACATCCCAGATAGTCCGCCTCATCATCATCGCGCTCTCGACAGGCATGGTTGCTCTCTGGATTTACTATAAAGGTCTTCAAAAGACCGAAGTCAAAGTAGCAACATTTCTTGAGCTGATGTTTCCGCTCACCGGAATTATCCTCGATGTCATAGTTTATCATAACGTTTTAGCCGTCACTCAGTATATTGCGGCAGCAGTGCTTCTCTTCGCTATTTACCGGCTATCACTTTTGAACAAGCCAAATGAAATTCAGAGCCAAAGTTAAAAGCGGCAAACAGCGGGGGCGAGAAATTGGGTTTCCAACTTTTAATCTCGTGATTCCGACAGATTTTAGCGCGAGTTTTGGTGTCTATGCCGCCAAAGTCTGGTTGGATGGGGAAGAGTATTTGGGCGCACTTCACTATGGTCCGATCCCTACCTACAAGGAAGACGAGCCGGCACTCGAGATTTTTGTGATAGATTATGATTCTAATAGGCCGGTTGATTCGCTCCAATTTGAATTGGGCCGATATCTCAGAGAAATAAAACGGTTTTCGGACGTTGCTTCACTTAAAAAGCAGATTGCCACGGACGTCGATCTGATAAAGAACTCCTAGGAAGAGTGCTATCTTTCGTTTGCGATTTGATAGATCTTTAGTACCTCTGCCGGTTTGGTAAACTCGATAAAATTGCCAACCTGGCGGTTGTTTTTGTTGATGCATTTATCGGCCATCTCCTCGAATCGATCATCCTTTATCCCAAGCTCCCGCATCGTTGTTGGGAGATTCAAGGATTGGAAAAACTGGGTTAAGGCAGCAATCCCGGCCAAAGCAGTCTTTTCTTGGTCTTTTAATTCCTTAACATCCCAGACTCTGACGGCAAACTGAACAAAACGGTTGATGTCATGTTTATAGACATATTTCATCCACGCCGGGAAGATGACGGCTAATCCCGAGCCATGAGGGACGTCATAGATACCGCTTAGCTCATGTTCGATCCGATGAGACGCCCAGTCGCCCTGCCGGCCGGTGTTTAAGAGTTCATTGTGGGCAATCGATCCGCCCCACATGACTTCCGCCCACGCATCATAGTCCCGGGGATTTTCCATCAATTTCGGGGCATTGTTGATTATTGTCTTCATGTCCGCCTCGATCAGGCGGTCAGTCAGCTCGACATTTTTGGTATTTGTAAAATATCGCTCCATCAGGTGAGCTAAAATATCGGCGACACCATTGGCGATTTGATTTTTTGGCAGAGTGAAAGTCAATTCCGGATTTAATATCGAAAATCGAGTTCGCAGCAAATTGCCGCTGCATGAACGTTTTAGCCAGCCGTCTTCATTGGTGATGACCGAAGCCGGGCTCGACTCACTGCCAGAGGCGGGGATTGTCAGTATGGAGCCGATTGGCAATGCCGCTTTTGGCTCAGCTTTGCCGGTATAAAAATCCCAGACATCACCGGAGTAGGGGACACCGATCGCAATCGCTTTGGCAGAATCAATCGTGCTACCGCCGCCAACGGCGAGGATAAAGTCGATCTTCTCCTTCCGGCAGATATCTATCCCTTCCCGTACCAAACTTAATCGAGGATTTGGATTTACTCCTGATAATTCGGTATATTTGATGCCGGCTTCACGAAGCGATTTGATTACTTTATCATACAATCCGCTCGTCTTGATGCTCGACTTTCCGTAGTGCAGCAAAATATTCTTGCCGTATTGGCTGATTTCTTCCCCAACACTACTCTCTGTTCCTTTGCCAAAGATGATCTTGGTCGGGTTGTGGTAGATAAAGTTGTCCATGTTTTTCCCTGATTAATATTTATCCCGATTATACCAGAAAAGGGCGCTGTTATCGTTCATAAACAGTTATGCCTTAGTATTATTAAACAAAGGATTTTGCCGCTATAAACGCAAACTAGCGCCATAGAGGCGCTAGTCGGCTGTGAGAATCGCCTCCAACTTGATCAGTTCTGTTACGACTGATGGTTTGACGCGGATGTCTCCGGATTTCACTTGCTCGATAAAGTTTAGGATATCCCTCGTTTTCATCGAACGGGCATTCTTGATTATGTGGTGCTTGATTTTTCCGGCAGCACACCAGCCGACAAAGGCACGTTGGCTGATGTCTACCATCATGGACAATTCACTCGCCGAATACTCCCCCTCACGGAGGCGGCGCTTATGGTTGTGCTTTCCGTGGGACATAACCGCTTTGTAGCGGGTGTGGGCATCACGAATGCCATCGGGAGCGCTAAACTCTGCACGGATGCAGAGCTGACCATAGATGTTTTCCCTTGTATCCCCCAAACGACCTGATTCGACAAAGGTTCGGAAGTAACCCTTATGCATTCGTATCCCGTATGACGCCTCTATTTCGTTTGCCACATCGAAATATGGCACCCAGCAGTACTTGAGAATGGCTAACCGAATCAGCTCGTACTGGGGTATGATCTGGCGACGGCCGGTTTTCGCCGGCGATAGCCGTATCCTGTCCTTCCCTCTGGAAAAGGCATTGCTCTGGTAGCCCAATGCCACCGCACCGGCAGTCGGCAGGCACCCATCTGGATGGTCGTAGATAAAGCGTGCGACTTCCACGGGCACCCTTTCTTCAGCGATTTTTTCCTGGCAGAACTGCTCAAACGGGTCTTTGACTGAGAATGCCGGGAGAAGCTCGTTCGCGCTCGACAGATCGAAATCATCGAGAGTGAGCTCGAGCTCATCCAGCCGCTCCGCGATGATATCTCTCGCTTCCCTGATCAGCTGCCGAATCCGGCTGTCATGTACGCCATATATTGCTCCGATTTCAATACTATTCTTGTCCTCGAAGTAGTATAGACGTACGACCCCATACAATCTTTCCGGCAACCTGCTGAGTACCAATTCTCTAAAATCTTCTACCGTAAGGCGGTGTTCCTCTGACAGAGACAATTCTAAAGAATCAGCTAAGGACAGATTTGCATCCTCGCTCGTCCTCGCCTCCAGAGAATAGCTGAGGGAATTATGCCATTCTCTGACTGTAGCCATCGAGAGTCCGGTCAGATCGCACAGCTCCTCCTGCGTAGGAGTCCTGCCGAATTCTGCTTCCAAACTCTTCGACGCCTCATCCAGCATCTTGAATCGATCCATCATAGATCGACTTTTATCACTCGCCTTGCGTAGGTGGTCAAATATGCTTCCGCGGATCCGATACCAGGCGAAAGTAGAGAACTTGACACATCTTTCTGGATCATAGCTTCGGGCGGCCTCCATCAGACCCATCATGCCAGCTGTATAATGGTCGCCATAATCAAGGATACAACCGGGGAAAAACAAGCTGGCCCAATTTGCCTTGATGATCTGGTCGATAAGAGGTTCGTTCTCTGACACTAACTGATTGTCATTTCTGCCTAACAGCAGTTTTGGCAAAGTCTCCGAAACTTCAATCGGAGACTCCTCGTATTCAAGTACCATGCGAGAATCCTCCTTTCAAGGTTTCCGTTCGCTTTTATATCATAAAAACGATTGCCTGGCAAGGGCAAAGACCTTGACGAAAAAGTTAGTTTTCCAAAAAAATCAGATATTAGTAGCCTTGGTTAAACTCTGAGTTTCCAGCCGGTTCTAAATAAATAGGTGACGACAATCAGCAAGATAATGACTGATAATAAGATAATGCTGGCGCCGATATATATATTGGTATCATGGATGCCAATAATGCTGTAGCGCAGGCCATCGACCATATAAAGCACCGGATTGAATAAGCTAATTTTTTGAAACAGATGAGGCAGGGTTTTTATGGAATAAAACACGCCGCCCAAAAATGTTAGGGGAGTGAGAAAAAAGGTAATCAGCACTTGTAGGTCTTCAAATTCCTCTGCTGCCAGCCCCGCGACTATTCCCAGCAAGGAAAATATGCTGCTGATTCCGATCGAAAAATACAGAGCCCAGAAGATACTATGAATTCCGCTGATTTTTGCTAGAAGACCGCCGATAATCAGAATACCGATTCCTACCATCATACTTCGTACGACGCCCGAAATAGTATAGGCAAACGCAATTTCCCGATACGAGACCGGCGCAATAAGCAGATCTTTAATACTGCCAAATCGTCGGCCCATAAAAAGAGAGAAGGAAGTGCTGGAGTAGCCGCTGATAATTAAATTCATAACGATCAAGCCGGGAATGGTAAATTTCAGATAACTGATACCGTCAATATTTGCAATCTGCCGTCCGATCGAGTAGCCAAAGATAATAATGTATAAAACCGCCGAGACAATCGCAGGTGTCAGCGTCTGGTGGATGACTACGAAGAAACGGGCAATCTCTCTTCTTAGCAAAGTATAAAATCCAGTCAGGTTCATGCTTCAACTCCTGATGTATTCTGTGTGGTGAGCTCCAGATAAATACTTTCGAGAGTGTCCTCGGTGATATTTAGCCGGGCAATTTTGATGCCGCTATTTTCTAGAAGCTGCAAGATCTGTCCGATTATTGGAGTGCAGTTACGGCAGGTAAATTGCATCATGGATTTGCTGATTTTCGGGTCAAAACCTAGCAGTTCCTTCGGTAAAGCAGAGAGCTTAACCGGCGTTTCTGTTTCAACAATGATATGGTCGCGGCTATATTTCCTTTTTAAGTTTTTGGTCTCATCCAAAGCGACAATCTTGCCTTGGCTAATAATGGCGATATGATTGCATAATTTCTCGGCCTCTTCTAAATAATGCGTTGTCAGAAGGATGGTGATACCTTTTTTATTTATTTCTCTCAAAAAATCCCAGAGCTCGAGGCGGAGCTCCACATCGACACCGGCGGTCGGCTCATCCAAAATGAGAATTTTGGGGTCGGTGACAAAAGCTTTGGCGATCATCAGGCGCCGTTTCATGCCGCCGCTTAGCTTAAGGATGTCCGTCCGTCTCTTATCCTGTAAACCAAATTGATCAAGCACCCGGTTGACATTGTCCTCAAGCTTCTTGCCCTTGAAACCAAAAAATCCAGCTTCATACCGCAGAATTTGTTCGACATTAAAGAAATTATCAAAATTAAAATCCTGCTGGCTTAGACCGATAAGTTTTCGTGTCTGCCAGTAATCTTTGACAACATCATAGCCAAAGACTTTAATCTCACCTTTCTGAAATTTGGCCAGACCGGTGATGGCATTTATTGTTGTAGTCTTGCCTGCGCCGTTTGGTCCGAGAAAGCCAAAGAAATCACCGGCCTCGACATGAAAGCTGATACCGTCTATGACCTGTAAATCACCATACCATTTGCATAGATTTTGGATGGAAATGGCCGCTACTTTTTCGTTATTTTTGTCTTTGATAAAGAAAAATTACCACTAACAATTTTGAGAGGATACATAATTATTCACGAACAGATTGCTCAAAATGATGTTTTATGTTAATATAGCTTGCTCTCCTTAGCGCAAACGCTTCTATATAGTATAGGAGTGGCTGACGCTAAGGAGAACGAACATGAGAATTGCAGTTGTATTGGCAATCACGCTGTCGATCTGTCTCTCGGCTACCGCCGCCGGTGACAAAATCACCGTTGATTTCAAGCCGCTGGTGCTGGAAGTCGGTCAGTATCTGAAGGGACGATCGGTTGAGAAGTGGTGGCTCGGTGACAATGAGCTTGCTGCTACTAAAGACCCGGCAACAATGCAGCGGATCAACGTGCAGACATCCACCATCATCGTGAAGCTGCTTGCCTATTCCAAAAAAGACCCGGAAATGGCCAAAATGCTCTCGAGCTATTACGGCTTTATTCCCGGTGTTTATCAGGAAGGGCAGAAGCATGGATTGAAGCACTGGGGGAGGATCAATGTCACCAATCCCGACGCAGACAAGAAGAGCTGGATTATCGTGGCAACTGAGGGCAACTCCGGAAGGGGCCAAGGGCTTCTCGGCGGTGATGCGGTGAAACACGTGATTTTTTCTCCGGCTGTAGACTTACCGGACAATGTATTGATGCCGGGATTTGCGCACGAGCTATGCCACGATTATCTGGGTCGCACCGGAGTGATTGATTACGGGAAGCCAGCCGACAGGCTGAGAAGTGAGATCCTGGCGTTTGAGTACGAAGGCCGCGTACTCGACAAGCTAAGTGGCGGCAAGTACAAAAAAGCCGTCGGGGCCATCATCAAAAAGTACCCAGCACGGCAACCGTTTGAGTTGATCACTCAGGTGAAGGCGAGCGACTACAAAGCGCTCGAAAAAACCTTCGCCAAAGATCCTCTTAAGTTCAATGCGGCCGAATCACTACTGGTCGAATTCTGTCTCGAGCTGGGGTTCGAGAAGATCGACCAGGCTTACACGCCCAAAACCCGGCTTGAAGGTAAAATTCAGTTTATGCAAGTTATCTTCAAGCTGGCTAACCAAGCGTGATGAGCACGACCCGGGCCCCCTGCGGCACTATGCCAATGGGGGTTTCGGCTTTTAAAAACAGGAAAAGGGCAAATTGCAATAAAATAGTACTACTTTGTTTTGATTATCTTTTTATTTACCGCTCCGATAAGGAGACGGATCGCCGGCCTGTTCTCCTTTTCATACACTATCCGGGTGCCGAGGATTTTTTGGCAACTTGGACAGGCGAAATGATCTACCTTGATATCTGCTGCTTCATCAGAAATACGATCGAGATACATCCGCTTTAGTAATCCGGGTCCGTCCTTCTGATAATTACAAAGAAACTCACCGCAACTTTCACAGGATAGTCTGAGCAGACGAGAATAGCCGCCCCTCACTCTTTTGTATTTATCGTTTGTAAACTTCATCAAACTGATCTTATGGATTGTGTATTCGGAGCTTTTTTCGCTCGATTATAATGCATGCTTCTTTTGCGTACTAATACCTTAATCAAATAATCTTCATAGCTCAATATTGCGCTGGATCGGTAGGATAGTCAAGAATTGCTATTTCCTGGCAATTGCGGTATTACTTAGTCAGTTATTATGGGAGCAATTATGGCAAATTCTAATTTTCTGAGACAAAATCTCAATCAGCATGCAATCAAAAACTCGATCTCAAAAGGGATGGACAAGGATATTGATATCGCCATAGATCAATTGGTCGCTCTGTTGGAGCACGATTATCCCGAAATCAAATTTGGACACAGAAAACTGATGCATCTGACAGAGATAATCGACATCATCAGCAAACATAATGGCATCCCCAAGGAGCAGTTTTCGCAGGTACTTGAGAGTTCATTTATCAAGCCGGACGGCGGGTTTATCTATTTTACAGACGAGAAGGGCAACATCAAGATAGTCCTGGTGGCGGAAGTCAAATTTCAGGGCACAAATGACAAGAGGTTGGAGGAGGGATTGAAAAAACAAGCCAAAGGGAATGCGATTGAGCGGCTTGGCAAAAACCTTATCGGTGTCCGGGCGCTTTTCAAGCAGGAAAAAATAGTTCCTTTCATCTGTTTTGGCAGCGGCTGCGACTTTGCCGATGATTCCAGCATCCGCGACCGGGTGATCACCATGAATGAGTTTTTCCCTCTCAATGTATATCATACGGTTAAAGACAAGCATCCCTTTGAGCCGGTCTCAATGTTTTTCCGTGAATCAAATTGGACCATACCCGAGATGGTTGACCATATGAAGAAGATCGCCGACGAGTCGATGAAATACTATTTATCCTAATATTTCTCAAGTATCCACAAAAGTTCTCTGACCATGATATTCCGGTCTCGCAGATTGCGGGAGCCGCGATAGGTATTGTAGCCCTGTTCTAAGAGTTGCCACTTCCCGTATTTTGATAGTATTGTTTTAAATTCATCGATCGGGATCATCCCCTCATCATTGTAGGAGATCAGGATGTATTTTGCTCTCGTATCGTTTAGAAGCTTACTCATGGCTTCACCTGCTTCCTGCCGCTTGTTGTAAAGTGATCTGTTCCAATCCTTTGATATGCCGCTGACTCCGTCCTGTATCTCAACCGGTGCATAATCGTTGATCAGATTTAGCATAAAATAATTTGAGCCATACGGATGCTGGTTGTACGGCGGATCAAAGTAGGCAAGGTCAAGCTCGGGTAATTTCTTATCATTGACCAATTCGTTGGTATCTCTCTTGTGAATAGAAACATTGGCGTATGCATCGGAAAAAATCGGCATGTCCAGAGATATTTCCCGCGTGATTCTCGAGAGAGCGTTTTCGCCATGTCCGCCGAAATGGCCGACGCCGTTTTTCTTGTGAAAACCTTTGAAGACACCGGAGGTGTTGGTATGGACAGATGCCTTCACTAAGAGTGCTGCAAGGGCATAGATACGGTACCCGGGAGGGACTTTAATTTCAATTAATTTCCTGATGTTATCGATGATCTTGGCATTTTTTGTGGTATAAAAGGCTCTCTCTCCGAGACGGATATTTTGGTCATCTTTGGGCGCATAGTTGTCTTGGATAAATCTCCCCGCTGTTTGATCGCTCAGCTTTTCACTATTCAGCAGCTCAATGTATGACTTCAATTCCGGCAAGTCGATATCAGATCTGTTTGTCAAAAAACAGCGGTTGATTGTCTCTGAATAATTTTCCAGATCATTGACATGCAGATCGCTCGAGTAGTATTTGAGCAGACGGGCGACAGATCCGCTGCCCGAGAAGCCATCAAAGGTTACCAGTTTTAAGTTTCCAAGCCGTGATTTGACAAAATCAAACCCTTTTTTCAAGAAGGGGAGCAGCCGACGCTTATTCCCGATATAGGTGATCAGCTGAGTATTAAAAAATGGATCCTTGAGATTTATGCAATCTTCAGCGATGAGCAACGGAGGTTGCTTTAGGAGAGTAGTTTTATCAGCTTGTTCCATGGACCAATTTTACCATGCATGAGTGTAGAAGAGAATGTGGACAAGTTCGGTATTTGTTCGTCTTAGGAGTCAGGTCAGCATTTTTGTAACTTGTTTGGCGTCAATATAAAACTCAAAAAAATCTAATAATCTTTTTTTGTTGAAATGCATGTGGATACGCTGTGCAGAAATTGGAAAGATTTTTAAATAAATCGCCAAAATCATCTCCTGTAGTACATTATTACACTACCTTAATCGTTGTATTGCCAATCCGGCGTTTGTTCGGACATAATTGAAAAGGAGCAGAAAATGCTTGCATGCCATAATGAAAGGAGGTGGTAAATATGCTGAGTTTTGTTAAATGGGTGGACGCCAAAGGTGAATTCAGGTGGACCCTCTGGGCTGAAAACACCCGTAAAATTGCTTGCTCCGGAGAAGGATATAAAAACTTATCTGATCTAGAGGCAATGATCTATCGGATACAGTCAGAAGCAAAAAGCGCTAACATTCTAGATCACTCTAAAAAATAAGTATTGCATTTAGACGACCGAGTATCAAAGGCCCCGCAGCGAGATTACTGATTTATCTGTAAAGGAACGGGTCAATGAGGAAGTAGACTTGCATATTTGCCCAAGCCCGAGCATGCCGGGCTTGGTTCTTACCCTTTCTCAATCAGTTCTTCGACTTTTCTTTTTGCTTCTTCGAGGAGTCGCTTAGAATTTTTTCTTGCTCCATGGGATTTTTTAACCAGATCGGCGATTTTTTCTTGAGTTGACATTGGCAAAACAGGAATTAGCATATTTTTAATTTGCTCAGGTTTCCAGTGGGCTATGACCGAGCCACCTGCATCACGCTCGGCTTGTGCTTGGCCAACGATAGAGTTAATAACCAATGATAGATATTCCGAATTAATTTTGCCATTTGTTTTAAGTCTAAGAATTCCGCCGGAGATAATCCCATCAATCGGTTCCTTAATGCAATATGCAATACCAGGCGTAGCATCCTTGGATAATAATATCTCGCCGGCTTGAGGATTGAAATTATCTTTCAATTTTTTATAGGTCTCCTCGCTTAAATATTGCTGATTGCCATCGCTGAACCCAAATTTAGTTAGGTTGCTTACGCGAATAAATGTCTTGCCTTCTTCTTGATAAGCATCGCTGCCTGGCTCAAAGCCTTTTTTGATAAAAACTAGATCGCCAAGCTTTCTTGGATAATTTTTGCAAATTTTATCGATAATTAATTTATATTTTGGCTGAGAATATTCGGCATCAAGGCGGCCCTCTTTCGCGACATCGCTGGCATTTATAATAAAGGAGAGCTCATCATCGAGCTCTATATCCTTAAACCCCAATTCCTGCAGAAGAAGCTTCTCTGCACCTGCTTGATACTTTTTTGAGCATTCTATTGCATCTAGATAATCTACAACTAGAGATTCCACCTCTTTTTGTTTTTGCGTTGAAACGTCAGGTACAAGAAAACTTTTAATCTGAAAAAGAAAGATGTTTGGTTGCACACTGCTAACTATCTGCCTTTTTATTTGGTTTTGCCCATATTTAGATAAAAAAAAGGCGGTCAAAAAATATGGGGAGAAATCAGGTTTTAAGGAAATCTTTGCCGTAGCTTGGTTTGAATTTACTTCCGAGGGGAAATTATGTGCAACCGCAATATTTCCAATCGATCCTGCCATAGTGAGAATAACATCTCCATTCTTGACAATCGATTTTTTCAGTATATGACTGACCTCTTGGCTTATATATTTAACGTGGGAAAAGTCAACAAACCCCTCTTTAACATCGCCAACATTTATGTAAGGGATACCCTTATATTGCCATTCAATGTAATTGCATAGGGAATATGCGCCGAAGTTAACAACAGACTTTGATATCTTAGAAATCTTAACCGTATTAATTAAATTTAGCTGTTTTTCTACCTCCAAATATTCTTCTTGGTAATATTCAGCATCGAGACGCAGAGCGCCTTCGAGTTGGGATTTGTTTATTGTGGAGTAACTTATCATGTATTCAGCACGATCCTGTTTAGCGGGAGATAGTAGTTGTCGACTCTGCCCCTTGGGTTGTACCGGCTCTTTGGAATATTAAATTTGGCGTAGACCATCTTTTTATCCTCATCCCGGTCATAGTATTCCATTTCAAGCTCATCAACGCCGATAATGTGGTCGCCGATTTTAGCAATGACTTTATCGCCGACATTTAATTTTTTCACTTGTTCCCATTTTTCTTCTTCACTCATATTCCCTCCAGAATATATAATTTTTTAAACTATAGAAAACTAAATTTTTGTTCCTTCCCCCATGAAACGAAGGCGTCCGCAATATCGTCTAGGTCGGTATCAATCATCGGCAAACTGTTGCCAGACATAATATATTGGCCATTGGAATCTTTTTTGTACACTTTGCGACCTGAGTTATCACGGCCCGGTCTCTTGGACACAGCCATAAAAATCGGATAGTCCGGTTGAGGCTCGCCGGCTGCTCCGCCCCACTTTTGCAAGAAGATGACCGATGTCTTGGTGCCGGTATGCGGCTTGAAGGTGTTGACGCCGAGGCTGACTATAGCCAGGACTCTCGCCTGACGCATGAAATATTGACGAATATATTCAGCTGAGGAATTATTAAGAATGCCTTGAGGCAAGACGATGGCCATCCTCCCGCCGGGTTTCAGAAAGTTTAAATTGCGTTCTATAAAAAGAATATCCCGTGAGACGGAGTTTTGAAGTTTACCCCTTGCATTTTTGCCAAGCTCGTATTTAGTAAGAAGAGAGCCTTTATTGTCGCCGGCAAATGGCGGATTGGTAATCAGAATATCGAAATCAAAGTGGCTAAATTGCTTTTTGTTTGCTTCATTTTCAGCGAAGTCCTTAAAGCTCAAAAGCCGGTTATTCAATACGCTTTTTACCTCGTCGCCCCAGACAGAGGAATCAAGAGTATTGGCATTTACCACATTTGTTTTACCGTCGCCGGCAATAAGCATGACGGCTTTGGCGACTTTAACCGCTCGAGGGTCAAAATCCATAGCGTAGAGATGGTCTTGAGCATATCTTCGACGCATATCGATATATTCAGGACCATATTTCTCTTCGGTAATTTCTTTATCCCAAACGTATTTCATAGCATGGAGAGGAAAACCACAGCTGCCGGCTGCCGTATCAATTACATACTCATCTGTCTTGGGATTCAGCATTCTTACTGCCATATCTACAACCCAGCGGGGAGTAAAATACTGTCCCTTGTCGCCCTTCGAGTCGGAGGTGATGAGGTATTCGAAAGCATCATCGATAACATTGTTTTCTCCGTTGTAGAGCTTGTACTTCTGCAAGAGAGAGATGGCAGACACAATAGTGTTAGTGGGAATCTTTATCTCCTCGAATTCGTCAAAGACGCCCTCGCCCCACTGCTTCTTGGCCTTTGAAAACAGGTGCTTGATTTTGTCTAGATGCTCCTGATTCGAGGCTGTTGTCACTTTGAACATCCGGTTATCACTTTTTGGGGTGTAAATCTCGTCATAGAGCTTGGCATAAATAAGTTTGAAAATTTCATCGAAGCTGTTTACACCTGAATGGGCCAAGATCGTATCTTCGATGTCTTTGATAATTTGCTGTAGATTGTGCGGTGATTCTAAGTCATAGAATGTAAGTTTCTCATCTTTCAAGTCTTCAGCCTTCTGGTCGGCTCGGGGTAGATCAGGCAGACTTTCGAAAATGTTTGGGTCCGTACGCTGGAGAACCGTTGTCACTTTGCCGTCTGTCAATACGAGGAGCGGAGCTCCGGTGGCATTGGCATAGCATTTAAGCTGATCGATACCTTCCTTGACATCCGGCTTTTTAACTTCAACGATAATATATTCCTCTTCTTTGGAGTCAGTGCGATAAACAACAATATCGTCTCTCTTTGCTTTTTCCCTGCCAAATGTAACTGGGCGCTCGATATCAATACGTGAGATTGGATAGCCGTAGTGCTTCATGAGCTTGATCAGATAAAGCTGTCTAATAATTTCCTCAGGGTGATTAACCTTGGTAGACTTAACGATTCTAGCCTTTTTAGTGATTGGACAGTTGATGTATATGCTGTCGTCTTTCTTAAAGATATCGAGTGAATCAAAATATCTGAGGTCCTCAGTGTCCAAGAACTCGGCTAGCCCAAAAGTGCCAAGCAAATCCTGAGATTTAAGAATCTCTCCAATAATTGACTTCTTGTCAATTAACTCGTCAAGTTTTTGAGTATCGATCGCTTTGTTTTCCATAATTCTATTATAGCTTAATTAAATTCTTTTCTCGACAAGGAGAGACTGTGGATATGTTCGGGGTTTGTTTGGTTTGATAGTAGTTAGTTTCTAAGTATCTCTGACTTGAAATATTTTTCCTGAAAATCTATTTGTTTCATGATCTCGTCATCTGATAAATCTTCTGCTCCTCTGGCAGCGATGATCAATTTATCGTCATTGTCGTCAAGGCGGTGAACAACGGCAATGCATTTGCCGGTATATTTTTCGACCGGTTCATTTACCCCTAGGAGATAAGCGTCGATTTCTTCACCATCATCCGCCATGGTATTTGGCACGTAGCCATAGTTTACTTCGTATGCAAAAGCAAATTTTGGATGTTTGCTTCCAAGCGGTCGATCGATAACAATTTCGATCTCTCTATTTGTAAAGTCTTGTATTTCTATTTTTATTCCTTATTACCGTCGATTAATCCCTGAAACTTAACATATTTTTCAGTGCCTGATATTCTCTCAATTTCTTTGAGTATTTCCACCATATCATCATCATTTAAGGGCTCGAAGGTATCGTAAAAGCCGGTGGAGCGGTCGGGCAGATAGACAGACTCCGGATAGGGCTGATGCTTGGCGCCGAGCACCCGGCCGAGGACAAAAACGTGAAGATATGGCTTCTCACCACGCTTATATGCCCAGTTGCCCATGTCTTGGTAGTTGATTTTGACAACCTTTATCCCTCGACTGTTCATCGCCGTTTCTAATGCTTCGCCGACGATCATAGTCAGGCGCATCAGCTCGATTGCTTGGCTAGCTGTAAGTTTCGTCCGGTCAGTGATATTTCGATCTTTCACACGGATACGGATATCTCCACCCTCTTCCCGCGGTACAAAGGGCTTTTCATGGCTTTCGACAATAAAGGTTTTTGTTTCGTATATATTTGCCATTATCGCTCCCCTTTGCTTTGAATCTCAGCAATCGTCTTGTTGATCAATATATCGGTCTGTTCGATGTCTCCCGCAGATGTCGGCTTTTGACTGAAATCCGGCCCAGTCCGACTGGACATAAAATCAGTCATTTCCTGACGGAGCCCCGGAGAGACTAATTGGTCCCTGATTGCTTCCTGAAAATTCAAAAAAACCATTGTAAACCAGTTTTTGCGGACTTTGTACGTGTCGGTGTAGACAATGTCTTTGGGGATATCGCCAGACCAGTCATCGCGCAAGGAAGCAAGGCGATCGACAATGCTTGGGATTGGTTCTTCATATTCTTCTGTAATTTGCTCTGCCATATATTCCTTGATACTTTCTATTCTAATTATTCTTTCTAGAGGACAGGGGGACTCATTCCGATGTCGTCCCCGCTATCCTCTAAGACTCCAACCCCCGACACGGTATAGAGGAATTTTTTTCCGGGAAAAACTAAACTCCTTTTAGTCGCCAGTCAAGCTGGACCTAGTTTTTCCTGACGGAAGAAACACGATATTATTAGAAAATGTAGCAATTGATTGCTAAGCAAAGAGTACTCTAGTTGATCAAAAAACGCAAACAGAAAAGGCTATTTTTCGATCCCTATCCGCCGATTTCTCCTCATTATCTATAACTAAAAATTAAGCTTCTAGAGCTGATAATTCCAGATTGGCAATACCGATTTTAATACTAAGGATAAGGTGAAAGAAAAATTTCTAGGATGCGTAGTAATAATTGCGACCACTGCAGCTTAATTTATCAACCATCAGATGTTAGAATTAGGTGATATGGAGGATCTTGGCATCAAAACTGATCAGGAGATTGCGGCCTTATCGCTTCGAGACGGGAGCAATTTTTCGGAAATCATAAAACGGTATGAGCCGAAGTTGGCCCGCTATGTCCGGCGTCTCTGCAGTTGCCGGCATGAGGACATCGAAGATTTGCTGCAGGAAGTTTTTATTAAGGTCTACCGTAATCTTAACGATTTTGACACCAGTCTCCAGTTTTCGTCATGGATCTACCGCATTACCCATAATGAAGTCATAAGCCATTACCGCAAACTTAGGGCGCGACCAGAAACCCTCAATATTTCGGAGTTTGAAATAAAGAGCGATGGCAGTTTCGCAAAGGAATTAGACCGCAAACTTGACGGAGAAAAGATCGCCCAGATTTTTGAAAGTCTCGATATCAAATATAAGGAAGTCTTAGTTTTGCGCTTTTTTGAAGAAAAGGATTATACGGAAATCTCCGATATCTTGCGCAAGCCTTCCGGTACAGTTGCAACCTTACTAAATCGCGCCAAGAAGCAATTCCATGAGAGAGCAAAAATATTAAATATTATATTTTAAACCAATGAATGATTTCTCAAAGAAAATTTTAAACCAGATCGAAAAAGAGGCGATAGAGCCGACTCCCAAACTAATTTTTCACTTAAGAAATACAGGTTTGTGGTTTTTGGCAACCGTCTCAGTGGTACTTGGTGGTTTTGCAACAAGCTTGCTTGCCTACAATGCTGCAAATCAGGATTGGGATATTTATTCACATCTGGGCGAGTCGTTTTTGGGCTCTATTATTTCTGCCATTCCCTATCTCTGGGTTATTACTTTAATAATTTTTTTAGTGCTGGCAGTTTTAAACATCGAGCATAGCAAAAAAGGTTATAAGTATTCGCCCATTTTAGTTTTGGTAGTATCTTTTGGGATTACTCTTGTCCTTGGCTTACTAGGATTTGTTAGCGGTTTTGGAGCGAAGGCTGATAATTATTTAGGCCAAAAGTTTACACCGTATCAGACCGTTGAATCCAAAAAACTCGAGATTTGGAATCAACCAGAAAAGGGCCTTCTTGCCGGAACAATAGAATCACTAACGGGCAACACTTTGGCTCTGCGGAGTTTTGACGGTAAAATCTGGCAGATTGACTTTAAAAATGCCACCATTCGGGGGAGGGCGGATCTGCGATCCGGACAGGAGATTAAGGTAATCGGCCAGGATAATGGCAGTGTTATTACGGCGTCTGAGATACGACCTTGGGGCAATGCTTTTGACGGCGGTGCGAGTGGAAATGGAAATCAAGGACAAGCCGGAAGCGGGGCAATGCACCGTAATGGACGAGATAGGTAGCTGAAAGAAAAATATATTCTTTGCGTAATAATAAGTGACGGGCAGACAAGCCCAGAAGCAGCCGGCCGCTTCAAAACATTATTAAGCAAAGGAAAAAATGAACAAGAAATTCATGATTCTAAGTCTTGCCGCATTAGGCGGAGTCGGGATCATCGGTGTGACGTCAGCTTATGCTGCCAGCACTATCGGGACTGTCACTGGCAAAGACGGTGATGTCAAAAACAAAGTCCAGATGGAAGCTGAAGTTGTGAGCCAAAACGGATCACACCTAACTATCAAAGACACTGCCACCGGCAGTGAGTACCAGACAGCGATAGGACCCAGCTGGTATAGCGGAAGCTATAAGGTAGGAGATAAAGTAAAGATCGAGGGCGTAGAGACAACCGGAAAAAATGATAACAGCCACAATTTCCAGGTTATGAAGATTAATGACAAAACACTACGCCAAACTTTTGAAGGCAAACCTGCCTGGGCTGGCCAAGGAAGAAACGGACAAGGACAAGGCCAGCATCGAAACCAGAACTTTGTCGATACAAACGGAGACGGTGTTTGCGACAATAAATAAGTATGATGAAAGTGAAGGAGCAGTACTGCTCCTTCACTTTTTGTATAAGAAAATTATTTCTCAATCCCATATCCGCCAGTGATGGGATCTCTGAACAAAGTATTTTTTGGCGGGAAGTAGGTAAAGAGTGAGAAAGCAAGCAGTAGGATGATAATCGATATCCATGCTGAGATTTTGTAAGGGGGCAAGTTGTCTTTTTCCAGCCGGTAGGCAACGACGTGACCAACGATGACAGCCACAACGAAAATTGAAATATCGTAGATAAAATTGTCAGGGTAGATTAACAGCCAACCATAGAAAAGAATAACAATAAGAAGCGGCATCAGCCACAATTTGTTTGCCTGAGCCCGGCAGAAATTTGGGATATTCTTGCCAAAGGTGAAGTATCCTATAACGCCGAAAATAAAAGCTGGCCAGAAGGCGAGTTTTAAGTGCTCCCAAGTTGATTCATTGACTGCCGCAATCAAAGCAAGTGGTTTGAATCCGCCTGACCATTCAAAAATGAAGTGTAGCATTGAGCCAAAAACAATTGTGCCAAGAGCACTATAGATCTCAAACTTTTTTACCTTAGTCATCTTTCCCTCCTTATTTATAGCTAAAGATTACGCCTTTTGAGCTAATAATTCCAGATCCGGCGGTTGCTCATAGAGCCATTTTATGCTATGGTAGCGCCAATGTGCCTTTGCGGGCACAATGACCAAAGGAGGCATGAACGATGCCCACTGATCTGACATGGATTCTCGAGCTGCTGCGTGAAATCGGCAGTCAGGATCCTCCCTACAACTCAAAGGTTGACCTCCTCAAAAAAGCGGTCGGCCAGGGCTACAGCGCATTGGCCAAAGCGTCTCAGTCCGAGGAACCGCTGGTCCGATTGGGGCTGCTGCGGGCGTTGCTTTGGGGAGGAGATTGCCTCTACGCCAAAGCCAGCTTTCGGGATGCCTACAAGACGATGACGGCGCTCACGCCGTTCATCGTATCGGAGGCGATCCTGCATCCGGAGCTGGGAATGGAGGTGCTGGATGTGGTCACATTCCGCTGGCGCTACCGGAACCTCTTCGTGAACGAGGAGATCGGTTCCCATCCGGGCCTAATCAAGCTCGTCGAGGCATGTGCGGATGAAATCGCTGCGCGCAGCGACCGGACGACCGAAGATGTCCGGACGATGATGAAGAGCCTGGAAATTTCCCAGCGCGTGCCGACGTAGGCGTCGTAAAAAATAACTGCAAAGAGATAGAAGATTATCTCTTAGGAGTCGGGAAACCGAGCCGCCCCAGGATTAACGGGGCGGCGTTTGATTTTTACACGATAGCTTGAAGCAAGCCAAACAGGCTTTTTTGATCATTCTTTTTGCCGGCATTTGGTAGTACAATGATCCTGCTGAGGGATTTCTCTATGGCAAAGAAAACGTCGTTTGTATAAAATTATCATAATTTGAAGAGGCGGTAATGGAAAAAGCATTAAAAGTCGAAAATCTAAGCAAATGCTACGGTACGTTTCAGGCAGTTGATGGGATTTCATTTGAGGTAGATCCGGGCGAAATATTTGCTCTGATCGGTCCAAATGGCGCCGGTAAATCAACAACATTGAAGATGATTGCGGGACTGCTCTCCCTCTCAGACGGCGAAGTTGAAGTCGCCGGCTTAAATCTGACAAAAGAGATTGATTCTATCCGTAAGCTTATAACATATCTGCCGGAAGATTCCGGCGCATACAAAAATTTGACCGGAATCCAGTATCTTGAGCTGATGGCCGGACTTTACGCGGATAGCAATAAGGAGGCAAAAGGATTTGTTGAGCGGGGAAAAGTAATTTCCGGGCTGGGCGATCGGTTAAATGACAAGACCAGCACTTATAGCAAGGGTATGGTCCGGAAATTATTACTCGGCCGCACGGTGATGAGCTTGCCCAAATTGGCGATCCTCGACGAGCCGACCAGCGGGCTCGATGTTATAAACGCTATGGAGATCAGAAAAACGATCAAATCGATGGCCAAAGAGGGGATGACGGTGCTTCTATCGAGCCATAATATGCTTGAAATCGAATATTTGTCAGATCGGGTGGCTATCATCGATAAGGGTAAAATTCATGAGATCGGCACACCACAGGAGTTAATCAAAAAATATCATGCCGCCAACCTTGAGGAAGTCTTTGAACAGGTAGTCGCAAAGAAATCGGAGGACAAATGAGAAAGTTCTTAATTTTACTAAAAAAAGAAATACGTGAACTTCTGACAGCTCAGGTGATACTGCCGCTTCTTGTCACAGCAGTAATTTTCTTTTTTCTTGGCAATGTACTAAACAAAGAGCAGAAGAAAGCCAACCAACCAGTCAACGTAGCGGTGGTAAATGAGGATAGCAGCGAATTCGCCCAATCTTTCATCGCAATTATGAAGAGTCAGGCGATGAACATCACGATCTCAGATAAAGACCTTGATCAGACAGTAGCCGATACAAAAAAGGACTCTGGCAAGGTTGGTGTCATCAGAATACCCGATGGTTTTGGTGCAAGCATCGGGAGCGACCAACCCAAAAAAATTGGCGTTTATACCTTTATCCGAAACTTTTCGATGATGGGTGGCAGGAGTTATGGCAATATGATTGCCGCCATCGGAAGGACCAATGAGATAGTCAGCAATCAATTATTATTGGCAAACAATCCGACCAGAAACCCGGAGACGATTAAAAATCCGGTCCAGCCGGATGAATTTACAATTGTCGCTGATAAGGAAGCCAATATCAGTCCAAATCTCATCATGGGGTTTGTCAGCCAACAAACGACGCTGATCCCGATCCTGCTGTTTTTTGTGATTGTTTTTGCCTCGCAGATGATAGCTACTGCCATTGCCAATGAAAAGGAAAATAAAACATTAGAGACATTACTCACCGCTCCGGTCAGCCGCAATGCTATAGTGATCGCCAAAATGGCAGGAGCGGGGATTATCGCTCTGGTCGCCTCTGTTGTCTATATCATCGGTTTTCGCTCCTACATCAATGGGGCAAGCGGAGGCGCGGAGGCAACCAATCAGGTCAAGGAGGTAATACAAAATCTTGGTTTGACTTTTACCCCGGAGAGCTATGTACTGCTCGGGATTTCTCTCTTTGTCGGAATATTAATTGCCCTGTCCATCTCCCTGATTCTGGGCGCTTTTGCAGAGGATGTGAAAAGTGTTGCGGGCCTGACAACGCCGATTATGTTTCTGGTAATGATCCCTTATTTCCTAACGCTCTTTTTAGATATCAACAGTCTCTCCAATGTAGCTAGATACGCCGTCTATGCGATCCCTTTCTCTCATGTCTTTTTGGCTTCACCCAATCTTTTCATGCATAATTATCTCGCCGTCATCCTCGGAATCCTGTATCAACTGGTTTGGTTTATCGCAGCTGTTTATATCGCTGCCAAGATCTTTTCGACCGATAAAATTGTAACTATGAAGCTCAATTTCTCGAAAAAGAAGAGATAAAAACTAGACGGCTTACTAAATCAATCTTTTGTTTCTAAATGCAAAACCGGAGGAGCTTTTTAAGTACTTTTCAAAATCTTCAGCCAGTTTCTTTGTCTTAAACTGAGCACTCCAAATAAGCTCAAGGGGGCGTTTGCCTTTTGTGGACGAGTTTTGCCCATTGCTATGTTGTTCCAGACGATTTTCTAGGTTGGAAGTTGAACCAGCGTAATAATCGCCATCTGATTGTTTCAGAATATATACATAGTGCATATAATAATTATACCATGACACATAGGTCGCTTTGCGAGCGACGTGGCTGTTTTCTAATAAAAAAGCTCCACGTCGCTACTGCGTAGCTATGCGGAGCACCCCATTTCGTCTTTTTCTTCGCCAACCCCGCGAAGCCAAAGGCGAAGTGGGGTGGTGGAGGTGGTCGGAGTTGCACCGGCGTCCAAAAGGTTAGAAACACATCATCTACAAGTTTAGTTACATTTTTTTATTCGGGCTTGGCTATGAATGCAACGAAAACGCTTTTACCCTACCGCGAGTAATACTTAATCATACTTCCTAGCGAATAAAGTATGCCGCATCCCGATTATGACACCCTAGACCCGGAGTCGAGAAGCCCCGGAAGGATGGCTGAAGCGATTAGGCTAAAGCTGGCGCAAAGGAAAGGGATGCAAAAGCAGCCTTAACTTTGCTTACAAGTGTATTTGCACTTGAAAATTTATCCACATTTGAAGCTGTGAAAACACTTACTTGCGATATGTTTTTAAAGTCCTTCTGTCGAAGCTAATACACCCCCTGGCCGCAGAGCGGAAAAACCAATAATCAAATTCCAATTATCAATTATTCTCAGCGATCAGGGAGAGGCAATTCAACTACACACAGAGTTGCAATTGTAATTATAGAATAAAAATATAAATTTGTCAATTATTGACCGACCTCACGACCTCGACAATTTTTCTGATAATCTCAGTAAAAAAACCATTGCCATTCACGGAGATTTTATCAAGTATATACACCAGTGCAGTTGCGATAAGCGCTGATCCAACGAAAAAGCCAAATCCGTAGAATACCCCGCGCCAAAAGTTCCATTTGAGGCTTGCTTGTTTCTTCTGATATATCCTAATCTCTGCAATTATTGTACGAAAGTCCTCCAAATCCTTCCGAAATAGCGTCTCGTTATTCTCTTGCGGCATCTCTCTCCTTTTTACTTCAGCTTAATTATAGTTGTTATTTTGGATTGTTCAAATGTTTGTTATGATATTGATATGGTATTAAATATTTTTCTCCTCGTATTTCTTCTCGCGATGATCTTCTGGCAGGGTTCGCTCCTCCAAGCCTCGATCAGGGGAGTACCGATCGTTTACTCATCGAAGAAAGCAGCGATAGATGCCCTCAAATTGGCTAGAGCTAAATCAGGTGAGACTGTGGTGGATCTGGGTTGCGGCAATGGCCAGGTTCTCATCAACTTGGCTGACCATTTTGGTGTGAAAGGCGTCGGTGTAGACCTGTCTCTTTTCTGCTACATCAGTGCGAGAGCCAAATTATTCCTGAGTCGCAGGAGCGACAGAATAAAAATCATTCGGGGAGATTTTCGACTAGCTGAGAGGGAACTAAAAGAAGCCGATGTCGTGTACCTCTATCTCCTAAACCCGACATTAGCCAAAATAGAGGATTGGCTTTTTGCCACAATCGGGGAAAAGACGCGTGTTGTCTCTCTCTCGTTTGAATTTAAGAAACACAAGCCAGTCGATACTATCGAGACAAAAAATTTGGGCTATCCGACCCTGATCAGGCTTTATCGGAAATAAGGGCAGTTGGCAAGTTCGCCACTTGACATAATGTAAAGTATACTTTACATTTTTGGTATGGACGAAAAGGATATTACAATCGAGAATAAGCTCAAAGAGTTTCGGAAGAAGAGCAGTCTGAGTCAGGAAGAGCTGGCCGATGAGCTGGGAATTTCCCGCCAATCTGTCATTGCTCTAGAGCAGGGCCGATCTATGCCCTCACTTCCGCTGGCTGTTTCAATGTGCCAATTCTTTCATGCGGCCTTCGAAGATATCTTTGAATTTGAGCGGGAGATGGATGCGAGAATAAATGAAGACTTTAACAATTTATTAGCAGAGAATGAAAATATTAATAAAAAAGTATCAATTCCCGAAAACGGGATAGGAAAGGAGAAAAGAATGGTTGAATTAGAACCTTGGCGACCTTTGAGAGAAACGGTTTCTTTGCGAGATGCAATTGACCGTCTATTTGAAGACAGTTTTATTACTCCTTCAAAACTCTCGACCGTAATGCCCAAAATTGATATAGAGGACAAGAAAGACCGAGTCATCGTAAGGGCAGAATTGCCTGGAGTCGATGAGAAAGATATCAATATCGAAATTATCGACAATACGATGACTATCTCAGGAGAACGCAGAGAGGAGAAGGAGGAGAAAGAGGGCGACAAGGGTTATTACTACAAGGAGAGCCATACTGGGGCCTTCTCTCGGACATTTACCCTACCAAGTGATGTTGTCGAGGAAAAAGCGACAGCCGAGATGGAAAATGGCGTCCTCACTGTCTCCGTTCCAAAGGTCGCACCAAAACAAGCAAAGAGAGTCGAAGTCAGGAAGAAATAAGGTCGACGATTCGAAAGAAAAAGCCTCGTGAAGGGGCTTTTTCTTTATCGAAAATTCTAGATCAATTCTACAATTTCTTCATTATAGTATGAGTGATGGAAAGAAAAACAATAAATAACAAGTTCTTCGTTCTAGCTGTGCTGATTTTTATCGCAGCGGCTTTATTTGGTTACTATACCTCAAATAAACAACTCGGGGAGATTGAAGAGATTCGCACGGTCATAAAAGCACTCAATCTTCAAGGAATCTCACCGTTTTGGCTCTTCGTTTTCATTTTTTTTAATAATGCTTTTAAAGCATTTCTAGTCATAATCCTAGGATTTATATTCGGCTTGGTTCCTTTCTACTTTCTCTATGTCAACGGTGTTCTACTGGGAGCGACGATCTGGTTTATTAGTAAACAAGCCGGGGTCCTGGTAGCGGTGGCTGGCTTGTTGCCACATGGAATTATAGAGATCCCAGCCTTTTTAATCACAGTAGGCTACGGGTTCTGGCTTGGAGGAATCTTTTTCCGGCGGATCAAACAGCCAGTTCCGCTTCGCCCAGCAATACGGCAGGCTTTGGGAGTCTACGTCAAATTAATACTGCCGATGCTTTTTGTGGCAGCACTGATTGAGGCCTATCTCACGCCAATATTATTAAATTATGCTCTGGGGAAATAATGGTGGCCGCTACTGGATTTGAACCAGTGGCTTCCTCGATGTGAACGAGGCACTCTACCGCTGAGTTAAGCGGCCATGACGGGCACTCTCAAACATTTGAGACCCAATGATTCACGGGTTCCTCTGGGAGGTTCCCTTTTCTGAAGGGAGCTTTCGGCTCAGGGCTAATTACCCTATTTTACTTCGTTAATAATAAAATAATTCATTGGTTGCTTTTCTTCAAGACCAAAGCAGCCAGCTGCTCAAAATTTTATTATTCGTCCGGCTGATATCTGACGCTAATTCTCGCTCACCGTTGAATAATACGAAAGAAAATGTTAATATCGAGCTTGAGATATGGGGCTGTAGCTCAGTTGGTTAGAGCGCTTCGTTGACATCGAAGAGGTCTGCGGTTCGAGTCCGCCCAGCCCCACCATAATGAATTTAATTGTTCGGAAGCCGCCTCGCGCGGGCTGAAAGCCCGCGCTTCGGCTGGCAAATTGAGAAGTAAATTGTATTGTTTTGGGAAATTAATATTGAGCTTTCCGTCCTGAATAATGCGGTT
>Ga0172369_10001171_pt1 | contig 38184 bp, 26 predicted proteins | sample LakKiv25m_FD_114539 | JGI IMG/M metagenome (GOLD analysis project Ga0172369, IMG submission 114539) | Freshwater microbial communities from Kabuno Bay, South-Kivu, Congo - kab_022012_11.25m | ecosystem: Environmental > Aquatic > Freshwater > Lake | place: Democratic Republic of the Congo... | reverse complement strand
CCGCCCCCCCCCCGCCGCCGCCGCCACCCGCACCGCCGCAGCCCGTGCAACTGCCGCCGCCGCCGACGGATACCGACGGTGATGGACTCCGGGATGATGCCGACAGGTGCCCGAGGGAAGCGGAGGATATGGACGGCTTCGAGGACGAAGACGGCTGTGAGGATCCCGACAACGATGGCGACGGCATGATCGATCCCCGCGACAAATGCCCAGACGAGGCCGAAGACAAGGACGGTTTCCAGGACGACGACGGCTGCCCAGAGGCGGACAACGACGCGGATGGCGTCTGCGATCCGTGGGTGGCCGTGAAGGGATTGTCCGACAAATACGCCAGCATTTGCCGAGGTTCTGACAAGTGCTACGAGGAGGCCGAGACCAAGAACAACTACCACGACGACGATGGTTGCCCAGATGAAGTGCCAGCGGCGGTGGCCAAGGCGTTCAAGGGAACCCTCGAAGGCATCGAATTCGAGACGGGCAAGGCTACGATTCGCAAGCGTTCATTCAAAGTGCTCGCCAAGGCAGTCGCCATGTTGGACGAGTACAAGGACGTGCGGATCCAGATCAGCGGACACACGGACAACCGCGGCGAGGATGCGGCCAACAAGGCGCTGAGCCAGGATCGCGCTCAGGCCGTCAAGACCTACCTCGTCGCCAAGGGGATTGACGACCAGCGCTTGAACGCCGTCGGCTTCGGTGCCGAGAAACCGATTGCGGACAACAAGAACGCCAAGGGGCAGAAGAAGAACCGCCGCATCGAATTCCGCCTGATGTAGACATCGTCGATGCCGCCGGAGCGGTGACTCGAAACACACTCGAAATAATTTCAGCGTAGCCTCCAACCTGTCACAGCCGATCGAATGTGCGCATTCTTGTTTGCGCGCGTCGTGTCCATTCGCTTGCGGACGTGAGCGCCGGTCGCCGTCGTCCGCTCGTGTTGACCTCGATCTTGGAGTTGCCATGCAGCGATGCTTCTTGCGCACCTTGCCAGTTCTTGCCACCACGTTGCTCGCCGCACCGACGCTGGCGCAGGGCGCGGCCACGCCGCTGCCCACCGTCACGGCCGAAGAACTGCAGCAGACCAAGGGGTTCACACACATGCCGGCTGCGACCGCGAAAACGCAGGGCTTTCTGGGTAAGACCGAGATCAGTGGGTTCGTCTCGGGCGGCTATCTGTACCGGCTCGGCATGCCGCGCGCCAACGCGAACGGCTCGAGCCCGGAGTTGCAGGGGCGCGCCTTCGACAACGAACACAACGAGTTCTTGTTCAACAAGTTCAAGCTGACGCTGGAGAATCCAGTCGATTACAGCGGCGAAAAGTGGGACGCCGGTTTTCGCACCGACCTGCTGTTCGGTCAGGATGCGCGCATCATCCAGTCCAGTGGCCTGGCCCTTGGCACCCAAGGCGACGTCGAGCAGGCGTATGTCACCGTCAACGCGCCGATCGCTCGGGGTTTGCAGATCTCTGTGGGCAAGTGGGTGACCCTGCAGGGCGTGGATCTCATCGAGGAAGTGGTCAACCCGAACTGGTCGACCGGTAATCAGTTCCTGTTTGCCGCTGCGTTCACCATGACCGGCCTGCAGTTGTCCTACCATTTCAGCGACGCCATCGATGCGCAACTGCGTGTGATCAATGGCTGGGATCAGGTCAAGGACGGCAACAACGGCAAATCGTTCCTCGCCCGCGTCGGCTGGGCGCCCACGGCGGATACGTCGATCGCGCTGCTCGGCTCGGCTGGCCCCGAGCAGACCGGCAACAGCTCGAATTGGCGCTACACGGGTGAGATCATTGCGACGCAGAAGTTGCCCGGCCGTCTTGGTCTGATGTTGCAGGGTGATTGGGGCTTGGAGGAGCGCGCCATCCCCGGCAAGAACAGTTCGGACTGGTACGCCGGCGGCCTGTGGGTCACATGGGACGCCACGCCGCGTCTCGGCCTGGCATTGCGCGGTGATTGGATGAAGGACATCGATGGCACACGCACGGCTTATTGGTTCGCACGCCCGACGGGTCAGGACGAGACGCTGAGCAGCGGCACGGTGACGATCAATTGGAAGCCTGCTGAAAGCCTGCAGATTCGCCCGGAGGTTCGTCTGGACCACGCCTCGCAGAAGTCCTTCGAAGGCCAGGATCAGCGCGTCACGGTCGGTTGCGGTGCGGCATTCCTGTTCTGACAGGCCTGCGCCACCTGCCCTGTCCTGCACAAACTCGCGCCGTTGGAACACCGAGGAGAACAACTCGTCGGCGGTTCTTTTGCTTCTCGTTTGGTCGCCAAGCTCACCGATGCGGATTCGCGGCGACGCACCGCCAACAAGTCGATCGACTTGTTTGCTCTGGTGCCCTTACCTGCTCGGCGCAAGGCCGATGGCGCCACAGGCGATGCGCCCGCCTGCGTTGCCGACGGGTTGGCCACCATCGTCGATCTTGGCATGGACGATGACGCCGCGACCCAGGATCGCGTCTTTGCCCGCGAGCGTCATGCCAGCGATCGCGATTTCGTAGTGCGCGGCGCCCTTGGCGTCGGCCGTCACATTGCCCAGATCGCCGGCGTGGCGCTCGGCGTGGTCGGGCAGACCGTGCTGGTGGCCACCGGGGTTGAAGTGGCCGCCCGCGCCCGAGCCGTCCGGCTTGGAACAATCGCCGAACTCATGGATGTGAAACCCGTGTTTCTGTCCGGGATTCAGGCCTTCCAAATCCGCCGTGACCAGGGTGCGATCGCCGTCCTGGTGAAAGCGCACGACCCCCTTGGCGTGGTTGCCGTCGGTGGGCAGCATCACTGCCACCGCATCCTTGCCTGCGGCCGGCGTTGGCGTGGGAGGCGGAACCGCGCTGGGCACGATGGCGTCCGCGTTCTTGGCCGGCGCAACCTTGGACGACCCCTTGCTCGCGGCCAGCACCGGCAGCGCCAGACACAGGACGGCCACGACAGGTCCAAGGGCTCGCACGCGTGCAGTCTGGCTCATGGCAATCCTCCCAGTTGGTCACGGCAGGAGGCAAGGCGCGCCTACTCCGTGATGTTTTTCTCGTACTTCGACGGATCGGCAGCGAACTTGGCGTCGCAGCCGGGGCAGCAGAAGTAGACCGTCTTTCCCTTGTATTGCGCGGTCTTGGTGTTCGCATCGGGCACGAACTTCTCGCCCATGACGGGGCACACGGCCGATTCGGGCAGTCCGGGCGTCGGCGTGGTGGCTGCCGCCGGCTTGTCATCGCAGCACGGCTCGGACTTGGCCTGCGCAGCGGCACCGCCACAAGCCGATACGATCACGGCAAAAAAGGCCCACATCGGAAGGAAACGCTTCATCACGGACTCCTGGCTGCCCGGCCGAGCACCGGGCGGATGTGTGGCCTACAGCCACGGTAGAGGTGGGGTCGGATCAGGTCAAGCACGCGCCACGCATGCCATGGACTTGGTTGGCAGTCTTCAGTTCGGTTTGCACCCATCGCCCCCGCACACGTCGATGATCTCGCCCGTGCGCAGGAAGTGCACCATCTGCTCGTTGTGCTTGTCATCCTTGCGCGGCAGATCATGCGGATCCTTGTCAAGATCCTCCGGCGGCACGTTGCCATACGGCGCCCACGGGTTGCCAAAGCTGAAGTTCATCAAACCCGAGCCCTTGAGCGGAAACTCAGTTTCCTTGACGTCCCATACCGGCCGCCCGTAATTCTTCATCAATTCGATGCCCAGGGCGCTGCGAACCGTGATCTCGTCGGTCACGGGCGCGACCTGATAATCGCCCTGCGCGATCACCATCAGCACGTCATGCGCCGTATTGCCCGGAAACGGTTCAGCTTTGATGTGGCGCAGGTAGCTGACCGGGTCCACCGTGTCCCACAGCAGTTGGATGCTCGACAGCAGGATGTTCTGGTCAATCGTTGCCGGGTACACGCCGCGGATGTAGGAGTTGAATTCCTCGAAGTCCACTGAGCGATGCAGCAAAGTAGAGTAATTCTGTCCGGGTTCTCCCAGTTGCGCGCGTGACATATCCTTTGACAGGGCGATCAAGACGCCGCCGTAGATGCCCCCTTGCGAGCACCCCTCGTAGAACAATTGCTTCTTGTCGACTTTGACGCCCAACTTCTGAATCTGCGGCAGATCGGCAAAGCGCTCGCGCATCGCCCGAGCCAGCATCAGGTGCTCGATCATGCCCTGGTGCAGGCGCTCCGGCATCAATGGAAACTCTGTCATGTTGTTGATGAATTTGAAGATGGCGGCGGTGTCTTCCTCGGCCATGCCGATCATGCGGCAGGAAAAGTAGATGAGGCCGTAGGTGTTGGCGACCCTGCCTGCCCAACCGCCCCGCACTTCGCGTTCCGAACCTGTGAGGCCGTGGCCGTATTCGACCAGACCCATCGGATCGCCTTTCAAGGCGGCGCGCGGGATGCGCACGAGGAACACCGCGTCACGCCAGCCGTTTTGCACGACCTTGCCGTCCGCGCCGTAGTGGAAGCGCCAGCCGGTCACGCCGTCGCCCAGATCCTTCGGATCCAGGTAGTGCGGCACATGGAAGGTGCCCGTGACCTCGTAGGCGATGTCGACGTTCTGCGCCTCCGTGAAGGGAATTACTTCCGTAATCGTTAGTTCCGGCCCTTTGTCGCCGACGACGGCATCCGCCTTGTCGCGCAGATCGCGCAGCGTGCCGGTCAGGCCATCCATGCTGCCGGTGACGAAATCCCATGCGATCGTCAAGTCGGCCTTCTTGACGCCCTCGCTGTCCAGGATGCCGAGCAGTTCGTCAAAGCGCGCCTGGCGCGGCGCCAGCACCGTGCCCGCCGTCTTGCCCGTCGCCAGCAAGTCGAAAGCCGGGCTGCGGGCAAAAGCCTTGCCGGTCGTGTTCTTGAGGCCGCGCATGCCGATGACATAGCGCGTCGCCTCTTTCAAGATCACCGCCGGGCGCACCAAGAGCGTCTTTTTCGCGGTGTCCTTCTCGTTGGCATCCAGCTCAGCGAAGTAGGGAACATGACGCAGGACCTTGCCCTTGTCGTCCACCTCCAGCCACACGATCGCCGCCGCCTTGTCGATCGACGGCGCGAGGTCACCTTCGCTGGCCAGCCCCTTCACATCCAAGTTGGGGAACAACACCAGCAGCGGCGAGCCCAAGCTGTAGCCGTCCAAGCGCTTGTAGGGTGCCGGATCGATGAACAGGTCGGCGCCATTCTTGGGCAGGGTCGTTGCGCCAAAGGTCAGTGTAAACCCGGTCTTGCGCGTCGCGTCCGCCTTGAGGTAGAGGTTCGACGGCCACGGCATCGCACATGCAGCCGGCATGAGCGGATCGCAGTCCGGATTGCCGAAGTCCGGCGTGGTCACGTCGGCCGGCGGCGCGTCGGTTGCCGCGACATCCAGCTGCGCCACCTCCGCGCCGGCATCGGGCACTGCCCCATCCGCCGCGGCATCGGCCTTGGGGGTCGAGGACTTGGCATCACTGCCACAACCGGGCGCAGCCAGGAGAGCGCCCGTGATGGTCAACACGATGAACCTACGCATGATTGTCCCCCGTCTGGTCGTCGGCGCTGCGGCGCTTGCGGCACAGAATGTACTCGCGAAACGGCGGAATCGCCAGCGGGAGACGGAAGGTCAAAACGCGCGGCCGACGATGCTCTTCACTTCCCATTCGGCAGCCGTGCCGCCCGTCAGGCCTCGGCCGACGCCGAGATTGAATTCCCAGCTTGTGTCGTGGGTTCCGTCCTTTGCGGCGGCGAGATCGAGGGTGGCAAAGACGATGTGCGCCTGGTCGTTGAGGGGCGCGAAGCCCTCGCCCATCAGCCCCAGGCCGCTGTAGTACTCGGCACCGATCGCGAAGCCGCGCTGGGTGTTCCACGCGATCTTGCCACACGGCTCGAACTCGGGTTTGAAGGCCTCGTGACCGGTCAGCGCGTAGCCGAAAATCGGATTGATGTCCAGGAGCCACACGCCGTCGGTCCAAGCGATGATCGGTCGGAATTCGTTGGCCCAGCCGTCCTGTTCGATGCGGCTCGGCACGCGTCCCACTTCGATGTTGAGGCCCAGGTGCAAGGGCAGGTGCAGGCGCTCTGGAACAACGAACTTGAGGCGGCCCTTGACGCCCGCGAACGTTGCGCCGACATCAGGCGCGGCCAAGAACTGAATGTAGCCGCCCAGTTCGAGAAAGTCGGTGAGGCCGATGGCCGGCTCGAACGTCAGGTGTCCCGCCCCGTGCTGCGCAATCTGGCCCGCGTACTCGCCCTTGCGCTTGCCGGCGAGGGTGTAGTTCGAGTGCAGCTCCAGCCCGAACTGTCCGGGTTCGCCGACGTCGGTATCGTAGACTTGAATCTCGAAGCGATCCGCGGCCAGGCCGGGCAGCGGCACGAGAATCGCAACAACAGCGGAACATGTGAGAAGAAATCGTCTGATCATCCGGTCCATCCTTGCGCGGCTCTGCCGCATTCGGGCAGTCGCCCACGCGGTCGATTGATAATGAATGTCACTTTCAATGTCAACAGCCAGCGCAGCAGTTTTGCCGCCGTGTTGCCAAGGTCTTGACCGCGTGACCGTTCTGGCGTGAGATCCCCTTGCCTTGCCCGACTGCTGCAAGCCACGTGGGAGCCCTGATGTCTCAATCCGTCGCGCTACTTGTAGGTGGAACCAAAGTCCTGGAGCGGGCGCTGCAAGCCGCGCTGCCGGGCGCGCGGCACGTGACCGCAGCCACGATGGAGGAAGCGACCGAGACGCTGCGCAGCCCGGATGTGCGCTTGCTGGTGATCGGGCCGACGATGCGGCGTGGGCTGCAGGCGGTGTCAGCGCTGCGTGCGGGTGGCGCGACCGAGCCGCGGATTCTCGTGGTGTTCCGCGACGATCAGCAGAGCGATGTGCGGCGCCACCAGAAGGGCACCGCGGTGGCGGATCGCTACCTGCCGCAGTCGCGCATCGGCCAGGAATTGGGCGAGGCGGCGGCCGCGCTGTGGCCCGCCGATGCGGCACAAGCGCAACCCGCTGCCGAAACGGAACTAGAAGAACTGGCAGGTGATTCCATCGAAGAGGTCGAAGCGATCGCCGAGGAGGACGGCCCTGCGGCGCAGGCCTTGTCGGAAGAACCGCCACCGGTCGAGGAAGTGCTCGGCGAGTTCGACGCGGGCGCTTTTGAACAGGACCAGGATCTGGCCGCCGAGCCGCATGAAGAAATAGTCGAAATTCTTGAAGATGTTCAATTCGAGGAAGTGGTGGGCGGCGAGGAGATCGAGTTGGCGGGCGATGCCATCGAGTTGGAGGCGACCGCGCCGCTCCAGGACGCCGCGGCGACTCAGGACGCCGAGGCCTTGGATGCCAGCGAATGGATGGAGGAAGCCGAACCGGCGGCCGAAGTGGCGGCAGACACGGCAGAGGTCGTCGAGGAACTGCTGGATGCCGAACCGATCGAGGAGTTGCTGGACGCCGAACCCGAGGAAGAGACTGTGGTCGCTGAAGAATTGGACGCAGCGGACCTGATGGAGGAAACGCCGGAGGCCGCCGCCGTAGACGTGCTGACGACACGGCTACCCACGCCGGCCATCGCAGCGGCGGAACCTGCGCAGGCCCCACAGCCGACCTTTACGACGCCGCGGGCGCCGCAGAAGACCGCCTCGTATCGCGCGGCGCACGTCGCGGGTCGGCCCAGCTCGGAGCACGCAGGCGGCGAGCCCGAGCCGCGCCGCTCGCCCAGCGCCGTACAGGTCGCGGACGATTTGACTGGCATTGTCGGGCGGTTGCAGGAAATGAGCAGCCTGATCGCCCGGCTGGAGCAGGAGAACGAGACGCTGCGCGAGGAGAATGACGCCTTGTTGGCTGGCGGCAACGCCGCAGAGCTGGAGGCGCGGTCGCTGCAAGCCGAGAACTTGATTCGCGAGCAAGGGGACGAATTGGCTCAACTGCGGGCGGCGCTGCACGCGCGATCGGAGCAGGTCGCGGCCCTGCAGGCGCGCGGGGTCGCCAGCCAACAAGCCGCGGCAGCGGCAGCGCGCACCTTGCGCGAGATCGCGGCAACGCTGGAAAGCTAGGAACTGGTGCCAAAATGCCGTGCCGAGGTGGCGCCGGTCATCCCGTCTACTTCGCCACCCGATAGCTCTGGGTCCAAGCCGGCTGCGGCGCTGCACTTCCCGCTTCCAGCTGCTTTTTCCAGTCCTCGTCCGACAAGCGCTCGATCTTCTTGTGATCCACCTCGTGATAGCGCAGCACCGGCCCGACAAACGTCTCGGCACCGGTGCAGGTATCCACCGTCAGGACCATCAAACTCACCTTGCTGGTCGCGACATGCAGCACATCCGGCCCCGGCAGCGGCCCTTGGTTCGGGTTGGTGTGCACATCGGCGATCGTCGGCTTGTAGGCATCGAGGCTACTCTGCTGGAAAAACAGCTTGGTATACCAGCCACTGTAGGTCTGGCCGCAGACATTGCCCGCCATGATGACGCCCTTTAGGAACTCGATGTCCTCCTGCGTCGTGCCCTGGCCGCTCAGCTCGTGGGTCGCCGCCAACTCCAGCTTGGCCATGATCTCCTGCCAGTCGGCAAAGAACTGCTTCAATTGATTGGTCATTCCCGGCTGCACGCTCTTGGTATTGAGCAGCGCCTGGCTGGCCAGCGCGCCCATCGTCTTGAGTCTCGCGAAAAACGCCGGGTACGGCTCGACATAGGCGCCTGGGTGCGCGCAGGCGACGCCGCCGGTGTAGCTCTGCTTGGCATAGAGCAGCGTGTCGTGGCGCAGTTGCGCCCACGAGGCCAGCTGCGTGTGCGCGGTCTTGTCGCGCCAGGCCGGCGTCCGCATGGCAAACGGGAACTTCGCCGCCGTGGTAGGCGGGTTCAGCTGGCGCAGCGCATCCAGCCACAGGTTGTAGAGGTTGGCCTGCCAGAAGCTGGCCTCGTGCTGATCCACCAGCCAGCGCAGATCGTGCAAAGCGCCCCAATACGGGAACTTGGCAAAGTCGCCGGCCAAGAGGGGCAGCACCTGGTCGTTGCCGAGCACGAACAGCGCATCCAGCGGATTGGGCAGCACGCGCTCCACCTTCTGGCCCTGCCACAGCACGCGATCGTAGACCACGTTGCTGAACACGTAGGAATCGATGACAAAACGCTGGCCCAAGAGGGCAAACGACGGCGGCAGCGGCGTGGTCTCGGCGCTGAGCGGATCGGTCTCCAGGTAGTGGCTGGCAATCTGCTGCTTGCCGTAGAAGCCCGCGGCCAGCTTGGCGATCAGCGCATCGATCGCCGCCGCGTCCAGTTGCTCCACCGCCGACGGATCTTGCCAGCCCTGATCCGCCGAGAGCTTGGCCATGCCGGAAAGGTCAATGTAGTCAATAGGTCCAACCATCAGCGTGATCAGATCGTCGGCTGCTTGCACGCCTTGCGACGCGCCGCCGGCCTCGATGGCCTGGCGCAGCAACAGCGCGCCCATCACCTGGCGCGGCCGCCACAGCCACTTGGCGTTGCCACTGTCGAACTCCGCGAAACGAAAATCTGTCCTGCCCAACCACATCATCGCCTGGAAGTACTTTTCCAGCTCCGGCACACCGAGGTAGTGGCCGCGCGGCTTGAATTGGCTGTAGTCCTCGGTGCGCGGGCTACCGAACAGCTCGACGTCCTTCAGCTGCTCGCCTTTGACATGACCAAGAAACGTCGTGACTTGCGCATCGATCGCCGCGCCGCCCACCGCCTTGACCGCCTGGCCCTTGAGCAGCGAGCGCGCCATCGCCAGGTGGAAATCCACATCCGCCAAAGCCAGTTTCGCCAGTGGCGAAGCGCCCGGCTGCAGCTGCGCCACGGCGCCGTGGGCCTTTAGCAGTGCGTCATCCAGCGTCGGAATCAGTACATACAGTTCAAGGCTCTTCAGGATGTCGTCGTAGGAGGCATGCAGCGCCTGCAGGATCGCGTCCGTCGTCACCAGCACCGGCAGATCCTTCTGGAAGGTGTCGAGCAGCGCCGCTGCAACCGTCTCATATTCCACGCGATCTGCTACGGCAAAGCCATTGGCCTGCAGCTTCTGCTTTTCCGGTTCGGTCAGCGCGAGCTTTTGCTGCACCAGATCCATGTGTTTGGCCGCCAGCACGTCGTAACCCGGCGCCCCGCCAACGGCCGCGTCAGTCGGCGTGTACTTGCCGAGAAAATCTTGCAGCGTCATGGTCTTGGCTTGTGCGGCGATGGGCGCGAACTTCGCTGCGAATTGCGGATCGCCAGCCACGGGCGGCGGCTTCTGGCCGGGCGTATCGGCGGCGGAAGTTGCGTCCTTGCCGGCGGCGGCCGGTGCCGTGCCATCGGTGCAGGCACAAGCGCAAAAGGCCAGCACGACTGGGAGCGTGCTGCCGAGGAGACGCGACGTGAACAGGTGGCTGGTCATGGTTGCCTCGAGCGGTCACGGGGGCCGCCGCGCCGGGGTGGTGCAAGAAGCTTGCCAGAACGGTGCGGTGCAGCCTGCGGATGAAGACTGTGGAATCAATAGGTTGGCTGTGGGTGCCGGGAAGCGGCTGGCCAGGCAGTGTGGAAAATTTCGACAGTGTGGAGAAAATCGACACAGCCTTCGTCACGCGGCCGCGGCAGCCCGCTCCAACTCGAACGTCCGCCCATGGTACACAGCTAGCGACGTGCGGTGCGCGACGCTGACGATCGACGAACCTTCAAGCCGCGCAAGCAGTTCCTCGTACAGCCGCGCCTGTGTCGGCTCGTCGAGTGCCGAGGTCGCCTCGTCAAGAAACAACCACGCAGGCTTGTGGAGGAACATGCGCGCAAAACCCACGCGCTGCTGCTCGCCGGGCGAAAGTAGGCGAGACCAATCGGCAACATCGTCCAGGTTTGCGGCGAAGTTCTCGAGCCCGCTCGCTGCGAGTGCATCGCGAACGGCGGCATCGGTGAACCGGGAGGGCATCAGCGGGTACGTCAGCGCCGCGCGCAGCGTGTCCTGCGGCAGGTAGGATCGTTGCGGCACGAACATCGCGAACTCGGGCCCCGTGATGTCGCCGGCGCGATAGGGCCAGATGCCGGCAATCGCCTTGAGAAGCGTGCTCTTGCCACAGCCGGAGCGGCCCGAGATGAGCAGGCGCTCGCCGGCCGCGACCGACAAGTCGACGCCCTCGAGCAGGCTCTGGCCGTCCGGCAAGCAAAGGTGCAGCCGCGCGAGCGTGAGCGCGTCGCCGGGGGTGCGGGCGGGCGGCGGCTCCAGCTCTTCGAGCCCGTCGGCGAACTCGCGCAGCCGGATCACCACCGAGCGCCAATGCGCAACAGACTGATAACTATCGACAAAAAAGGCGAGCGAGGCCTGTACCCTGCCAAAAGCGATGATGATCTGCATCAGGCTGCCAAGCTGGATCTGCTTGGCAAAAAAGCGCGGAGCGGCCAGGAAGATCGGCACCATCTGAGCGACGTTTGTGTGCAAATTGCTATAGAATATCAAACCCTTCTGCTTACCGGTGATGGCCAGGAAGTTGTCGTAGATGGCGCTGAAGCGGTCGCGCAGTCCGGCGCGTTCGGCCTCTTCGCCGCCGCTCAGGGCAACGCTTTCCGCGTTCTCGCGCAGCCGTACCAGGCTGTAGCGGAAATCGGCCTCGCGGCGCTGCTGGAGGACGTCGAGCGGCACGAGCTTGCGCCCGACCCAGTGCGAGATCGCAGTTCCGATCAGGGCGTAGGCGATGGCCGCTGCGAGAAAGAGCGGACCCGCCAGGCCCAGCAGAATCACCGTGAACGAGATCAGCGTGAGTGCCTCGCCTACCATCGAGGTCAGCAGACTGAGCGATTCCGACGTAAAAAAGCGAATGTCTTCGGCGATGCGCTGGTCCGGATTGTCGCCGTCGCGCCCGCGCAGCGCGGCCAGGTAGTAGGCCTTGTTGTCGAGCCAACGCGAGATGTAGGCCTCGGTCATCCAGCGCCGCCAGCGGATCTGGATGAGTTGCACGAGGTAGAATTTCATGACGGCCGCGAAGATGAGGGCCGCGACCAGACCCGAGAATCGCACGATCAGCGGAACCAGAGCCGCAGCATCGAGCTGCTGGAGCGCATCGTAGAAGGCGCGGCTCCAATCATTGAGCATCACGTAGAACTGGACCATGCCGACGATGGTCACGAGCGTCGCCGCGAGGAGCGCCAGCGCCTGCCAGCGTTCGTCCGATCGCGTCCAGTAGGGCCTGGCCAGCCGCCAGAATTCACGCATTGCCTGCAGCATTGGCATCCTCTCATTGTTGCACCGGCCGGGAGGTTGCGCGGACTCTCGACGCATGTCCAGTCCATCGGCCCAGGGCGCGATGGCGCCCGCTCCCGCTTGCCGCCTGCATCCTCCTGCGGCAAGCTGCCCGCCTGCCGCGCGGAGACGCCGTGATCCCCAGCCTGCCCGCCCTCGATCTGGCCCTGCTGTGCGCCGCGGCATTGGGCGCGGGTGCCATCGATGCGATCGCGGGCGGTGGCGGCCTCATCACGCTGCCAGCACTGCTCGCCATCGGTCTGCCGCCGCACCTAGCCCTGGGCACCAACAAAGGCCAGGCGGTGTTCGGCGCAACGGCTGCACTGCACGGCTTTGCGCGCGCGGGCCTGGTCGACAAGTCTATGGCAAAGCTGACGTTTCCTCTTGGTCTGTGCGGCAGCCTGGCCGGTGCGGCGCTCGTGCTGCTGGTCCATGGCGCGGTGCTGCGGCCCGTCGTGCTCGTGCTGCTGGTCGCCGTCGCGGTGTTCCTGGCGTTTCGGCCGAGCGCCTTGACGTCGCGGCCTCCTGCGCGGCATCCCCTCGCAGTCGCAGGTGCTTTGGCGCTTGGCATCGGTGCCTACGACGGCTTTTTTGGCCCCGGCACCGGCACGCTGTTGATCCTCGGCGGCGTCTACCTGCTCGGCCAACCCATGGCGCGGGCGTCGGCTGATGCCAAGGTCGTCAACTTCGCCTCCAACCTCGCGGCAGTTGTGTTGTTTGCCAGCCGTGGCACCGTGCTCTGGTCCGTCGCTGCGCCGATGGCCGTTGCGCAATTCGTCGGCGGGGCCCTCGGCGCCCGTCTCGCAGTGCGTGGCGGCGATGTGCTCGTGCGCCGCATCGTGCTGGTGGTCGTCCTGGGCCTGTGCGCACGCCTGGCCCGCGATGCTTGGATCGCGCTGTGAAATCGGCACAAACCGCATAGGCAAAGCCCGACGCGGGTCGCGGACAAGGCCAAGCATTTGCGCGGCGGCGCGCAACTCCTACTCTGTTCTAGAGGACAGGTGCGGAGGTGCACGATGTTCGCCCACGAAACACGGAGCAGAGACCTTGCAGGGGCCACGCGCCCCGTTGATCGTCATGAACCGCAATGGCGCGTCTGGTTTGCGGGTCTTTCGCTGTTCGGTGCCGCGCAGCTGGACACCCTCGGCGAGGCCCAGGCCGCGCCATCTGACGCGGCGCCGCCGACGCCTTGGCCCGCAGCGCCGTTCGTCGCCTGGGTTGGCCCTCCCGGCGCGTACGTGCGTCGCGAACCCAGGACCCCATCGACGCCTTTGTCACTGCTGCACCGCGGCGACACCGTGACGGTGCTGGCCTGCCAGCCTGACTGCAACGCGCCGCACGCTTGGGCTTTGCTGCAGCCGCGCGGCGCCTTGCCGATGGCGGCGTTGCGTCTGCCGCCGGTCAGCGCGGCGGGCCTGCTGTCCGGCGCGGATGCGCAGTACCTCTATGCCAAGGTGCCGGTGCGAACCCGGGTGTTTGCGCGCCCGGATGTGCACTCGCGGGTGATCCACAAAGAAAAAGCCGAGTTCCGCCTGGCCTTCGCGCCCAATCCTGATCTGGCCAAGACCGGCTGGTACCAGCGCCCGCTTGGCGGCTACATGCGCCAGAAGGATCTGAAATTCTTCACGCCGAGTTCCTTTTCCGGCGAGCACGAGTTGCAGCCGCCGTTTGCCTTCGTGCGCCGCAAGGTCAAGCTGACACCGCCCAAGGGCACCAAGGCGCTTGAGCCTGTCGTTTTGCAGCGTTACGACCGCGTGAAGGTGCTGGGCGAGGTGCAGGGCAAGGTCTTGGTGCCAGGCGGTTCGTTGCCACGCAGCCTCGTGCGCATCGTGCGTTTCCACGGCGCGCCCAAGCATGTTCCGAGTGCAAACAAGCGAATCCATGTGGATCTGACCGAGCAGGTGCTGACGGCGTACGAGGGCAACAAGGTCGTGTTCGCGACGCTGGTGTCGACCGGCAAAGACAGGAACAAGACAAAATCTGGAGACTTTCGCATCTACGCCAAGACGATCCACAGCTCGATGCGCGGCAAACCGTGGGATGACTACTACGCCGAAGAAATTCCCTTCGTCATGCATTTCTACGAAGGCCAGGCACTGCACGGGACCTACTGGCACGATCAGTTCGGTATCGAGAAATCACATGGTTGCGTGAACTTGTCGTTCGCTGATGCGAAGTGGCTGTTCGAGTGGGTGCCGCCGCAACTGCCGCCGGGATGGCACAGCATCCTGCCGGGTCGCGGTGATCCGCAAGTTTGGGTCATGATTGAGAAGGCCCACGGGTCACGCCACAAGCCCGGCTCTGAGCTGGCCCAGGACAGGTCGGCGCCGCCTGCCCTGTGCAAGGTCGGCGGTCCCGCGCAGGCGCCATGCCCGCAGGCACCGGACAGCAAGAAGTAGCACTCTCTTCGCACCCATCCGCGCACGAAGGGGCGCCGTCGACGGCATCGCCCGGTGCGGCCGGATCCTGCAGCGCCACAGCAGCGGCGTGGCCCGGTGGCGCGACAAGCTCGCGCAGGATCCATGGCCCTGGTTGCACGAGTGGGTTGTCCAGGCGCGTCAGAAGCGGCGGCGCATCTCTCGCCAGTGCAACGTCAAAGCGCGCGAGGCCTGCGGAAAGTCCCAACGCCCAAGCCTTGATGAGTGCCTCCTTGCAGGCCCACAGCCGGTAGAACACCTGCAGCCGGTCGGCTGGCGGGGCGGCGAGAAAGGCGCTGAACTCGGCGGGCGAAAATGCGTGCCTGGCCAGGCGCTCGAGCGGACGTTGCGCCAGCATCGGCTCGAGGTCGACGCCCACCTCGCGCCGCACGGCCAGGGCGATCAGGGCATGGTCGGCGGCGTGCGTGACGCTAAAGCGCAGCGGCTGCGCGGGGTTGAGGTCTGGTTTGCCGTGTGGTCCCTGGGCAAATTGCAGCGCCGACGGTGGCAGGCACAGACGCGCCCCGAGCAGGCAGCGCAGCGTCGCGCGGGTCAAGATGTGTCGCGCCCGCGCTGCGGGACGGACCAGACGCGCGGCGCCGGCCCGGTCGGCATCGTCGAGCAGGTCGTACGCCTGCGCCAGAAGCGGCTCGCTGGCCTGCAGATCCAGGTGCCAGACTTCGACACCGCAGGGCAAGTCGGCTCCGCCTGCGGCGCGAACGGCCTGCAAGGAGGCGAGCAAACACCGCGCTGTAGAGATGGATGTCATGGCGAGAAGCTACGTTGCGGGGGAGCAGCAAATACGCCTGATTCCTCTAGATCTTCGATGCGCTTGGGCCAATCCCCGTGCAGCAGCTTGGACAGCGCGCGATCGGCCAGCAGGCGGCCGGCCGTCTGGCAGCGCGGGCAGTAGTTGCACTCCTGCTCGCCGTGGACGATGCGCTGCACCGCCGTGCCGCAATCCGGGCAGGGCTGGCCGAAGCGGCCGTGCACCGCCATCTCCGGGCGAAAGGCCGTCACATTCTTGGGAAAATCCGCGCCCTTGTGCGGGTCCAGGCGCGCTATCCACTCGCCCAGCACCGCCTGCGCCGCCGTGTGCAGTTGCTGCACCTGCGCATCGGTCAGCTTCGCGGTCAGTTGCATGGGCGAGAGCCGCGCGCGGTGCAGGATCTCATCGGAATACGCATTGCCCACGCCGTCGATCAAGCGCGGATCGGTCAGCGCGCGCTTGAGCGTATGGTTTTCGCGGCGCAGCGCGGCCCCAAAGTCCGCCAGCGAGCCGTGCAGCACATCGACGCCGCCGCGGTGCAGCGCGGCCAGCGCCGGCTCGCCTTGGATGACGTGCAGCGACGCGCGCTTCTTGCCGCTCGCCTCGGTCAGCAGCAGGGTGCCGTTCGGGAAATCGAAGGCGCACAAACCCAGCTTTCCCGGCAGCTTGGCGCCCGCGGGCAACCACTTGAGGCGACCGGCGATCATCAGGTGCAGGGCGAGGTGCAGATCGCCTTGCAGATCGAGAATCAGGCGCTTGCCGATGCGGTGGATGCCGACGACGTCGCGGCCCTGGCACGCGCTGAGCGGCGGCGCGACGGAGCGCAAGACGAACGGCGAGCCGAGGCGGATCGCGAGCAGAGACTGGCCGACGAGACGGGTTGCGAGGGCGCTTTGGTAGGCCAGGATGTCGGGCAGTTCGGGCATGCGATGCAGGATGGCACGAATGCCGCAGTGGCGGAATGCTTTCCGGCAGATTCTGGACCGTGCACGTCAACGACAAGCAGGTGCCGCCTGTGCTATTCAAGCCATCGGTCTGGCGCACCGCCGGCCCTGTGCTGCACCGGAGCCTCTCGCCGTGCTGTTGATCGAACACCGTGTCAATACACGTGAACATCTGCTGCGCTTGCCGGCCGGCCGCGGCATCGAGATCGACGTCCGCGACTACAATGGTGCGTTGCGCTGTGTGCACGATCCGCTGCAAAGCGGCGAGAAACTGGCTGATCTGCTGGAGGTTTGCGGCGATCGCCTCGTCATCTTCAACGTCAAGTGCGACGGCCTGGAAGAGCGCATTCGTCATCTGGCCGAGGACCAGGGCATCGGGCGCTGGTTCTTCCTCGATTGCGCGGCGCCCACGCTGGTGCGCCTGACGCGCCAAGGCGAAACAAGAATCGCCGTGCGTTACAGCGAGTTCGAGCCGATCGAGGCGGCGCTTGCCTTCGCCGGCCGCGCCGAGTGGCTGTGGATCGATTGCTTTACCCACCTGCCACTGGACGCCGAGACTTTTTCGCGCCTGCACGCGCACTTCCGCATCTGCCTTGTCTCGCCTGAATTGCACAAGCACCCGCGCGCTTGGATTGGTGAATTTCGGAAACAGATCAATGGATTGCCGGTGGACGCCGTCTGTTCTGACTTCTGTGCGGATTGGGCCTAGCCGATGCCGCACCTCTGGCGGCGCCTGCCGAAGAACGCTTGGATCCTGCTGCTCTTGCCTGCACTCTGGCTGTGGTTCCCGGGGCTGGCAAGCCTGCGCGAACTGCCAGCCGCCAACGATATTTTCTGCAGCGATTTCATGCATTTGAATCTGCCGCTCAAAGCCGAACTGGCTGCCGCGCTGCACCGCGGCGCGTTGCCGCTGTGGTCGCCGGGCATCGGCACCGGTCTGCCGCTGCTGGCGGAGGGGCAGGTCGGCGCGCTCTATCCGCCGAACTGGTTGCTGTTTGGTATGTTGCCGCTCGGTGCAGCACTGGCGGCCACGGCGCTGCTGCATCTGTTGCTGGCGGGTGTGGGCAGCTTTTTCCTGATGCGGGAACACGACATCGAGCCGGTGCCGGCGTTGCTCGGTGTGCTGGTGTTCGTCTTCGGTGCGTTCTTCGTTGAGCACCTCAAGCACCTCAACATGCTGCAATCGGCGGCCTGGCTGCCGTGGGCGCTCTGGTGCGTCCAGCGCAGCGTGCGGCGCCGTGACTTGCGCTGGCTGCTGGCTGCCGGCGCGATCGTGGCCCTGCAACTGCTGGCCGGTCATGCGCAGATCGCCTGGATCTCCGGTCTCACCGTCGGCGCCGCCATCTTGAGCCTGCCGCTGCGCGCAAGGCCGGCGCCGAGCTGGACTTTTGCCATCCGCGGCGCCCTGCTGGCGGGCGCCGCCAGCACGTTGCTGTCGGCCGCACAGACCTTGCCCACTTACGAATTGGCGCGCCAGAGCTACCACGCGGCCGTCACGTTCGAGTGGGCCACCGTGCACGCCCTGGCACCGCACCACCTTGTCACGCTGCTGCGGCCCTTTGCCTTTGGCAACCCGGCGTTGGGTACGGCACGCCAAGAGATCATGCCGTTTTGGGAAAACTGGCTCTACATCGGCCTGCTGCCCCTGGCCTTTGCCCTGCTGGGCCTGACTTTGTCGTTTCTGCGCCGTCGCCTGCGCTGGTTCGCTGTCGCGGTGCCGGTGTGCGTGCTGCTGAGCCTGGGCGCATCCGGCGGTTTGTACCACCTGGCGTACGCGCTGCCGGGCGGTGCCATGTTTCAGTTTCCTCAGCGATTTTTGCTGGTTTCGCAGCTCGGACTGGCCGTGCTGGCCGCGTTCGGGCTGCAGGAACTGCTCGCGTGGGCGCGTTGGCGCTTGAGGTGGCGCCGGGCCGCGCCGCTGCTGGCCGGTGGCGTGCTGCTGGCCGCGGGCGCCGACCTCTACGCGGCGGACGCTTCACTCGTGGCGACCTTGCCGGCGCGACCTTGGCTGCAGGCCCCGCCGTTCGCGCAGGTCATGCTGCCCGGCATCGCCGGCTACCGCGTGTTTCCTATTCTTCCTGAGCAGTTGCACAACTACCTGTACTGGAAGACGCCCGGCTGGCAGGGCGATGGTGCGCGCTACCTGCGGCACAAGGAGAGCCTGCAACCGGACCTGAACCTCGTTGCAGGTGTGCCGACCGTTACGGCCTATGTAGCGTTGCAGCCACGGGAATTGCGCGAAGTCTGGGGCGATCAAAGCGCGCCCGGCCTGGTGCAGCGCCACATCCGCCAGGACGGCAAGCACCTCGTGCTGCAACCACGAGCCCGCGAATTGCTTGATCTGTATAGCGTTCGCTACCTGACGGCCGTCGTCCCGTTGGCCGATCCGGCGCTGCGCGAACTGGCCACCGATGGCCCCTACCGCCTCTTCGAAAACCCGACGGCCTTGCCGCGTGCGCGCGTCGAGCAGGCCCAAGGTTCGGCGCGTCTTGTCCAAGATGCGCCCGAGAAAGTCACGATTGATGCGGACTTGCAGGCGCCGGGCCTCTTGGTGCTGGCGGATTTGCACTATCCAGGTTGGCGGGCAACGCTGGACGGTCGCGACGTGCCCACTTTGCGCGTCCATGACACCATGCGCGGCGTGCAAGTGGGGCCGGGTGCGCATCGCATCGTGTTCGGCTACGATCCAGCGTCGTTCTGGCTGGGCCTGGCGATTTCGTCGATGGCGTTGCTTGGCGGGCTGGGCTGTCTGCATTGGCTGCGACCCGTGGAGCCGCAATGAGCAGCGCAGGCGCAATAGTAGGCGGCGACAACGGATTCTGGCCAGCACGACGTATCGTCTGGCTGCTCCTCGCCCTGCACGCCGCAAGCGCGCTGCTGTTCATGCTGGACACGACGCCTGCCACGCGCGCCGCGTGGCACGACTTTCCCTTGGATGATGCCTGGATTCATCTCGTGTACGCCCGCAGCATCGGGCAATTGCAGGGGTTTGCCTACAATCCGGGCGTGCAGGAGGCCGGCTCGACCAGCCCTTTGTGGGCCATCGTCCTGGCGCCATTCACCTGGCTCTTGCCGCTGGGCGTGACCGTGACCGTCGTGGCGATCAAGGCGTTCACGGTCTTGTTGGCTTTCTTGTCGAGTTGCATCAGCTTTCGCCTTGCCCGCCGCTGGACCGGCAGCGTCTTGAGCGCCACCGTCGCGGCCGCGCTTCCCGCCCTGGATCCCTCGCTCACATTCGCCAAAGTTGCCGGAATGGAAGTGATTCTCGCCGGTCTGTTGTCGCTGTGGCTGCTCGAACGCCTGGACGCCCGCGATCTGCGCGCGAGCGGCGTGCTCCTGGCCTTGTTGCCGCTGACGCGGCCGGAGCTTGGCGTGCTCTGGGTTCCAGCAATCGCCATTTGTCTCATACGCTTGCACCAGACGCGGGCGCCGCTGCGCGCTTGGCTGTGGGCCGCACTGCCGAGCCTGCTGTGCCTGGGCGGTTGGCTGGCATTCTGCCTGGCCGTCTCGGGCCGACCGCTGCCCAACACGTTCTACGCAAAACACGCGTTGATGACGGACAAGAGCTTCCTGCGCGACGCCGCCATCGTCCTTGGACCGGCCTTGCGTGACTTGCCCTGGTCCTATCTCGGCAGCGGCGCACTGCTCGTTGCGGCCGGACTCTTGCGTATGCTTTCGGGCACGTCGCCGCTGCGCGAGCCGGCGCGGTGGCTCCTGCCGCTGCACGTCATTCTGTTTCTCCTCGCCGTCGCTTGGGCGCACAGCTTGAGCCAGTGGCAACCTTTCTACTGGAACCGCTACCTGCAGCCCGTGTTGCCAGTGCTGTACTTGCCGCTCGGCATCGGTCTGGGCGGCGCGATCCAAGTCCTGGCCGATCGGCTGCGCGGCCGTTCGCAGCGCACGGGCCTTGCGCTGGCGGCGACCCTTCTGGCGCCACTGTGTGTCGCGTCAGTGCCCGGCCGTCTCGTCGAGCGCGCCCACCTCTATGCCATGAACTGCCAGAACCTCGATGAAATCGGCATGGCTCTGGGCCTGTGGCTGCGCGAACACGTGCCGCCAGGAGCGTGGATAGCCTCACATGACGCTGGATCGATTCATTTTTTCAGCGAGCGCCCGCTCGTCGACCTGTTGGGCCTGAACAACCGCGCCGTGCTCGACGGCCACCGCGTTGCCGAGTTGCAGCGCCACAACGTGCACTGGTTCATCGCGAACCCAGGTTTCCTGAACATCGGCAAGAATCCGCGTTTCCGGCCTGTGCACGGTGTGGTGGCGCCGGTCTACACGATCTGCGACTGCCCGGACCAGCGCTGGATGTTCGTCTACGAGCAGACGCGACCGGCGCCGGGTGGCCATGCTCAGCCAAGGTCGCTGTCGGACTGACGCTGTAGACCATTGGAATCACGTGGCCGTCTCAAGTTGAGACACACCAGTTTCTGTGGCGCCGGGACACTGTCGCCTTTTCCCGACACGCGCTATATCCCGGCGCCCTCATCGAAAAGCGCCATGCGAGCAAGCGTTTGCGTCACGCTACCTCCCGGCGGCACGCTCTTGGTCAGCCAGACATTGCCGCCGATGGTCGCGCCCTTGCCCAGCGTGATGCGCCCCAGGATGGTTGCGCCGGAGTAGATGATGACGTCGTCCTCGACGACAGGATGTCGTGGAATGCCCTTGATCGGTCGGCCTTTTTCGTCGAGCGGAAAGCTCTTGGCACCGAGAGTCACGCCCTGGTAGATGCGCACGCCTTTGCCGATGACGCACGTTTCGCCGATGACGACGCCGGTGCCATGGTCGATGAAGAAGCGTTCTCCAATAGTTGCGCCAGGATGGATGTCCACGCCGGTCAGGCTGTGCGCGTACTCGGTCAGGATGCGGGGGATCAGCGGCGCGCCGAGCACATGCAGTTCGTGGGCGATGCGATAGTCGATGATGGCGCGCAAGCCTGGATACGAAAAGATGATCTCTTCGAAGCTGGTCGCCGCGGGATCGCCGTCATAGGCCGCTTTGACGTCCTGTGCCAGCACCCGCCGCAATTCTGGCAGTCGACCGAGAAAAGCCCGCGAAATCTGGTGGGCGCGGTCATCGCAGCCGTGATGCCGCAGGGGATCGGTATCGCAGGAAAAGCACAGACCGCGTTTGACCTGTTCGTCCAGGATGTGCAGGACGCGATCGAGGGTGGCGCCGACAAAAAAGCGCTTTGATTCAGCGCTAATATCCCAGTCGCTGAAGAAGCCCGGAAACAAGGCAGACCGCAACGCCAGCAGCATCTCGATCAACTGGTCGCGCGACGGCAGCAACAGGCGCCGGTGCAGGCCGCGGCCATTGTGCGTACCGCTGCCCCAAGGCTCGCAGAGGGCGTCGACCACCTCCGCCAAAGTCACTGAATCGACAGGCAAGTTCGAGCGGGACTCATCGCAGCTCATGGCGCGGCCTCTTCGAACAGCCACGTCGAGAGGTAGCGCTCACCGGTGTCGGGCAGCACGACGACAATCAACGTTCCATTGTTTTCGGGGCGTTGCGCCAGCTGCAGCGCCGCCCACATCGCCGCGCCGGCCGAGATGCCGCACAGGATGCCCTCCTCGCGCGCCAGCCTGCGCGCCACGGTGCCGGCGTCTTCGTGGTCCACGCACACGATCTCGTCGATCAAGTCGGTGCGCAGCACGCCGGGGACGAAACCTGCCCCAATTCCCTGAATCTTATGCGGTCCTGGCGCACCGCCCGACAGCACCGGCGAGGCTGTAGGCTCAACCGCGATGGCGCGAAACGACGGCTTGCGCGCCTTGAGGACTTCGGCCACGCCCGTCAACGTGCCGCCCGTCCCGACGCCGCTGACCAGGATGTCGATGCGACCGTCCGTGTCGGCCCAGATTTCCTCGGCCGTGGTGCGCCGGTGCACGGCAGGATTCGCCGGATTGTTGAACTGCTGCAACATCAGGTAATTCGCGTTGGAGTCGACCATCTCCTGCGCCTTGGCAATCGCACCCTTCATGCCCAGCGCGCCTGGCGTCAGGACCAGTTCCGCGCCGAAAATCGTCAGCAATTTGCGGCGTTCGACACTCATCGTTTCCGGCATGGTCAGGACGAGCCTGTAGCCGCGCGAAGCACAGACAAAAGCGAGTGCTATACCGGTGTTGCCACTTGTCGGTTCGACCAGCACCGTGTCGGGACCGATGCGGCCGCTGCGTTCGGCGTCTTCGATCATGGCGAGACCCAAGCGATCCTTGACGCTGGAACATGGATTGAACGATTCGAGCTTTGCGACGATGGTGGCGCCGCTGCCGGCCGTGATGCGCGGCAGGTGGCACAGCGGCGTACCGCCAATCAGGTGCGTGATGTTCTCAGCGATCTTCATTGGCTGCATCCTCTCCGCCTGCGCGGCAATGAGGCGCAGACGGTGGGGATCTTGCGTCACGATGGCGCGGGTGGCAAGGCGGCGCATCGGCCCCATCCAGCAGCCTCGGCACATACCGTCGCGGTGGAACTGCACGCGGATTCGACGGCGGGCTTCGCTTGCCGGCGGATTCCGGTCTGGACAAGCGCCAGGGCGGCGCCTAGCTTGGCGGCCCGGGAGGTGCGCGTGACCTGGATCCTGCTCATGGGCACCGCTGTCGCGCTGGCGATGGATGCGTGCGCGGTTGCCTTGTCGCTGGCAATGCGCGAACCCGCTGTAAGGCCAAGACAATGGTTGCCGCTCTGCGCAGTGTTCGGCGGGTTTCAGGCGCTGATGCCGGCCCTGGGCTACGGCCTGGGCGCCAGCTTTGCCGGGCATGTCGCGCGTTGGGGCCCGTGGCTCGCGGGCGGCCTCGTCTGCGTTCTCGGCATCAAGATGGCCTTGGAATGCTGGCGCGGCGACGGCGCCCGGGAAAGCCAAGACGGGCGCTGGCCAGGTACCCGCCAGGCCCTGACCTTGGGCGTCGCCACCAGCCTCGACGCGCTGGCCGTGGGGGTCAGCTTTGGCCTGATCGGTGCGCCACTCGTGCCGGCGGTCCTCACGATCGGCGTGGTCACGGCCCTGCTGACAGCACTTGCGGTGCAGATCGGGCGGCGCGTCGGCGCATCGCTCGGTCGCGGCGCCGAGGGGCTGGGCGGCGCCGTCCTCATCGCCATTGGTATCAAGATCTTCGCAGGTGCCTGACCGACAACCCAGGCGCGTCGCGCCGTCCAAGGAATCCGCCGATGCGCCGCTTGTCCAACCTGTCGCTGTTTGCCTTGATGCTGCTTGCCCTGCCGAGTTGCGAATTCCTGCAGCAAGCCGGCCAGGTTATTCAACAAAGCCAGGAGTTGAAGCCGCTCCTGCCGACGCTGACCTACCGGGACGCCGTGCTCGTGCAAGCGCCGTCGCAGCATGCGATGAGCGCCTACTATTGCCCGCTGGTGGTGCCGGATCCGTTCGGTTTGCGTGGCACGGCCGCGGCGGCGTGCAGTGTCGCCTTCGGTGCGCCGCCCCACGCAGAGCAGATGCGCGTGGCCTTCGATCTGCACTTCCTGGTCAAGAATCCGAATCATTTCCCGATTCCTCTGGCTGAAGTGCTGACGGCCGCGCTGGTTTTTCCCGACAAGACCCAGCAGAGTCTCGGCGCCGCGTGCGTGGCATTCTGCGGCGCGGACCAGCCGGGGTGTGCGGGCGCGCCGCGTCCAGATTCGTGCACGATGAAGGCGACGGACATCAAGACCGTGGACGATTTCAAGAATGCTACCGCCAACTTCCTCGTGGCCAGCGGCGTCGCGCTGACGCAGGGCCAGCAGCCGTCGTTCGCGTTGCCGCAAGTCGTTGCGGACTCCGAGATCATCGTCACGTTGCGTTTCTCTCTTGGACCCGAAGCGCTGCTGGGCGTCTTGAAGCAAGTGGCGGCGCAAGCGTGGGAGCAACTCAAGTCCGGCCAGGAAATCGTCTTCACCATTCCGTACCGATTGCAGGGTACGGCGTGGTTCGACGTCGGCTCGCTCGGGCGCGTGGCGCTGGGCTGGGGCCCGGCAGATGGTATGTGGACGATTCCGGCAGCCGCGATCCTGCCGTAGAGAAGTCATCACGTAGCCCCGCAAGACGCGCTGGCGTTGCCCAGCCAGGCGCCTTATGACGAGGTGTGTGCGATGCGCGATTGCGTAGAACAATCGCTTGAAAGCCCTTGCCCCGCAGCGTAGCCTGCGCAGCGGCGCGTCTCACGTGCCGTCTCCTCGCACTCGGCCTCAGGTACTCCCGTGGCAAGACCAGCCTGCTGGCAGCGAATCTGGCGTGGCACTGGCTTGGCCGGAGCGTGCCTGACCGCGCTCGCCGCCTGCGCCAGCCCAGCCCCCGCGCCCGGCCCGGCGGCAACCGAGGACGCCGCGCCCGCCATCGACAGCGCTGAGGATGCGCTGGCCGGTCCCGACGCGGACGTCGCCGACCTCGTTGCGCCAGACACAGTCGCAGGTGACATCGCGCTGTCTGACGCCGCGCAAGTCGACGCGTTGGCCGGTGAGGCGCCCCAAGCCGATTCATCGCAAGCGGATGAAACACAGTCAGATATTGTCGAGAGCGATGCCGCAGACGCCGCCGCGCTCGATGCGGCGCCGGCCGATGTGGGCCTGGCCGATGCCGTCGCGGATGGCGCCGCCCAAGCGGACGTCGCTCCGCAAGATGCCGCTCCGCTGGTCGACGCGGCCGCAGTCGATGGCGCTGCGGATGCTGCCGATGCCGCCGCGCAGGACGGCGGCGGTTCGCCGTCGCCTTGGTATGCCAGGCTCGCGGCCGCGACGGCCGGTGGTTCGGCGCAGAGTGCTGGCTACAAGCTCTCGTTCGTTCTCGCCGCCAGCGCTGTTGCGCCGATCCAGGCCAAGTCTGCAAATTTCAAGCTCCAAGGCGGCGTCTTCGCAGCTGGTGGAGGTGCCCCATGATTCGCCGCTTCATCCTGGTTGCCATGCCGGGTTTCCACTCGGCATGGATGAAACCCCTGTGCGCATGCCTGGGAATCGCCTTGGCAATCGCCGTGAGCCCGTCCACGGCCGCCTGGGCCGTGCCCGGCACGCTGACCCACGTCGGTCGCTTGGTCGATGCACAGGATCAGCCGGTTTCTGGACCCGTCGTGCTGACCTTCTCGATCTATGCGCAGCAGGGCGCCGCCGCGGCGCTGTGGGCCGAAAGCCATGAAGTGACGACAAATTCTGGCTGGTTCTCCGTGGCGCTGGGTTCGCAGAAGGCGTTGACGGGCGTGCTGGATGGCAGCGAGCGGTGGCTCGGCATACAGGTCGGGGCGGATGCGGAGATGACCCCGCGCACCGCGCTGGGCAGCGTGGCGTATGCCCTCCTGGCAGGCGATGTGCTGAGTGATATCCATCCGAAATCAGTTAGTATCGGCGGTCTGCAGATCATCGACGAGACCGGCAAGTGGGTCGGTCCGCTGGCGGGGCTGCAAGGCTTGCCGGGAGCGCAAGGTCCACAAGGACCGCAGGGAGTTGCCGGTGACAAGGGTGCGACCGGCGAACCCGGCGCCAAAGGCGAAAAAGGCGACAAAGGCGAAGTGGGTGCAGCGGGCACGTCCGGCGCGGCGGGACTGGCGGGCGCGGCAGGTGCGCCAGGCACGGACGGGACTTCCGTCACAGGCGAGTCGCTCGGCACGGGCAGCGCCGAGTGCGCGGGCGGCGGCGTCAAGCTCGCCAGTGCAAACGGTACCTACATCTTGTGCAATGGCGCCGACGGCGCGGCGGGCACGTCGGTGACCGTGCTGACCGAAGGCTCGTCTGCCTGGTGCGCGAACGGCGGCGTCAAGATCCACTCGGCCGCAGGCGATGTGCACTTGTGCAACGGCGCCGCGGGACCGCAGGGCCTGACCGGCGCGATCGGCCCCAAAGGCGACCCCGGGCCCCAAGGCGCGCAGGGACCTGAGGGCCTGTCCGTGATCGGCGAATCGCTCGGCAGCGGCAATGCCATCTGCCCCACCGGCGGCGTCCGCTATGTACTTGGATTGCAAGAAAACTTCGTGTGCAATGGTGCCGCGGGTCCGGTCGGGCCCAAGGGCGCAACCGGCCCGGCCGGCACGTCGGTCACGGGCATGACGCTTTCACCTGATGCCGCGACCTGTCCGACGGGGGGCGTCAAGCTGACTGCCGCCAGTGGGACCTACACGGTCTGCAATGGCGCGGTGGGCGCGACGGGTGCCGCGGGTCCCAAAGGCGATCAGGGCGCGGTCGGCGCGGCTGGCGCGCCGGGCGACCAAGGGCCTCAGGGCTTGAAGGGGGATCCGGGCGAAGTGGGGCCTCAAGGCCCGGGCGGCGCCCAGGGTCCAATGGGCCCTCAAGGTCCCACAGGTCCTCAAGGTTTGAAGGGGGACACCGGTACACAAGGTCTGCCAGGCGCGACTGGGGCCAAGGGCGATCCCGGCGCAACGGGAGGCCAAGGTCCGACGGGGCCACAGGGTCCCAAGGGCGACACCGGCGCCACTGGCCCTCAGGGGGAACCCGGCCTCAAGGGCGACACGGGCGCCACGGGCCTGCAGGGATCCATCGGTCCCAAGGGCGATCCTGGCGCCACCGGCATTCCCGGCCTCAAGGGCGACACGGGGGCGACGGGTGCCGAAGGTCCGCAGGGCGTCAAGGGCGACACGGGTTCCCAAGGCCTCAAGGGCGACACCGGCCCCCAAGGCCCCGCCGGACCCAGCTCCGGTGTCACGACGTTGACGGCGGGCGCCGGGTTGTCCGGCAACGCGACCGTCGGCGATGTGACGCTGAGCCTGGCCATTCCCAGCCAGGGCGTCACCAACGCCATGCTGGTGAACAGTGGGTTCACGCTGACTGCTGGCACCGGATTGACCGGCGGCGGGCCCATCAATCTCGGGGCGACGACTTCGCTCAGCCTCGCCAATAGCGGTGTCAACGCCGGCACCTTCACGCGCCCGAACATCACGGTCAACTCGCAGGGCCAGATCACCTCGGCCTACAACGGGTCACCCATCAACTTGGTCAGCGATGTGCTCGGCGTGCTGCCCGCTGCCAACGGCGGCACCGGCGGCGTGCTGCCTCTCGCCAACGGCGGCACCGGAGTGGCAGCAGCCAACATCGCGGCCGCGCGCACAGCCCTGGCAGCGGCGGCCAGCGCCGTCAACAGCGACATCACGAGTCTGGTCGCGTTGAAGGCGCCAAATGCCGTACAACTGCTACCTTATGGCACAAGCGCGGGCAACACCGGCGAAGTGCGATTCCTGGAACTGGCGGCCAACAGCTCGAACTACATCGCTTTCAAAGCCGCCGATGCCATTGCCGCCAATTTGACGTTTGTCTGGCCGAACACGGACGGCACGGCAGGTCAGTTCCTCAAGACGGACGGCGCCGGCAAGCTGGGCTGGGGATCTGCGGGTCTGGCTTGGACCGTCGTCAGTGGCCCGAGCCAACAGACTACGAGCAACAACGGATACATCACGACGAGCGACTCCGCCCAGGTCGTGTTGGCGCTACCCGCCGCGCCGGCCATCGGCGATGTCGTGCGCGTCGCCGGCCATGGCCGCGGCGGCTGGAAGATCATGCAGAACGCCGGCCAGTCGATTCTGACACAACCCATCGGCGGCGCGCCGGGCGGCAACTGGACCGCGGTCGACAGTGTGCGCGCGTGGTGGGCCATCGCTGCGTCCAGCGACGGTGCCAAACTCGTGGCGACCGTGTGGCCCGGCCAACTGTACACATCCACGAACAGCGGCTTGACCTGGACCGCCCGAGAAGGCGTTGGCAACTGGAACAGCGTGGCCTCCTCCAGTGACGGAACCAAGCTTGTGGCAACCAACAACGGCGGCCAGATCTATACGTCGGGCGATTCGGGCGTGAGCTGGACGGGCCACGACAGCGCGCGCAATTGGACGGGCGTCGCCTCGTCCGCCGACGGCGCCAAGCTGGTGGCCACCGTCTCGAGCGGGCAGGTCTACACGTCCACCGACTCCGGCGCGAACTGGTCGGCGCGCGACAGCGTGCGCAACTGGTACTGCGTCGCGTCCTCGGCCGACGGCAGCCGCCTTGTGGCTGGGCTGTATTCCGGCCTGATCTACACCTCATCGGATTCTGGAATCACCTGGGTGCCGCGCGCGACGAGCCGCTGGTGGAAGAGCGTCACCTCTTCCAGCGACGGCGTCCGGCTCGCTGCTCTCGACAACGGCGGTCAGATCTACACCTCGGCTGACAGCGGCGCGACGTGGATCGCGCGCGGCAACACCCAGCCGTGGCAGAGCATCGCGTCGTCCGCCGATGGCACGCGTCTGCTCGCTGTGGGCGCTGGCGTCATTGCCACGTCGACGGATTCCGGCGTGACATGGAACACGCTCACGGGCGCGGTTGGCACGGTGCAAGGCGCGGCCGTGTCCGGCGATGGCACGATGATGGCGACCGTCATCAACGGCGGCCAGGCCTACCTGTCGACGCCCGCCACGACTCCGGGCAGCGGCGGCGGCCTTTCCGGCAAACGTGGCGCGTCGATCGAGCTGGTCTATACGGCGACCGACACCTTCCTTCCCATCAGTTTCGCGGGGTCGATCACCGCCCTGTGACGGCCATGCCGGTCGCGGCAATGCAGGGGCGCCGAGCGGCGTCCGTGCGTCTCAATGCCAACCCGTTCGATGCGCACATGGCCACGCGCCAGCGCAGGAGCCGTCATGGGTGTCCGCGACCTGTTTGTTCCCGACCCGAATCTCGTCGGCCATGTCGGGGTCGAGCAGGAGTTTTTGCTGACGGATGGCGACGGCAGACCATCGCCCCGCTCAGCGCGCTTCCTGGCGTGTGTGGGGCCGGAGGACGCCGCTGGGCAGTGGACCTACGAATTGTCTGCCTGCCAGGTGGAGTATCGGACGAGGCCGCAGCCGACGCTGTGGTCACTGCAAGACGACCTTCGCTGCGGGCATGAACAAGGTGCGCAAATTGCCGGGGCGATCGGCTGTTCCATCTTGTGTACGGAAGTCGCCGCGGCGACCATGCCCCTGGACGTCTACGAGGGTGATCCGCGGTTTGCGGACTCGGCGCGCCGGATGTCCCGCAAAACGTTGCTCGCACGATGCCGGGTCTTGGGCATCCACGTGCACTACGGATGCGCAGACCTTGCCCATGCCATTGCTGTGCATGATGCGCTCGTGCCGTATCTCGATTGTCTCTGCGCTGCGGGCGATCACTCAAAGGGCCGCCGTTTGGCGCTGTACCGGCAGACTGCACCGGCCTGGCGGCCGCAAGTGTACGTGTCCGTGGAGGGATTCGAGCAGGCGGCCCAAGAGAACGGGTTCGACAACAGCCTGGGAAATAGCTGGCACCTGATCCGGATTTCCCGTCATGGGACCGTAGAGTTACGAATGTTCGGAAATACCCAGCGGATTGCCGAGATCCTGGGGTGGGTCGCACTCATCAAGGAGATCGCGGACAGGGTGTAGTCGACTCTCGACGCACGCCCGTTGCCCAGGCCCGTCCGCGCGCGTAGGATCCACGCCCCACCCGGAGGAATGCGATGAGCCAGGACGCAGCGCTTCAGATGGCAGCCCAGGCCGACCCCACCACCGACACGGTGCGCGCCGCCTTCGACCGCTTGCAGGCCAACCGCTGGAAGATGGCCCACACCACCGCGGACGAGCGCAGCGGGCGCGTGCGCAAGCTGCGCGACGCGATCATCGCCCGCCGCGAGGAGCTGTGCCAGGCCGTCTACGACGACTACCGCAAGAATGCCGTCGAGGTCGAACTGACGGAGGTCTTTCCGACGATCTCCGAAGCCAACGACACCCTCGCGCACCTGCGCAAGTGGATGAAACCGCAGCATGTCGGGACGCCCCTCGCGCTGTTTGGTGCACACAGTGAAGTGCGGCACGAACCCAAGGGCGTCATCTTGATTCTGGCGCCGTGGAACTATCCATTTCAGCTGCTGATCAATCCGCTGATCGCGGCGATCTCGGCCGGCAACTGTGTCGCCGTGCGACCGTCGAGCAAGGTGCCGCACACCGCGCGCTTCATCGCGTCGTTCCTGCGCGACTTGTTCCCGCCTGAGGAAGTGACGGTGTTTGAAGGCGATCACCGCGTATCCGACGCACTGCTGGAGATGCCCTTCGACCACATCTTTTTCACGGGCAGCCCGCGCATCGGCACCAAGGTCATGGCCGCCGCTGCCCGCCACCTGGCATCCGTCACACTGGAGTTGGGCGGCAAATCGCCCGTCATCGTCGATCGATCCGCCGACATGGCCAAGACGGCCGAGCGCGTGTTGTGGGGCAAGTTCGTCAATGCGGGCCAGACCTGCGTGGCGCCGGACTACATGCTCATTCACGAGGACAAGCTCGCGCCATTCCTGACGCAAGCCCGGCGGGTGCTGGGCGAGCGCTTTGGTGCGACCGACGCGGAGCAGCAGGGCAGCGCCAACTTTTGCCGGCTGGTCAGTGACGATCACCACCGTGGCCTGCACCGGATGCTCGACGCGGCGGTGGCTGCAGGCGCCAAGATCGAGACGGGCGGCGTGTCGCGGCCCGAAGAGCGCTACCTCGCGCCGACCCTGCTGACCGGCGTGACCGAGGATTCGCCGATCATGAAGGAAGAGATCTTCGGGCCGATCCTGCCGATCCTCACGTTTCGCGACCTGGACGACGCGCTGCGCCTCGTGCGCTCCAAGCCCAAGCCCTTGGCACTGTATGTGTTCTCCGACGACAGCGCCGTCACCGAGCGCGTCCTGGCTGGCACCACTGCGGGCGGCACCACGGTCAACGCCACGCTGATTCACCTGGCCAACGGCAACCTGCCCTTTGGCGGAGTCGGGTCGAGCGGTATGGGCAACTACCACGGATTTTACGGCTTTCGCCAGTGCTCGCACGAACGCGCGGTCCTCGTCCATGGGCTGTTCGACACCATCAAGCTGTTTTATCCACCGTACACCGAGCGCGTCAAGAACGTGATTCGCATGGCGATTCGCTGGCTAGCCTAGGAATCTCGCCCCATTTTTTCCCATTCCATCAGGGCGTCAGTGCGGCTGCGGCTTTGCGCAGAATCACAGCTTGTTCTTGTGTCACACCGCCCGGAACATAGGTCGCCGTCTGCGGGTCGATGCCGACGAGCACTTTGGCAAACACACAAGCCGTCAAGTACGTGCCAGCCGCGCTCGGATGCGACAGGTCACTGCTGTATAACTCGATTTCGGGGTTGGTCTCCGTGACCTGCATCCACGCGTCGCCCACCGGCACGCGCAACCCACCCGTTTGCTGCGCCGCCTGCTGGTAGCCGGCTTTCAGTTTGGCGAACAACGCCGCTGGCGTCCCGCCCGTGCATGGGTCCGTGTAGTCCACTGAACCGCCTTTGCGTGGCCAGGTCGAGAAGTACGCGAGGTTGGCGTTCGCAGCTTTGACCTGTTGCGCCAGGATCTTAGCCCAGTAGACGAAGTTGTCGGGCCAGCAAGCCGGTTCGACGGACTGCCCCTGCAGCACGACCCAAGTCCAGCCGCCTTGCGCGATCTTGGCCATGGCGCCCGTCGCGGTCGCCTGCAGCTGCAGCGTCGCGCCGCCCGCCACCACCGAGTCCTGCGTCCAAGGCAAGGGCGGATTGGTCGAGCCGAGCAGGGCGATGAACATCCCCGGAAGATCGTTGACGTACGTGTAGCTGTTGCCGACAAAGAGGATGGTTGCCGGCCCTGTCGGGCCGACGTACTCCTGCGGCCCGGCATCGGCGGCGAAAGCCTCGGCGTCTGCGTCAGAAAATTGTTCAGCATCAATGAGGTCTGCATCGGGCGCATCGGAAAGGGGCGCCCCATCGAACGTCTCGCCATCGGCGGCGTCGGTTTGCGGTTCTTGGTCGGGCGGGTCGCCGATGTCGGGCGCGGCCGTCGCGTCGGCGGCAACCCAATCAGGCTTGGCCGCTCCCGTATCCTGTTTGGCTGGCTTGGCATCGGCCAGTGCGCCGTCCTGGACGTCGGCAACGGCCAAGTCCGGCGCGGCGGCTGCGTCAGCGCCCGGCCGGCTCGCCAAGTCTGTCATCTCACCTGAATCTGCGGCGTTGCTACGCGATGGCGGCAGACAGGCGGCCAACCAGCAGCAGGCGAGCAGCGTGGCGAGGCGGGTGGCAAAATGCAGACGGTTCATGCCGAATTCCTGCGCTTGGCCTGTGCCGCTGCACTGTGCCCGCCGATGGCCCTGCACCGACAGACTGCTGGCGACGAGACCAGTTATGCAGCATTGCATCACAAACCGTCAAGAACATGGCAGTTGCGGACGACGATGCGCCTGCCCAGGTCGAAGTCGTCCTTCTTGAGGCCGCGGTGGCGAATCGGGTTGCCCTTGCGGGGGCTGGCGTTGTACCGTGTGGCTCGGGGAGGATCCATGCGACACGAACAGGCCCTGCACGCCCAGCATCTGCGCCTTGCCAATCGCCTCTTGCCTGCCATGGGGCTCGCAGCCGTGCTGCTGGTTGCGGGGTGCAGCGACTCGACCGTCGGCAACAGCAAAGGCAAGCCTGGCGGCGCGACGCTGGGGCCGGGCGGTGTCGATCTCAAGACGCTGATCTTGGATACCGACGTGGGCGACAAAGATGCCCGCGCCGGAATTGCCTTTGCTGTCAAGTGCCGCCTCTACAAGCCTGCGGCCAAGGGTGCGACGGGCCCGGGCGAAGAACTCACGCTGCCATCGAGCGCCACGGTCGTGGTCGTCGATGGCCCGCAACCGCCGTTGGGTGTGGACGGCGTGAGCGTGCGCCTGGCGAAGGTTGGCGCCTACCACGTCGCCTGCTCCTTGGCGCCCAAGTATGCACTCACGGACGCCACACCGGCCGAATTGACCGTCGTGCCAGGACCGCCTGAGATCATTGATACGACCGTGCTCGGCAAGCGCGGTGATCCGCCCGGCACGCCGCCACCAGCCCAAGTGACGGCGGGCAGCAAGGTCGTCATCGGTTGCACAGCGTCCGACAAGTATGGCAACGAGATCGAAGAAGGTTTCGGTGTCCAGACCGACCCCGCTTCTGCCTTGCCGCCGGTCGGCAACGTCATCATGCCGACCAAGGCCGGCATCACGCAGGTCGCTTGCACGGTCGAGGGCGTCGCCGACCCCACGCCGGCCACGCTGCTGGTCGTGCACGACGTGCCGCGCCACTTGTTCACGCTGCTCGATCCGGGCGAAGTGCCCGCTGGTGGCGCCGCCAAGCTGGCTTGCGTGGCTCAGGACGCCTATGGCAATGTCATCACAGACTTCCCCTTCGCGCTCGATTTCGGACCCGAGGTGACGATCAAAGGCACCTTCGCCACGGCGACCAAAGCCGGCTTGCACAAGGTGCAGTGCGTGCCCGAAACCGTGGCTTGGGATCTCTTTACCTTGCATCCCGCGGTGTTGTCTGTCGTGCCCGGCCCGCCGGCCAGCCTCGAAGTCTCGCCGGTTCCGGCCAAGCCGGTGTACAAGCAGCAAGAGAAGGTCAAGTTCATTGCGGCCGTATTCGACATCTACAAGAACTTGATTCCCAATGCTAAAGTCGCCATCGGCGTGACCAGTCCGGCCCAGGGTTTCCAGGCCAAAGGCGCAGACACGTTCCAATTCAACGACGACAACACTTACGCCGTGCACGCCGAAGTCGTTGGTTCCGAAGAAGTCTTCAAGGACCTGAAGATCCTCGTCGACGGATCACCGCCGCTGCTCACCATCGACTACCCGCCTTGGGGCACGGAGTTGGACGGCAAGCCTTCGGTCAAGATCAAAGGCACCGCCGGCGACCCGGGATCGGGTGTCAAGACCTTGATCGTAAATGGCAAGTCCGTCGGCGTCGCGCTCACGCCATGCAAGCAGGACAGTGACTGCACGTCGGGCGACACGGGCGGCGGTGTCTGCGTACCCGAGCTCGGCGATCCGACCAATGGCAACTGCAGCGTCGGCGAGTGGCAGTTGCAGTGGGGCGCCTTGCACGGCCTGAACATGGTCCTGGCGCAAATCACGGATATCGGCGGCCTGGTGACCAAGGCGACGCGCGGCTTCTACTACGGCGGCAAGTACTATCCGACCGATGCTGCCAAGCCCAATGGCGCGATGGTCGAGGATGGCCTGCAGATCTTCCTCGGCCAGAAATTCATCGATGATGGCGTGCACGATCCGAATCATCCCGATGACATGGCGACACTGATGGAAGTCCTGATCGGCGGCTTGGATGTCAATTCGCTGATCCCGCCCAACATCAGCCAGGGCGGCATCAATGTGACGATTTCGAATGTCAACCTCTCCAAGCCAGCGATTTCGCTCAAGTGCATCAAAGGCGGCATCGACATGCTCGTCGAGATCGCCAAGGTCTCCGCGGATGTGTCGGCCAAGACCAAGGTGCTCGGCATCTCGGTCGGTGCGTCGGGAACCGTCACGATCTCGAAGATCTCCGTGCACATGGTCTTGATGCTCGGTGTCACTGCCGGCGTGGCGTCGGTCTCGGTGCCGACCACCGACGTGCAGATCCTCGACCTGAACCTCAAGCTCAACGGCCTGGGCGGTCTGCTCAACGGCATCATCGACATGATCATCGGCGGCTTCACCGGACAGATCGAAGACATGATGAAGTCGATGATCGCGGGGCAGGTCACGCCGCTGATCCAGGGACTTCTCGCGCAGTTTGCCATCAACCAGGCGATTCCCCTGCCGGCACTGATTCCGGGGATGCCCGCCACCACGATATCGCTGGTCAGCAATCTGCATCTGCTTGAATTCAATATGCTCGGCGGCACCGTCAAGATGAACACCTCGATCGTCGCACCCAAGGGTACCGCGCATACGGTGCTGGGCTCGATCGGCCGGGCCGGCTGCATGGGCACGGTGCCGGATGTGTTCACGACGGACACGACGCAGCGCCTGCAACTCGCGGTGCACGATGACGTCATCAACCAGGCGCTGTACGCGATCTGGTACGGCGGCTCGATGAAACTGCAGAACCTGCAGGCCAAGGATCTCGGGCTGACCGGAGATGCGGCGTCGATGGGTGGTTTCTCCTTGGACGGAGCGGTGTTCGGCGCGGACCTTTTCCTGCCGCCGATACTCGAAAGCTGCAACATGCCCACGCCGATGGATGTGCGCATCCAAGTCGGTGATTTATTTGGCGAAGCGACATTGGCTATGGGCGACACACCGCTGACGATCGGTCTTTTTGCCAGCCTCGATATCGGCGCCACGATCGGCCTGGGCGTCGATGCGGCGACCGGCGCGCAGGCGCTTTCTGTCGTCATCAATCCGAAGCTGAACTACCAGATGGAATTGGTGAGTATTACGAAAGATTTCGAGGGCATGAAGGCTTCGTTACAGACCATCATCGAAGGCCAGCTTTCCAAGGCGTTGGCCAATGGCGTGCCCGGTCTCGACAAGATTGCGGTGCCGCTGCCCGCGTTGGACCTCGGCAGCCTGCTGCCGGGCATGGCGCCGGGAACAAAGATTGTGCTCAAGCTCAAGGATCTCAAGCGTGCGGGCGGCTTTACGGCCATCAACGCCGAGTTGCAGTAACAGCCCAGCGAGGCGGGGCGGCTGGCTCCGCGGTTGCGTCAAGGCGATGGAAACAGGGTCTGGTTTTTGCGCGAAGCTGCTGAGACGTGCAAGCTAGGGCGGGGCGCGGCACCCGCTGCGCTTGCCAGGTGCCAACGGTCCCATTCTCGCGTCCCAGTTACCCAGAACACGAAACACGGTGACATGATGCTCGATCGGAGTTCCCTGCGACACGTCAGCCTCGCCCTTTGCTGTGCGCTTGTCGCTTGCACGGCGGCCTGTTCGGGCAATGAACCGGCCAAGGTCGTCAAGAAGATCCCGACCGATGCGCCGGTCTTTGTTCCGCCGGACGCCGAGATTGCGGATGCGCTGGATGCAAGCGACGCGGCGACGCTGCCCGACAACCAGGGTGGCGACACGGACCTGACGTTGGACGCCGACGATGCGGTCACCAACGAGGTCGTGGCCGGCTGCGAAGTGGCAGGAGGCTTTGGCTGCCCCTGCGAATCCAACTTCGAATGCGACAGCAACTACTGCGTCGAGAGCCCGGCCGGCAAGGTGTGCACCAAGACCTGCACAACCACTTGCGCAGTGGGCTGGAAGTGCTTGCAGGCGAGCGACACGGACCCGACGTTCATCTGCCTGCCCGCCAACTCCACGTTGTGCAAGCCATGCAAGTCGCACGTGGAATGCGCGAGTACCGGCCAGGCCTCGGGCGAAAACCTGTGCGTGCCGTTCGACCAGGGCAATGGCTTTATCGCGGGCTATTTTTGCGGCGCGGGGTGCAGCGACAAGACGCCTTGCACGGCCGGCTACTCCTGCAAGGAAGTGCAAGTCCCGAACCGCACAGCATTGGTCAAGCAGTGCGTGCCGGATAGCGGCGACTGCACGTGCACGCCGGTCTGGGCAGCGCAGCAGATCTCGACGGCTTGCTCGCGCGAAAACGCCTTCGGAACCTGTTATATGGAGCGCACTTGCACGGATCAAGGCCTCACGCTCTGCAATTCGCCTTGGCCAGCGGCCGAGCTTTGCGACCAGATCGACAACAATTGCAACGGCGAGACCGACGAAGGCGACGCCGTGGGTTGCGTGGTCTACTACCCCGACAACGATGGCGACAATGTCGGCCAAGGGCTCGGCAAATGCCAGTGCGGCGATCCGGGGCCCGGCTGGGCCATTCTGGGCGGCGACTGCGACGACCTGAACTCGAGCATCAAGCCGGGCGCGATCGAGATCTGCGACAACATCGACAACAACTGCAACGGCTCGACCGACGAGTCCGGCTCGAAGGGCTGCAACGTCTATTACAAGGACTTGGACGGCGACAAGTTCGGCGACGACACGAATTCAGCGTGCCTGTGCAAGTCCAAGAAGACCGCGGAATGGATGGAGATGCCGGGTGATTGCGACGACGAGGACGTCAAGGTCCATCCAGGGGTCGACGAGGTCTGCAACGGCAAGGACGACAACTGCAACGGCAAGAGCGACGAAGAGGGCGCGGAGGGCTGCATCCTCTACTACGTCGACGTCGACAAGGACACCTATGGCCCGGCGGCGACCGGCAAGTGTCTGTGCGCCAGCAACAAGATCTACGCCGCCAGCGAGCCGGGCGACTGCGATGACAACAACGCGAAAATACATCCGAATTCCGTGGAAATCTGCAACAACGTCGACGACGACTGCAACGGTCTGCTCGACGACGGCGACACGGCGGCGGCATCCTGCCCGGACATCCCCAATGCGACAAAGGGCTGCAATGTCGGCGGCACCTGTGGAATCGCCGGCTGCAAGAAGCCGCTGTTCGACGTGAACGGCGACCCAAAGGACGGTTGCGAATGCACGGCCGACAACAACTACGGCTCGCACGGCATGACGTGCCAGAACACTATTGATCTCGGACAGTTGTCGGACGGCGGTGGCGCCAGCGTCATCAAGTCGGGCAATGTCGTGCCGGGCGAGGGCGGCGACTGGTACTCCTTCATCGCCTATGACTCGCCGGACGACAACGGCGCTTGCGACCAGTTCGACGTGCGGGTCAAGATGACGTCAAATCCAGGAAATCAGTTTGCTTTTGATTTCTACCGCGGCTCGTGCGCCGACGTGAACAAGCTGTGCGAAGGCGAAGTGGAAAGCGAGTGGACGGTCAGTTTCTATGGTCAGACGCCATCGGGGCCTGCGGTGGGCCAGGGCGGCAACTACGGCGAATCCGAGAAGTCGCCGTACCCGGAGAAGGGCGGCGAATGCAACTGCACGCATCCGCCCGCGAACACTGGCGAATGGGGACAGAAGGGGCCTGTGGGCATGAACTACTGCAAGAACAACACCGCACCCTTCCTGGTGCATGTCTACCGCAAGACCGGTCTGCCGGTGACGTGCGATGCGTACACGATCACGTTCGTCAATGCGCCGAAGATCTAGGAGTGTGTCGGACCATCGTCCGTCCAAGCTCCATCGGTGCTTGTTGTTTGGGGCATTCGCACAAGAAAAGCCATGAAGTCATTCATTGGGTTTTTCGTG
>Ga0172369_10001170_pt1 | contig 38251 bp, 42 predicted proteins | sample LakKiv25m_FD_114539 | JGI IMG/M metagenome (GOLD analysis project Ga0172369, IMG submission 114539) | Freshwater microbial communities from Kabuno Bay, South-Kivu, Congo - kab_022012_11.25m | ecosystem: Environmental > Aquatic > Freshwater > Lake | place: Democratic Republic of the Congo... | reverse complement strand
TCTACGCCTTGGGGTATAAGGAGTCAAACAATATAACAAGAAATGGCGTGCTATGCACGCCAAGTCTCTCTTTCTAATTCCTTCTCTTGAAAACGACACGGTCAATACGGAATTGACCATCCCCTTCGACAAACCAACCTTTGCTGGCGGCAAGACCCACGGCACGAGCAAAGATTTTTTTGTGATCCCCGTCTTTCAAACTCATCCAAGGGACATCACATTTGAACGGGACCTCGATGGTTTTCCCATCAGAACTGGGATCATCGAAAGTCACTGCAACTTCAAGTGTCAGTGTTCTAGCATCATCTGACATTTTATCTAACTCCTCTCACGTGGATTTCTAACAGTACGATTATATATGATCTTACAAGAGGGAAGAAACAGGATTATCGTCATAAAGATCTTCTATTGTTTCGGGAGTGCTACCATCTATATCTTTATGGAATTTCTTATGAACATCTTTAAGTTGGGCATTGGTAACGTGTGTATAGATCTGAGTAGTGGATACGTTAGAGTGTCCCAGTAGTTCTTGAACAGATCTTAGATCAGCACCTTCACGCAAAAGACCTGTTGCAAAAGTATGTCTAAGTGTATGTGGAGTAGCATCTATAGAAATGCCCGATCTACGCACGTATTTTTTGACTAAGCGCTGTACACTCCTAGGTGTTAACCGGAGGGATTGTCCATCAAAGTCCCCCTCATCCATCTTTTTGCCGGAGTAGCGCACAAAAAGAGGATTAAACGGGTCATTTCTGGTTGCCAAATAGCGCTTGATCCAGTCAACGGCCGCCTGAGAGAGATATACCACCCGAGCCTTCCCACCCTTACCAATCACTGTAAATTCTCTCGAATTTAGATTTACGTCATCTTTGTTGAGTGCGACAAGCTCAGACACACGCAGACCTGTACTAAATAATGTCTCCAAAATGGCACGATCACGCACCCCAGATTTCTTGTTTAGGTCCTGCACCTCAAAGAATCTACCTAATTGTTCTTCATTAAACACCTTTGGCACACGATCAGCGTCTCTTCCTAAAAGAATTTGATCAGGAGAAATCATTTCTAAATCTTCAATTACGACTAAATACTTAAGAAAAGCTCTTAGGGCAACTAAAAAGGTCTTTTGAGTGGATCGTTTAAATTCTTGATGAAACTTGTAACTTTTCCTTCTATTTAAATAAATTCTGTAATTTTTAACAGTCTCAGTATCTATATCGCTAAGCTTAATTTTTTCCGCGTTCTTAGAGGACATCATCCAATCTATGAAATCAGTTAAATAGAAGTGATACATCTTAATAGTATTCTGAGAAAGGTTCTTTTCTAACTCACAGTACTCAAGGTACCTAGTTACTACGTCATTAATATTTGAGTTCAATGATACTTTAGCCATCTTTAATATAAAAACGCCTTAAAATCAATTCTAGGGGCTCATAAAATGCCCGAAATAGAAGGATTCTAGAGGAGAATTGCTCTTCCTAAATTATTACATTAAAACCGCAAATTATCAAAAAACGACGTAAAAATGGTTTGAAAAAAATTGATTAATAATCGAAATGAAGTAGAGTGCGTAGGGAAAATAATTAATTAAATTGAAAAATAAAAATAATTCCCAAGTTTAATTCTTTTATTTATTTGTAATAGGAGTAGAGAGACTAGGGGGATAAAATACACTACACGCTGCACGTCGTATAATGTATGTTTAACGACATAGAGTACGGGGAAAATCTTTGAAACAACAAATATAAAAATATAGGGATACTTAAAGGATAGAGGAGAAAAATAAACTTAAATTAAATTAATTATACAAATAAGCAAAATAATTCCCCTCTATTTAATTTAATTTCCTCTATTTTTTGGATAGTTTAGAAGACCCCTCTCAGAGAGGGATTCCAGAATTGTACGTACAACTTATCCACATACCTCTCTTTGAAGTATGACAACACTACAGGATAAAACTATGACAGATCTACAAAAGAACGTATGACAAATGCGTCGCAAAAACTATGACAATTGTACAAAAAGTTATATCAATTTAGCACCCTATAGTATTTTGTGCTAACATTCTTCCCTACCTCTTCCCCACCTTGTTATATCAATAAAATCAGGGTTTGAACAAGAACAGAATAATAAAAAAGATAAAGGAAATAAAAAAGGACTGATAAAGGAATTTATCGGTAATATCGTTCTTTAAATGGCTTTGCGTATAGTTTAGTCCGAACATCAAAATAGATACCACAAAGAGAGATCGCAGAAAGGACTCGGTAGGTAAAAAAGACACCGCAATACTAGATACTAAAACAAGAAATCCTACTAATAGGTTTAAGAGCATAAATTCCCCTACTCTTGTCTTTTTTAAATCTTTATCAAAGGACAAAATCCAGAATTGATAAAAACTAAATAATAACGCGGAAAAAGCCATAAGAAAACCTTGCCACATAAAGAATACATTTAATTTCGAGATAGCTGCATATAAAGGGATGGCCATAACTACTGCAAGTATCTGACCCCAAGTACTAGCAACTCTATATAGAGGTATTTGCTCTTCCCTATCTTGGACAACAAAAAAAACATTATCAACAAGTGCTACTACATAGTACATAAGTGAAAATATACCTAGGGCAATAATTTTGAAATTCAAGCTGAGGTTGGGGTAAAAATAGAAAAAAAGAGTTCCCGAAATAGCCAATTGGAAAGGAAGAATAGATCCATAAATAACATTGTTGAGTTTAACATTAGGATAATGCGATAAAAGGAGAAAGAGCAAAACAAAGACTAGTAGTATACCTAATTCTAAAAATAGTGCATTGGAAGAATAAATAAAAAGAAAATATCCTAATATGGCAAAGAGAATCGTTTGTAATAGGTAACGTTTTTTTCTGCTTATTATTAACAATCTAACCATAGTTTCTCAAGATCCTTTTTAATAAAACATAGCGCCATTGCGAGACCGTCATTGGCATCATCGGACTTAACTACAGTATCTAATTCTAAATGTTGCTTTACGGCCTCTTGCATCTCTTTCTTTGAAGCTCTTCCATAACCAGCAAGAACCTTCTTTGCTTCTAATGCCGTATACTCATAAAGCAAAATATCTTTATCTGCTGAAGCAAGCAATGCTACCCCTCTGGCTTGTCCTACAGCTATAGCTGTTTTGACATTAGTATTAAAGAACAACTTCTCTATTACCATTATATCCGGAGAATGTTTGTTAACAATATCGCTTAATCTCCCATGAATAAACTTAAGCCTTTTAGGCATGGATAAATCTTGATGAGTAATTAGTGTATCCACTTCAAGCAATTTAGGGGGACTGTCCTTTTCAATGTGGAGGACACCATACCCCATTCTGGCAGTTCCGGGATCAATTCCTAGAATAATCATAAATTAAAGTTAACATATACCTGCTGAACATCATCATTTTCTTCTAGTTGTTCATACAGGTTTTGTAGTCTTTCTCTGTCCTTATCCGCTACATCCACAATAAAAATAGGATTCTCTGGATCCGAACTAAAGATATAGGCAGTAGATCCAGTATTACCTAAAGAACCACCCGCTTTGTTAAAAATATTCCTTAACTCAGCGACAGTTCTGTTTCTGTTATCTGTAATAGCCTTTATATAAAAGGCTTCCCCATTGGGACCATAACCTTCGTATATTAAATCGTCTAAGGATCCTTCAGCAGAATTACCCAAACCTCTTTGAATAGCTCTATCAATTGTTTCTTTTGACATTCTAGCGTCTTTAGCTTTATCAACTGCTAAACGTAGTGATGGGTTTGCATCTATATCTCCCCCACCCTGTCTGGCAGCGACAGTTAATAATCTACTTACTTTAGTAAATAGGTTACCTCTTTTGAAATCTACAACGGCTTTATCTCGTTTTGTGGTTGCCCATTTTGAATGACCTGACATACTTGATATCTTATCATATTAACTAGATATAAAAAAACACCCAAGAACCTTAAAGATTCTTTGGTGCCTCCCCTGGATCAAGATACACGGCGATAACTGTCTAGTTCACACAGAGAAGCTACCATCTTCTCAGTGGTAATTTCCCAACCAACAGCCAAAGCAGTCCCCTCTGGAACTGCATTCACCAAACGCTGTGAATGATTCACGATTTGCACCATAATCACAGGGGTGTCCATCGGCATATAGCTATCGAACTGGCACAACGAGGATGCTTCTTCAGCAGTAACAACCTCCCAGCCAGCAGGCAAAGGGGTATCATTCGGCATAGAAGAAACCGCCCTTAATACGTGCGATACAACATGTAACATTCTATTTTCCTTTGGAACTGAATTTAACGTATCTTGAATACGTCATGCGAATATTATACCCTTACTATAGGGCATGCGCAACACAGTGTGTGTAATACTTCATTGACAAATCCCAATAAATCTATAAAATTTTCACTTGAAATGGAAACTAATCTCGTAACACTAGAAAAAAAAGCTATTGATGCTGCCTTAAAAAACGACTGGGGAAAAGCCCTAGAACTCAACACCCAGATCTTAAAAAAGAATCCCAAGGATATAAATGCAAAAATAAGATTAGGTAAAGCCCAAATCCAAACTAAAAATTTCAAGGATGCCGTTAAAACATTTAAAGGTGTTTTAGATATAGACCCAATAAACCAAATCGCCCTTAAAAACCTACAAGTGGCTAAAGAGGGTAAACCATCTAAGACTGCAATACAAACTAAGAAACTTATAAAAGAGCCAGGAACAACCGCAGAAACAATAGTATTTACTAAAAAGAAATTGGTATTAGAAGTTGGACAATCTCTAGTACTAAATATCAAAAAGACTGAGGTAACAGTAGCTAAGGATACTAGCGTAATTGGTAACATCGAAGATAAAGATGTGATCAAGAGTTTAAATAAAGCTAAAGCAAACAAATCGCATGTAGAAGCCAGCCTTATTAAACAAAGAGAGAATAAAGTAACTATACTACTCTCTGCTTCAGAGCCAATATTCAAAGCAGATAAACAAGACATAAAACCATACTTTAAAAAAGGAACCATTGAAGAAGAAGAACCAGAATTAGAATTTAGTATGGATACTGTAGAAGAGGAGTAATTCTCTACTCGATTATTTATCATCTGTATTTACAACAACTTAAATATCCCCCTTGTTTTCAAGGGGGATATTCGTTTTTAGAGTAAAAATTATCTTAAATCATCGTCATCTAGAATAAAGGGGGTCTGTGGAACGGTTACTGGTTTGTCTTCTCTCTTTGGTTTATTGTCCTGTCTATTATCACGATGTTCCCTCTTTGATGCCTCTTTTTTAGGGGCTTCGGGTCTACTGGTTAAATCCATAACAAACTCTTTATTAGGCTCAAGCTCTGTAGTTGTATTTGGAACAATATTTACTACAGTAGCGTGATTCTTCTCTACTTTTGGTTCGGGCTTTTTAGCATTGTTGTTGTCATGCTTTTGCTCTTCTTGTTCAAGAGTTTTATCCAATGCTGCATAAGGAGCCTTTAAATTTGTTTCGGGAAGTATGACCTGAATCTTGTCGTTCACTTTTATATTATTAAACTCCACCGCAGTGGAAGATATTTCATGATCACCAAATTCAGTTAAAGCAAAAAACTTACCTTCTTTCTTAGACACAACGGCAGGAACCTTTCTCCTATCTACTTTTTCCACTTGCTTAAACATGTTCTTTCCATCTTCTTCATAGGCTTTTAATCTATCCCCATAAACAATTCTGGATTTAGCAGCATAATTAGAAGGTACTTCCATCTTTTCACCAGTATCAGCGATAAGGAATCTACCATCAAATACCCCCTCTGTTCCTGGAACATCTTTTAAAGCCTCTTTTCTGGCTTCTAGTTGAAGTTTAGAAATTAAATCTTTAGCTTTATCTAAATCTTCGTAAACAGTTTCTAAAAGTTTATATAATTTGTCTAAATTAGACTCTAACATGGGCACTCCTTATTAATTAATTACTTTTTATGACTGCCTTCCCGTCTATAATGTTCTGATATAGCGAGGCCTTTGTCAAAATTTAAATTCATCCACTTTTCAACCTTAGCTTCTACATACTCTCTCGGGGTACCATAGGTTTCTCTACTTAATTGTAGTACACGTTCCTTATTATTAGTTTTAGGGGGTAAGAACTCGGCGTGTGTCCAAGGTAATAATATCTGAGCGGAAAAGGGTAACGAAGTCATACCGTTGATCATAAGCTTTATGTATATCTCAAATCTATGGAGCGTATTTATATCCTCAGCAGTAAACGGTTGAAATTCATTAGATATTACTCTTGCATCCATAGAACCAGCAGCGAAGGTAGCTAAAGTACCAACATTACCTAAAACAGCTTTTAAAATTGTGTCATCTAATTGTCCTGTATACTGATTTGTTAGATATAATCCCAAGCCATACTTTCTAGATTCCGAGAGAATTTCACCAAAACTACCTGTAGCAAAGTTTTGAAACTCATCTACATACAAATAAAAAGGTGTTCTCTCCTCCTCATGTATCTTAGCTCTTTGAAGGGCATAGAATTGAATCCTAGAAACTAGGAGTGCACCAAGTAGGTTAGCATTGTCTGTACCAATCTTACCCTTAGAAAGGTTTATCAAAAGAATCTTTTTATTCTGCATAATATCCCAAATATCTATCGTAGATTTAGCTTGACCTAAAAGATTACGCATTGTGGTGGAGGCCAGAAATCTGTTTACCTTGTTCTGTATTGGTGATATAGCTTCTGTAACTAACTTAGGATTATTCGCCATTTCTTTATACTCAACATCCCAAAACTTCCTTAAAACGGGATCGTCTACCTGATGAATAATATAATTACGATAGTTCTTATCAGTAAGTAATCGCTCAATACTCAACATGGTGGTACCGGGTATAGATACTAAGGTTAATAAACAATAGTTAAGTAAGTATTCCAACCTAGGACCCCATGAGTATTCAAAATGGTGTTTGATTGCTTGTAATAAACCGGATGCCATTAAGTTCTTTTCCTCGGGATTATCTAACTCTAATAGATTCAGACCAATAGGCCTTTCTGTATCTGATGGGTCTATATATACTACGTCTTGCAATCTTTCATCGGGGATATAGTCCAATACCTTATCTATAGTCTCACCATGAGGATCTAACATGCAGATGCCGGACCCGTTTTTAATATCTTGTATAGCCATTGTTTGAAAGAGTGTAGATTTACCAACACCGGACTTACCAACAACATACATGTGTCTCAATCTATCGTTATTATTAGATATACCAAACCTAACATTATTATTCCTGTAAACAGTATCCCCAAGATATACACAATTTTCTTTAGGTAGATCTGAAGGGGGTTCCGTCTTTCTAGAATATGCCCAAGCAATATTAGGCGTCTCTATATGGGCTGCAGGAAAGTGATATATAGTAGCTAACTCTTCCCCAGTTAGTATCAAAAAGTTTTTATCATTAAATCCCCTACTCTTGTATAAATCCAAACCTTTGTCCAATATAGGTTTTAAGGAAAAGGAATTACTACCTACTCCGGAATATTGTTTCAAACTGGCCACAAAGGATCTAAGATTATTACTAGCAGATATTTCATCACTCGCCGAGGACAATACCCTCATATTTACGGAATAACCAACTTTGGCAAGTTTGTTCTCTATTGATTTTAGTTCATCTTCTTGTGCAGACGTAAGCTTGATAGGGGCAGCAGGTTTAGCTACCACTTTTGCAGCTTCTGCTTCTCTATTTACAAACATTCCTGTGATAATTTTTATAATCAAACCACCTATTTCATTAAGTATAACCTTAGTAGCAACTTCTAAAAATCCAGGTCCCTTACCCCAACCCAAACCATCTTTTATGGCTTTTATGTAGCTAAATCCGTAGCTTTGCCATTTATCCGGTATAGGTTTGATAACTGTTTGAAACCAAAATTCCTCATCTCCTTTTATATCAGACAAAGCAGATGTAAAAGCGGATAAAGGATCGGTTTCAAAGTCTCTAAATGTTTTTATAGGGAAAAAGTATTCTTTGGATAAGGATAATTCAGATACCTGCACATTACCATTCTCGGCCACAACATTAGTGGTGTAATCAGGTACTACTCTAATAGAAGCATTGGGGTGGTGAGCATATATCTGACTTTCTACAAAACGGACTATATTGGTAGGGGTAACAACATAAAATTTTATACCATCCTTACCAGAAAACACTAATTCAAAAGAGATCTTTTCTTGTAGCGTTACATCCTCATTTAATAATCCATGCAAGGAAACAAACATGTTTTCGGCAGCTAACGCTGCTGTTTTTATGTCCTTGTATTGAGCGTTTATTTTACTTATGGATACTTCCAATACCTCTAAGGGATAGTCTGGGTTAACAACTACAACACTTGCCTTGCGAACGCGCAAGTATATTAAAAACAAGACCAATAGCAGTATTACCAAAGACAATAATATGTACATATAGAAACCCCCACCCTAAATTATGGGTGGGGGTTTGAAAGGAGAGAGACTAAGTAATATTTTAGTATATCTGGTTAGCTAAGTCAAATCCCAAGATAAGCGTAATATCAGATCTATCGATAGAAGATTCCTTTGTAAAGGGGGATTCCTCCTTAGTATATACAGTAGAAATATTAAAAGATTTCTTTATGTAGGATACTGTTTTGAAATTCATATCATCCACAATTAATACAGTATTTGGGTAGTTACCTTTGTCCAAGGCATTCTCTATTGCCACTACCCTACCCCCCATGTTCTTTATTACCCTACTCCCTAACGTAGCTACCCCAGACAAGTCGGTACCATTAAGTACTGCTATTGTCTTTTTTTCTTTCGCTATTTCGGAGGATAATGTCATATCTTCAAAAATATCATCAGTGCTAGATAAATCTTCTGCAGATAAGGTCTTTTTTATGAAAGAATCTTCCTTTACAGAAGAGAGGAATTGTTGAGTTTGGTAAAAAGAGCTAAGGGAAAAACTTGTCGAAAAGGATGATTTCATATTAGTAATGCTTAAACCACCAAACGGAAAGACAGACTTACCTTTATATAGTAGACTGTCCATATCTAAGGATAAACTGTCCTCTACTAAGACATAATTCGTGACAGGGAAACCAAACATTTTAAATAGAGTTAAATTTAACAGGTCTACGCCACCCTGTAATTTGTTTTCAGAATTTAGTCCCCCTAACGCAAAGGTTTTTGAGATAGGCATGTCTGCATATTTACCTGGGAGATTAAGTTCCATGTCTAAAGGTATATCAAAAATAACTGTTTTATTCGAAATTTTATCCAGAACAATAAAATTCAGCTTTTTAAGTTGAATTGGATTGGAAGTAAAGCTATCTACAACAATATAGGAAAAAGAGGTTACATCAGAGTCATAAGAGGTATATGAGTCCGCAGATACAAATCTTGCATTTAGTTTATTAAAAAAAACTAAGCCAATTATGAATAAAAAAGATACTGCAAATAGGGCTACCGTCAAGAAAATAGTTCTAATATGATTAAAGTTAGTCCTTGCCGTATCTCTATTTTGAGCACGAATTTTATCAATTCTTACGGATTTTCCTTTACCAGACTTAAATCTTAGGGCAGAATGGGACATCAAGGAAATAATAGCAACAAAGCATTACCAATACAATGCATTAAATTTCAAATTCTTTGGGTAAAGATGAAACACACTCTAATGTTTTATTTGTATACGGATGCATAAAGGATAATTTGTGAGCGTGTAACATAAGTCTATTGAAGTACTTAGAGGACAAGTCTAAAGTAAATCTGGTTAGGTATATGGGATCACCAGCAATAGGATGATTTATTGCAGACATATGTACCCGTATTTGATGTGTCCGTCCTGTCTGAGGAAATACATTTAACATAGTGAATTTATTGTTACCCAAGGTAACTACCTTCACTTTTTCAGCTAGGGTTAATGCGGGTTTGCCCTCTGCCACAACTGCAAATCTCAAAGGACTATTAGGATTTCTCTTTATAGGGGCATCTATTTCTAACTTCTCATCTTTTATCTCCCCCATTACTATAACTACATATTCCTTTTTAATATCCCTACCTTGAAATTGTTCTTTTATCTTTTTAAAGGTAACAACATCTTTAGTAACTAGTAACACACCAGAAGTATCTTTATCTAGTCTATGTCCAATACCAGCACGAGATTTAAATTCCCCAATATCCTCCTCAGAAACAACATCAGAGGGTAATATTTCTTGTTTCATGAAGTCATACTTCTCTTCCAAATAGTCTTGCAGTGTGCCTGTGGGTGTAGTATCGGATCTATTTACTACTAATCCATAGGGTTTATCTACAACCAAAAAGTACTCATCTTCATAAATTATTTTAATATCATTTGTTTCCATATATTGTATGTATTAATAGTACTCCCAACCCTAATATAATGAGTAAATCACTAATATTATAGAAGGAAATATCAAAAAACCGAATGTAGTCTACCACACATTTGTTAAAATGCCATTCTATAAGGTTAAAAACACCTCCTAATATAACAAAGGCTACCGCTATGTTTGTTACTAATGTTCGTTTGAAATACCTAAAATAGGTAATCAATAGAACAAATATAAAGAATATAGCAATATAGGGATAGGCTACATATTTATAGTTACAAGGATTATTCATCTACAGCAGTAGTAGCTTCTGGGTAAGCTTCTAGTCTAGCCATATCAATAGGATCCCCCGTTACCTCACATATACCATAGGTACCCTCTTCAATTTTGGCTAATGCTCTCTGGACTTGCTCTAGGGATTTTTCTAAATCAGCTAAACGAATATCTATGTTCTCTTTTACTGCATCCTCTTCCATTGCTTCGTCCAAAGCATCGGCATTATCAATATCACGATCTTGACTCATGTAGGGATCTTCACTTTTTAGTAGAGCCATCTCTTCTTGTAGTTCCTGTTGTTTTTCTAAGAGTTTTCCTTTTGACTGTCTTATAAACTCCTCCGAAAGATGTCGTACCTGCATAATTTTTCCTCCATCTAAGATAAAAATTAATAATACTTATTGTAGCCAATGAAAAACAAAAGAACAAGTATCCGAGCGCCCTATAAAAGAGTGCAATGTAAGGAGACATAAGAAACACAAAGATAGAAAAGGTAGCACCAGATATAAACTGAAGACCCCGTAATCTAAGTATAAGGGTATATATCAAAGGTAAAAGTATCATTAGAGGTAAAAACATTTGATTTTTGTATATAAGATAACCCCCAAAGGATAAAAAGAAACCTAGTTGGGAAATAGAAGATACATAGATATCTAAGATACGATACTTAGACCAACTCCAAAACTTACATAAATATACAGAGGTTAAACCGGAAGAAATAAAAGTACCAAATATTAGCAGCAAAGTACGGTCTACCTTTAATAGTAAATGGTAAGGCCTATATATAGCTAACCACCCTGTGTACATATGGAGTAGATATAAAACAATAGACCCCGTAATAAACATTAGAAATGATAAATCTAAAAGTTTCTCTTCATCAAAACCATCTCTCCTACCCTCATACCACATACTAAAAAACCAGGAAAATATCCCAACTGCTAGAAATAGTAGAATTGTTTGTAAATGAAATCCTTGTATTATTAATTCGCTGGGCAGACTAAAGTTCATTTTTATGCCTTAGAGACATACTCTTCGGTCTCTGTATTTATTTTAACCACATCCCCTATTTTTATAAAGGGTGGGACTTTTATTACAGTACCGTTTTCTATAGTAGCATCTTTGTAGGCGTTAGTTACAGTGTTACCTTTAAATCCTGGTTCGGTATAAATTATTTCAAATGTTACTGTAGTAGGTATTTGGATAGAAACAGGACTATCTTCAAAATACATTACCTGTACTTTATCCCCTTCTTTTAAGAATTTAACACCATCCCCTACTACATCTTCATTCATAGGTAATTGTTCATAAGTATCTGGATCCATAAAAACATAGTTATTACCGTCTTTGTACAAATACTGGACATTTTGTCTTCTAACATCCGCATCATCCACACGAGAACTACCGATGTAACTTTTAGGTAAAACCTGCCCTGTTAATAAGTTACGGGCTTTTACCTTAACAGTAGCCCCACTACGGGCTGTTTTTACGTGCTCGTACTTTAATACTACAAATGGAGCACCATTTTCTTTATAAATGACACCTGTCTTTAAATCTGTTGCTAACATAGGGATATTCTACCACATGGGTCAATTTTCTAACTATAATGGTGCCGTGGGTGGGACTTGAACCCACACGGGATTGCTCCCAGTAGTTTTTGAGACTACCGCGTATACCATTCCGCCACCACGGCTCACAACAAAGATATTCTATCACACGGATTGGGGATTTTGTGCCATCTCAAAGAACTTAGTTATCTCTGGCTTAAAGTATAAATCTATCTCCCCTATTGGACCATTCCTATGCTTTGCTAAAAGTAGTTTGTGATCATGTCTATTCTCATCGTCTAATCTCCATAAAAAAGCTACTACATCCGCATCTTGTTCAATAGATCCGGAATCCCTAAGATCAGATAGTTGAGGTTTTTTATCCCCACCTCTCTGCTCTACCGCACGGGACAACTGAGAAAGAGCTAATACAGGTACTTTCAACTCCCTAGCTAATGCTTTCAAACCTTGGGATAATTCCGATACTTCCTGTACTCTACTCTCTAACCTTGTACCTCGCATAAGTTGCAAGTAGTCTACTACTATCAAATCTACTTTATGTTCCATAAATAATCTTCTGGCCTTTGTCCTCATTTCTAAAAGCGTAATAGCGGGTGTGTCATCTATAAAGATTTTAGCCTCAGCTAATTCACCCACAGCTATACCATACTTTTCAAAATCTTCAGTAGATAGATTTCCCGTAGATATCTTCCAGTTGTCCACATTTGCCTGGGCAGATACCATTCTGTCTGTAATCATTTCTCTACTCATTTCTAACGAGTAAATAGCAACTCCTTTACCATGAACCACCGCAGCATGTTGGGCGATACCAAAAGCTAAAGAAGACTTACCAACAGAGGGTCTCGCGGCAAGAATTATTAAGTTACCCTCTCTCATACCAGATAACATCTTGTCTAAGGAGCTAAGTCCTGTAGGAACCCCTCTTAATTCGCCTTTGCTTTTGCTTAACTCATCAAGTTTTTCGAAATTGATCGCTAAGGTTTCCTTAATCTGAACAAAATCCTGTTTTACATTATCTTGAGAGATGGAGTATAAAACTTGCTCTGCCTTATCTAGTAGTTCAGTGGAACTATCCTCTGAAAAAACCAAATCACCAATAGATGCAGATGCCGAAAGGACAAATCTTTTAACCGCAGCATCCTTAATAATACGAGCATATGTTTCTATGTTGGACGCGGTGGGAACAAAGTTTACTAATTCGGTAAGATAGGAAACCCCACCAGATTTATCCAACTCACCCATCTTTTTCAACTCACTTTGAACTGTAATCAAATCTGCAGGTTCCCTATTCTCGAATAGATTCATTATGGCTTGGTAAATATTGGCATGATCATTTTTATAGAAATGTTTAGGACGCAAAAATTCCACTACCTTTATAATGGCGTCTTTATCTAACAATAATGCCCCTAATACAGATTTCTCTGCGTCTAAATCATGCGGTGGCACATGTGCACTATTCGTACTTTTCATATTATCGTTTTTGGGCATGAAATTTAATGTTTAGGTTCTAATACTATTATAGTAGTTTCTTCAGGTATATCACTTCTATTGGTTAACTTCAATTTGTCTTCTTTTTTAACGCTACCCTCTACCCCCATCTCATCTAAAAACTTAGATAAAGAAGCAAGTCCCTCAACACCGGTTAGATCATTTGTATGGTAATGCACTGGTATAACAATTCCAGGTTCAATAGAAGATATAACTTTAGAGGCTATCTCTGCATCAATAGTATATTTACCACCCACAGGTATGAGTAATACATCTACATAAGGAATATGTTCCATATGTTCCTTGGTTAATTCATGACCTAAATCACCTAAGTGCAATATTGAAAATCCATCAATTTCTATTAAATAGATTGTGTCATTACCTCGCTCTGTACCATCTTTAGCATCATGAAATGCAGGTATACCATTTACAAAAACATTGGAAATTTCATATTCCCCCGGACCATCTATGTGTAGTTTGTAACCATTAACACCTTCAACATAATGGTGATCAAAATGATCGTGTGTAGTTAGTAGTACATCACATTCTTGTTTGGGATACTTGTATCCTATTTTGGGATCATATGGATCAATAACTAAACTTATTTCTTTACCTTTTATCTTGAAAGATGAATGTCCTATGTATGTAATTTCCATGTAAACATATTAACACATGGAACAACCATAAGGTACAATATATCTATGAAAATATCCACACAAGCATATAAAGGGGCCCGTGATTTTTACCCAGAGGACATGAAAATAAGAACCCATATATTTAATACTTGGAAAAAGGTATGTACAAGGTTTGGATATGAAGAATATGATGGACCTTTTTTAGAAAGCTTTGAACTATATGAAGCAAAAAGTGGTGAAGAGTTAGTGAACGAACAACTATATTCTTTTGTAGATAGAGGGGAAAGGAAAGTGGCTATAAGACCGGAGATGACCCCTACTCTTTCCAGAATGGTAGCAGCAAAACACCAGGAACTAGCAAAACCAATTAAATGGTTTAGTATGCCTAACTTATGGAGATATGAGAAACCCCAAAAAGGTAGACTTCGAGAACACTATCAACTAAACGTAGATACTTTTGGCACTAGCGGTGTTGAGGCAGATTTTGAAATAGTATCCATATTGGTAAACATAATGCTGGAATTTGGTGCTAAACAAAATATGTTTGAGATACGATTAAATAACCGAAGATTAATGGAAGATGTATACAAAACACTAGAGATAGAGAAAGACAAATGGCAACAGGTAGGAAAGGTTATTGATAAGAAATTAAAAATATCTCAAGAAGATTTTGTGGAACTTTTAGAGGCAAAAGCCGGTTTAAATACAAAACAGATTGACAGCCTTTGTCATTTTATTGAGAATCCTAAAGAACTATTTAAAAAACTAGGGGACATGTCAGAAGGTGCCAGAGAAGTAGAAAGGCTGATGAATCTACTTGGTTTCGCTGGATTAAAAGATTATGTCAAATACGACCCCACTATTATGAGAGGATTGGATTATTACACGGGTAATGTCTTTGAGGTATTTGATTTAAACCCAGGAAATACCAGAGCCTTAAGTGGTGGTGGTAGATATGATGATTTATTAGAATTGTTCATAGATGAAAAGATACCAGGGGTAGGATTTGGTATGGGAGATGTGACAATGAAAGAATTTTTATTAGGATGGAACCTTCTCCCCTCTCTTGAGTCCAATACAGAATATTTAGTAACAATGTGGCCAGATGAAAACCCCATATATCAAAAGATATCTATCGAAGTAGCAAGTACTTTACGAAATAAAGGAAAAAACACTATTCTGTGGTTAGAAAATAATACTAAGCTGGATAAACAATTAAAATACGCAGACAAAAAAGGTGTTAGATACGTACTAATCATAGGTGAGCAGGAACTGAAAGATAAAACAATAACAATTAAGGATCTAAAGACTCGAGAACAGAAAATTGAATCTTTAGAAAGCTTTCTATCTGGGTTAGAATGAACTGTTGATTATGAAAAGAACACTGCCCAATAAACTAATAGTCGCACACTTATGCTTACTTACAGCAGGTATCGTATGGGCAGCAGCGGGGCCTATTATCAAGATAACATTAGGATACATCCCTCCTGCAACTTTCCTTTTCTTAAGATTTCTATTGGTATCTTTAATACTCCTCCCCTACACTATTTACGAGCTTATAAAAACAAAAATAGATCCAAGAGATTATCTGAAACTATTTATATTGGGGGTACTCTCTCAAAGTACTATATTAATAATATTTATAGCTCATAAATATGCCACCGTGTTGGACATAACTATAATAGGCGTCCTGGGATCAGTTGCATCTGTGTACCTAGGTCACTACTTTTACAAAGATAAGGTAGATATAAAGTTAACTATTGGACTAATCTTAGCGTCCTTAGGCACATTAATTATAGTAATTGAACCCTTGTTCCTAAGAGAGTCTATAGATATGAACATGCGAGAAAGACTATACGGTAACTTTCTAGCGGTAATATACAATATCGCATGGATTGCCTTTTTAATCTTCTCCAAAATGAGTATGGGGGAAAAGTCGGAAGAACTAAAAAAGGATCTGAAGTTTTTCCATCTTAAACCAATGGCTAAAGCGTATCCTTCAAACCTAATTGTTTCCTTATCTTTTTATATCGGGCTTATTACGATACTACCCTTTACCCTATGGGAATACTTCAGTAGCGGATATACCTTTAATATTGCCACCGTAGGATCTGTAGGACTATTTGGACTATTGTATATGGCTATTATGTCCTCTATTGTAGCTTATATGGCATACGAATATGGCCTGGAATACGCGAGGGTATCCGACACTGCCCTATACGGATATCTTCAACCCATTCTTACACTGCCCTTTGCCTACTACATTGTGGGAGAAAAACCAGATGTTTATATGCTTATTGGAGGGGGAATAATTGCCCTTGGAGTAGTTATTGCCGAAGCCAGAAAATCCTGATATACTGCCTAGCGTATGAAGAAAGATATTCAACCAAAAGTTTATACAGATTGCGTAGTCACATGTGCCTGTGGAGGTTCTTTTGTTACTACATCAACCCAGAAAGCTATAACTGTAGATATATGTAGTTCTTGTCACCCATTTTTTACAGGTCAACAAAAATTCGTAGATACTGAAGGTAGAATAGACAAATTCGAGAAAAAAGCTAAATTAATGGAACAAAGAAAAGAACAAGCTGAAGCTATTAAAAAAGCTAAAACTGAAAGAACAAAGAAACCTGAAGCAACAGACAAGAAACAATCCTTGAAAGAACTCTTTACTAACACACAAAATTAGATATCACGGGTAAAATAAGTCTGTATGGATCACTTACAAGCTGAAATAAACGCCATTCAGGCAAAAATATCCCAGAACAATGAACTGCTCTCCTCTGAAACAGATACTGAGATGAAATCTCTTATTGAGGAGGATATTAAATCCCTAGAGACAGAATTGAATAGCCTAAATAATGCTGTTGCTGCTATAAACGGAGAATACGTGGAAGAAGGTGCAGATGAAGAAACCCAAGATAACATAAACCCAAACGTAGCCATCCTGGAAATCAGAGCAGGTACTGGTGGTGAAGAAGCAGCACTATTCGCCTATGACCTTTATCGCATGTATACAAGATATGCCGAAAAGGTAGGATGGCACGCAGCCGAAGATTTAATGTCAGAAAGTGAAACCGGAGGAGTTAAAACAGTAGTGACAGAGATACGAGGTAAAGATGCCTATCGACTATTAAAAAACGAATCCGGAGTACACAGAGTGCAAAGAGTACCAACAACAGAAGCTGCAGGTAGAATACATACATCTGCTGCTACAGTAGCAGTATTACCAAAAATAAAAAAGATAGACATAGAGATAAGACCTGAAGATTTGGAATGGGAATTCTATCGAGCAGGTGGAAAAGGGGGTCAAAATGTAAACAAGGTTTCTACCGCCGTTAGGTTGATACATACCCCAACTCAAACAGTGGTGGAATGCCAGGAGGAACGTAGCCAAGGGAAAAATAGAGAAAAAGCACTTGGTATACTCTACTCTAAGATCTATACCATGATGCAAGAACAACAAGTTAAAAGCATTACAGAGTTACGATCATCCCAAGTAGGCACCGGAGAAAGAAGCGAAAAGATACGAACATATAATTTCCCACAAGATAGAGTTACAGATCACAGACTAGGGAAAAACTACCACAATATCGCAGGAATAATGAATGGTAGTATAGACAAGATACTCATAGAGTGTGCTGAACTCTAAATTATTGACGTTAGGGGTATAATCACACCATACGAAAAAACAAGTACTAGAAGTATACAGTTCTATAGACGATATTATACAAGGATATTTGATACCCTTTGGAAATCTCACGGAAATTAAAGAAGATACGATACTATCTATAAATCATCTTGGAATGTCCACAGCATTAAAACTGTGCAGAACGCATCCAGCTGCCGTAATTTTACGAAGAGGAAGTTATTCTGGACATGCAGCAGGACTATTAAACGGATGTTCTATACCCCTATTCATATTAAAAGATCCAAAACAGAGATTACCCAAAGGACATATATATGTGAATGGTAAAAAAGGGATTGTAAGTATAGAACCACCAAAAGAAAAAAAAACACCCCACAATGGAATAGTTGGTGCTCCAACTAACATATACTACAAAGGGGAACCTGTAAAAGTATTGGTGGACGGTAAAAATCATATAGATTTAGAGCAAGGCATACTTGCAGGAGCCAATGGCATTGGTATTTTAAAAACTGAGTGGATGAATTGGAATAGTAATGATTATCCATCAATTGAAGAACATCTTAAAGTGTATGAGACCTGTCAAGAACATATAGGAGATAATTTGCTGGTAGTAAGACTATTTGATATTGGCGGAGATAAAGTACCTAAGTGGGCAGAAAAGAAAAAGAAACTACTAGCCTCCCCTCTTGGGTTTCGGGGTATTCGCGGAAGAGAGTTATTCAAAAAAGCTTTTGATCAACAACTACAAGCCATAGCTAAATTTTCGGAAAAACAAAAAGTAGGTGTAGTAATACCTATGGTAACGCATACAAAAGAAGTAGAGCGTATAAAAGAAACTATACTAAATATGACAGCTAAAAACGGGAATATACTCATCGGAGCCATGATAGAAACACCCTCTGCCGCATTGGAGGCAGGAACACTTGCCGATGTGTGTGACTTTTTTAGAATAGGCACAGGAGATCTATCACAATTTACACTAGCAACACTTAGGGAAAACATAACTCCACAAGACTTTAGTAAAAACGGGTTATCTAATAGCGTAATGAAATTAATAGAAGTGGCAACAAAAACAGTAAAACGAAAAAATGGAAATATAAATATATGTTTGGACTTCAACCCAGATAAAAAATTCCTAACAGAATTATTGAAAATAGGAATAAGAAACATATGTGTTCCAGCACACAATGTAAGACCAACATCCAAATATCTAAAAGAAATCTGTGATAAATCCTAAATCTTCTTAGCTAACTCTATGGCCTTTTCCAATTGAGAATCATGTTCCTTTTCTATATCTTCTTTTGTTATCTCCACTTCTACGTCAGGTTTTATACCAACCTTGTGCACCCACGTCTTATTTGGGGTTAACCATTTTGCAATAGTGATATGTACACCAGACCCATCTTTGAAATCTTTAGCATCTTGGATAGTTCCCTTACCAAAAGACTTCTTTCCAACTAGTACGGCATCTCTCTTCTCTTTCAAAGCACCCGCCAATATCTCGGAAGCAGAAGCACTGCCTTCATCGATCAAAACAAATATCCCTGGTACTTTGTTAAAAGCACCAACTCTGTTAGTGGTATAAGGTAACTGAGTACCTGCAGGATCTTCTTGATAAACCACCACATCATTTCTATAAAATTCCCCTGCAAGGTATATAGCAGCCTGTAAATAACCACCCGGATTACCACGAACATCTACTATAATAGAATCCAATTCTTTCATTTGAGTATTTATTTCATCTACTGCCTTATTCCAATCTTTGTCTGTTTCCCCTCCAAATCTACTTACTCTAACATACGCTACTCCATCTCCCTTATCTTCCCACTTTACGCTGGACACCGTTATAATACCTCTAGTTATCTCTACATCTTTAGCTTCTTCACTTCCAGATTGAAGTTTTAAAGTAACTTTGGTACCAGCATCTCCTCGTATCTTTAATACAGCCTCTTCTACAGATAACCCATGTGTAACCTCCCCATTTATAGCTAATATCTTATCCCCTGCTTTTACACCTGCCGCTTTTGCAGGAGAACCATCTAAAGGAGTAACTACGGTTAATTGAGTATCTTTTAATACAAGCTCGGCACCAATACCTTGATAGTTACCATTCAATGCTTCCGTCATAGCCTTATTTATTTTAGGTTGTAAAAAGGTAGTGTAAGGATCATCTAAGGCAGCAACCATTCCTGATATAGCCCCGTACACCATCTTTTGGTGGTCAATAGGTCTCTCAAGGTACATATTGTCTAGCATGCCCCACACTTCCCAAAACAAACTGAAGTCTACATTTTCTCTGGAGGGGTACTGATTAGTTATTTTTACCTCGGGGGGATTTTTTCGTATTTCAAATAGGAAACCTCTTTTACCAAAGTAATAACCACCATAAAAACCTAATGCAATTATCAATATTGTTACTAAAAATTTCTGAAATTTTACAAATGAATTCATTTAAACTACCACAAAGAAGTTAGGAACAGCCACTTCTACCAAATTACTATTTTTAGGAATCTTAACCAATATACTAGATTCCTTAATAGTGTCAACTGTCCCAATACCACCAAAATAAGGGGATTGAAATATTTGTACGGTATCCCCTGCTTTTAATAGTTTCAAAGGCTTTTTTACAGGAATAGTTTCCAATTTAGAAGGCATAGGAACTCTTAAAGTATGATTTTCTACATCAAAAAATACAAATCTATTGGAAATATTCTTTAGTTCGTCAAAGATTATTTTCGAAGTTGGTATCTCTCCAAATCCTTCAAAAACCCCTATATTGAGTCCGGATTTCTTTGCAAAAGCAAACGCTTCTTTAGAAATACTTCCTGCTAGTAAAGTAGTGAGATTTAATTCTTTAGATCTCATTGCTACAGATAAGCTAACATGGCCTCCGATATAAAATATTTTTCCAGATACATCTCTAGTGAAATTCTCTAAGAAGGAACCTATGAGTAACTCAGAGGGGTTTGGAAATACGACAAGCTCCCCTGCAAACATGTCCCCACAGGTTATTGGTAATAAAAAGTCCTTACAATATATCTCCAATAATATGGATTTATTTTCTACAATATTTTTAACTGTACCCCAAGCCCCTGCTAATAGAACATTCTCTCTCCCTAATTCCTTAAATATCAATTGATTGTTTATACTGTCCTTATCCAGAAATCCATTGTATGGGGCATGTATATACTCTCCTCGGTATCTACCTAAGGTGGTTCCCTGAAGTATTTTATTAGGTGTTATATTGTTAAACGGTTTAAATCCTTTGGGAAGAATAATCTGGTTATAGGACACTGTACAGGCACCGAGTTGATTGAAAGGAGCAACCTTATCCCCAATTTTGACGTTTATATCCCCTGTGGTCGGAAGGGCACGCTCCAAGAACGCGTTGTTTCTATTTATCAATTTTCTAATTATAGGTATATACATATCAATCTTTCAGAAATCTCAAATAGGTATCGAACTTTCTAATGTTACTAAATGCGTCTGCTTTGTTAACTCTTGTATCTACAATTAACCCTAATTTTCCACCAAATATATTTTTCTCCACAGTCCCTACTTCTTTATTTTTTATAACAAGGCGATATTCAGTATCATACTTTAGAGGCATTCTCTTTAACGTATCCTTCTCTACTTCGAATACGTTAGGGGGATCTTCTTCCGAAGATACTAAGCACTCTGTAACTCCTGTACCGGAGATCAAAGTACCAACATGTTCTATTGAATCCAACTCTAAGGGTATTTTATCCTCTTCTGTAATCATATTTAGCATATTGAATAAGAGGAGAGAGTTAGCTCTATCTAAATACAAGTCGTATATACCGGGGGTGCTAATTAAACTACACATATAAATGTAATCTAGAGGGCGATCATCCTCCCCATGGAAACGAGAACCCATAAATATGACAGGGGTGTTAGGATCCCATCTTAATTTATCATGAACTACTCCCAATAGTACTTCCCTATCTAGGCTAAGTTGGGAAGATAGGTCTGTGGCCTTCAAATGCGTATACACGCATTTGTTAACTCTAAATGAGACATCATCCGACATATTAGCCATAAAACCAAAGGATGTTTCTGAAATCATAAAGAATTTGGTAGCAAAGGCAAAGTCATTTACGATAACGGGATAATAAGTGGGCATATTATCAAATAATTTAGTGAACTCTACTCGTTTTATATTAGAGGCCTTAAATTCTGGCACACTGACAAACCCAGACACATACATATCACATTTAGAAAATTCCACCCCATTCTTTTTACAAAAAAGCTCAATGATAGAGATATAAAACTCTTCCTCGTTTGTGTAATTAGAAAACACACCCTCCAAATATACATAGGGGGAATAGAAAAAAGCATAGTAGTTTTTGCTTTTGTATAACAACACTGAAAAATGAGATACCCCAATATAGGCAGTTATTATTGGCATATGTAAATGATAACAGGATTTAAACAAACTAAAAACCCCCGATTAACGGGGGTTTTTAGCCAAATTCGAACGAAATTATAATGCATGTCTATCTGTGTAAGGTAACAAAGCCATGTATCTAGCTTTCTTAACTTCACCGGAAAGTTTTCTTTGGAACTTAGCGCTAATACCAGAAACACTAGAAGGTAATATCTTCCCTCTTTCACTTAAAAATCTCTTTAAGATTAATACATCTTTGTAATTAGGTATAGTATTAGAGGTTGTAAAATAACAATCCTTTTTCTGTACTTTAGGTTTTCTTGGTTTCCTGTTTGTCTTTTGCATTATTTTTCTTCACTACTAGACATACCACTGTCTAGATTTAAATCATCTAAATTAATATCATCAAAATTTATTTCTTCAGAAGAGTTAGAACTTTCAGAAGAATGAGAATCAAAAGAAGAAGATTCAGAATCGCCATTACCACCCTTTGGTGTTAAAACGATCATATCTTCTACTACCACTTCTGTCTTATATTTCTTAGTTCCAGAGTTAGCGTCATCCCAAGTTCTAGTTTGTAATCTACCTTCTACGTAAACTTTGGTACCTTTGGTTAATAATTGACCACAAATTTCAGCTAACTTATTCCAAGCTACTACATTATGAAAATCAGCAACTTGCTTAGTTTCTCCTTCTACTTTCCATTCTCTATTTGTAGCAATAACAAAACTAGCTACTGCAGTATTTTGAGGGGTATATCTAACTTCAGGATCTCTGGTTAGATTACCAATTAACATAACTTTGTTGAGATTTCTTGTTGCCATTTGAACAAATCCCCCTATCAATCAGCTTATAAAGCTGTAACTAAATACCTTAAAATCTCTTGTGTAAGATTCAATTTTGCTTTTAATTTGGAAATACTACCTGATTCCATTTCAAAAGTCATAACATCATAATACCCTTCGGTACTATGGCTTACTTCATAAGCTAATTTTCTCTTACCCCAAAAGTCTTTCTTTGTAACTTTACCGCCTAAAGAAACTATAAGATCTTGTACGTTCTTAGATACTTCTTTGGCCTTTTCTTCACCTAAATCTATTTTTGTTATTGTCATTAATTCATACATAGTCGTAGGCATTATACAAGCCATTATGCCGTTTTGTCTAGCACATATATTCTATTTCTACTAGACATTAAAATTAAACTCCACCACGTCCCCATCCTTCATTACATAGCTTTTACCCTCAAGGCGAACTAGTCCCTTTTCCTTAGCTGTTTTCATGCTCATAACCCCTTTTAGAGCGTCAAACCCAACTATTTCAGCGCTTATGAAACCTCTCTCAAAGTCTGTATGGATTTTACCAGCAGCCTTTGGTGCGGTATCTCCTTTCTTTATGGTCCAAGCACGCACCTCTTTAGGCCCCCCGGTTAAATAAGTCTGCAATCCTAATAGTTCATAACACTTTCTAATGATTCTATCTAAACCACTTTCTACCATTCCAAATTCTTTCATGTATTCTAAACGGTCATTTTCATCTAAAACAGCCAACTCACTCTCTATTTTCGCACTAACCCGGATATTGTCATAAGAACCAATAATTCCCTTTTGAGTATAATTTTCTTGAACGTCAGCCTCACTTACATTCAAAATATAGATCATTGGCTTCAAGGTTAATAAGTTTAGGTCTTTCAGGTAAGTTCTTTCCTCGTCTGTAAGTTTTAAGGTATTAGCCATCTTATTTTCATTAAAAGAGGTAAAGAGAAGGTTATATAATCTCTCCTTTTCCAAGTTTTCTTTGCTCTTGTTCCCACGTAATTCACTTTGTAAAAACCTCATTTTCTTTTCTAAAACGGATAAATCAGCCAAAATAAGCTCGGTATTAATGGTTTCAGAGTCGCTTTGGGGATCAATGGACCCCGCTCTTATAACATTAGGATCCTCGAAAGATCTGACTACTTGGATAATTGCATCTACCTCACGGATATGACCTAAAAACTCATTTCCGAGTCCTTCCCCTTGAGAAGCACCTTTTACCAAACCAGCTATGTCATAAAATTTGATCACTGCTGGTATTACTTTTTCAGGTATTTCCCTATCTCCCGTCTTTGTTCCGAAGTCATTTTGTACGATCTTGGATAATATTTGTAATCTTTCATCAGGAACATCTACTATTCCTACATTAGGCTCAATAGTTGCAAAGGGATAATTAGCCGCTAAAGCTGCTTGTCGTTTCAAAAGGGCATTAAATAGTGTGGACTTCCCCACATTAGGTAAACCTACAATACCAATGGATAAACTCATAATCGGAATTATATATTACAAAAATAATAAATGCTATTATTAAACCAATGCCCAAAAGACTTTTGTATATACTAATTTCGATATTTTTTACCACAATATCCTTTGCCGACACCATAGCACCTGTGTCCACCCCCACATTAAATCCCGCAACCCCTAATGGTAATAACAGCTGGTACAAAACACCGGTAGAAGTAACTATAAATTCTACAGACATAGAAAGTGGCATAAAAGACATCTACTACAAGACAAATGCTAATAACTGGATACAGAAAACTTTTTATCAAACCTTAAATCTTGCCCCTAATCCATCCTTTGAAGATAACTTAGATAAATGGGCACTAACAGTAGATGATAACTACATCGTGGCACTACCTGACTATACTACAGCATATTTAGAAACAGTTTCTGCAAAACTAACCTCTACAGGCGTAGGCTGGCATGCCATAGATCATATGACTAATTTTGCCGTTGTAGATCCATACTCTACAGTAACCATGTCTGCATGGATAAAAACGGAAAATATATCCCAGCTAGCCTATTTTAAAATGTATTCTGTAGCACTTGATCAAAATAACAACCTAGTGAAAACATATCTTGGCCAAAGCAATACAATAACAGGCACAAACTCCTGGACCAAGATAAGTAAAAGTGTCACCCTTTCAACACCCAATAGTATAGGCGTATTTATGGAAGTGGGTTTAGAAGGAACAGGTACTTTATGGGTAGATGGAGTTAATATAAACAAATCCGCTACTCAACAACAAGTAAAACTTTATCTAAGTGTAGATGGAACAAACACCCTTCAATACTACAGTGTAGATCAAGCAGGAAATATAGAAACAGTAAAAACGCTAACACTAAAAATAGATCAAACACCTCCCGGTAATTGGGCAAAAATAGAAATAAATCATGAACCTACGGACAGAGAATACGAAATTATGATTAGTACAGATGTCGAAGATGCAACCTCTGGACTTTCTAGTGAAACTAGGTATTTTCAATATAAGGTTCTTTCCGATTATGGTTCATATAAAAATCTTATGAACTGTAGTACCGAGTGGCAATCGGGGGCATGGGAAGAACTACAAATATACCCTCAAAATGATGGTTCTAATACTACGAAATTAAAAACAAAAAAGGTTAGTTTCTGTGATAATGTGTGGAACACGTGTAAAGCAATAAGGTTTAAAGCATACGATCTCGCAGGTAATACCTCCACCAAAGAATACTGCATAAATGGCCCCTGGATAACAACCGTGGGAGGAGGAAAAGTAAAAGCGAATCATGGAATTGATATGATGGTGGAAGCAAATGGAACCAGTAATACAGATGGAATTATAGAGGTAGGTACAGATCGGATAGAGTTCTTCACCACCTCTGTAAACTACAAAGCTAGATATTTACCGAAATTAAAAAAGCATTCATATCAGGATTTCTGGGACACAACTAAGGACAAAACTACTACAACATCTGTGGAAGGTAACTCTGGGTTGTTCTATATAAATGGTAACTACATCTTCGATACAGTTCCAGCATCTTTAAATGGACAAACATACTCCCAGATTGTATTCATCAGTGGGGATCTAACAATAAATACCGATATAACTATACCTCAGGCGTCTACCCTGCTATTTATAGTTAAAGGGGATGTAAAGATAAGTAAACAAGTTCAAAACGTACAGGCGGCTATCTTTACAGACAACACTATCTATACAGCATACGACATTGTAGATGGGGATGAAACCCTAATGCTAGAGATGAAAGGGGTTTTTGCAGCAGATAAATTTGTTCTTCAAAGAGGACGAAAAAAGAATGAAACTACTACAGAGAGATTTGTATATGAACCTAAATACCTATTAAAAATGAGAGCTTATACTACCAAAACTCAAGTAGAGTGGATAAATTAAAGTTTACGTCTTATATCAAAGGTATTATCTGGCTTATCAGTAAGGATATACCCCAAAGCTAAAATCTCTTTTCTCACCATATCTGCTTTATCCCAAATACCGCTCTTTCTGTACTCTGCTCTACTCTTAGCTAAATTGCTAATATTTTCTGGTATTTCAAACCCAACATGATCGTCAATACTAAAACCAAATATCTTATCCATTTTCAATAAAGTAGCAATTTTGGTAGGACCACTAAGATCACTCTTTAACAAGTCCCACATAACAGCCAATGCTTTCGGCATATTCAAATCATTTTCTATCGCCTCATTAAATCTAACCATATGTTTTTCTGATATCTCTGCATTAGATTTTTCTTCTAATGTTTCAACCATCTCGTATACTTTAAATAAAGAGTTCTGAGCATTCTTTAGGGCATTCCAACTAAAATTCAAAGGGATACGATAGTGGGCTGTCATGTAGAAATAGCGAAGATACATAGGATCAAAACCATTAGAAATGACATCATCTACAGTGTAGATATTACCCAAGCTCTTACTCATCGTAGTCTCGTCTACGGTTAAAAAGCCCCCATGAACCCAATATTTAACAAATTTCTTATCTGTAGCAGCCTCACTTTGAGCAATTTCATTTTGATGATGAACCATCTTTAAATCATCAGCACCCACATGTATATCCACGGTATCCCCTAGCTCTGTTAAACACATCGCAGAACACTCTATATGCCATCCAGGGAATCCCATTCCCCAAGGAGACATCCACTCTTGTTGTCTTTTATCTCCCTTATCGGAGAACTTCCAAAGAGCAAAATCTGTAGGATTCTTTTTCTCCTCATTTATCTCTACTCTAGCTCCTTCTTTAACACTATCCAATCTAATACCGGATAACTGGCCGTAATTCTCAAATTTGGAAGTATCGTAGTAAATTCCATCAGATGTTTTGTATGTATATCCTTTTTGCTCCAAGGTTCTAATAAGTTTTGTCTGAGCATCTATATACTCAGAAGCCTTAGTAAATTTCAAGGGCCTGTTAAGTTTCAAGCGATCATAATCTGTTAAAAATTTATTGGTGTAATAGGTAGTAATTTCTTTTGTACTTTTTCCTTCTTCTCTTGCACTCTTTTCTACTTTATCTTCACCTTCATCAGAATCTCCTACCAAGTGTCCCACATCTGTTAGATTCATTATGAATTTAACATTGTAGTTATAAAACTTAAGAGCTCGATATATCAAGTCCGTAAGAGTATATGTTCTAAAATTACCAATATGCGCATCCTTGTATACGGTAGGTCCACAAGAGTACATTGTTACAACTTCTGGGTTCAGGGGTTTAAAATCTACAACTTTTTTATAAATAGAATTATATAATCGCATAATTTATTAAATTTTAGCATGAAATGTCAACAAAACTTTAAATTTCAGAACGACCTTCTAATGCCCTACTCAATGTTATATCATCTGCGTACTCAATGTCCCCTCCAACGGGTAATCCTCTAGCAATACGTGTTATCTTTATATCCCCTGTACCAAACTTATCTCGTAGCATTTTGGTAATGTACATAGATGTGGATTCACCTTCCATGCTGGAATTAGTAGCAAGTATTACCTCTATCTTTTTGTCTAGGTCATCAAACATCGCCTCCTCCACCAACGTACTCACTCTAGTTAACAATTCTTTTACAAATAACTCCTCCGGACCGATATTATTCAAAGGATCAATTACCCCATGTAGTATGTGGTAAACACCTTTGTATCCCGACTTCTCTATTGCAAAAGAATCTAGAGGGGTAGCTACTACCAAAATCTTTTTTTTATCTCTCCCTAAATCGCTACACACTAAACAGATGTCGTATTCTGATACATTTTTACATACAGAACACAATTTCGTTTTCTCTTTTAGAGAAACTAAACTATTTGCAAAATTTTCTAATTCTTCTTGGGGGAAATGCAATAATTGAAAGGTTAATCTTTGGGCTGTTTTGGGACCAATCCCGGGCAACCGTTCAAAGTTGTCTATTAACCTAACTATTGGTGACGGTATCTTCATGGAAGTATTCTAACTACAGGGGCAAACCCCCGTCAAATACATTCATTATTTCTCCTGCATCTACAGGGACCACATTGACATCAGTAAGTACCCCTACTTCTCTATCCTTTAGCTTTTGCGGTTTATTGGTACCTATCTCACAGAGAATACTTAGGGGTAATCCAAACTCGTTCTGTAATATATCTTCAACTATTTGTCTATTCTTGGTGGACTCTAATCTTTCTTTGTGGAAAGCAAAATAAACTTCTAAAACTACAAACTTACCTTTTATAGATATAGGTTTAGAAGATTTCAACATTGCAAGAACAGGACCATTTATATCTTTAACTTTATTCAAAATAGTTTCCCATTTTTCCTCTAAGATAGCTAGTTCAAGGAAAGGTACATCATCTGGTAAGGGGTCCACAGACACTTTAACATTTGTAGTTTTAGTGGGTTTCGTATCTACTTCTTTCTTAGAAGGAACGGGAACACTACCCTCTTTCTTCTTATCTCCAGAGGTATTGGTTGTAGGATTCTTTGGCAAAGGAGCGGTATTTTTAACCACACTACCCTCCTCAGCAGAACACAATGTAACGATAGCTAATTCAACAGGTAATTGGGGTATGAAAGAAGATTTAATTTTTTCGTGAGAGGCAAGGAAGATTTCTAGAGCAAATACTACCCAAGGTATAGACACGGAGTCACACTGAGAAGAGAACAACTCCTGAGTATCTCCAGTCATATCAAAAAAATCTTTTGAGAAGCCAGATTTGAATAACAATATATTTCTAAGATAGGAAATCACTTCTCCAGTCCAAATGTATATATCTACCCCGTCTTGGTAAACGGTATCTAACATGGAGAGTGCATTGCTTCTATCTTTATTCGCAAGATGGGATACAAAAGTACTTAAAGTGGCCACTCCCATAGGACTTTGCAGAGTGTCTGTAGAAATACCACCTTCTAATATTTGTTGAAGGAGAGTTTCCGCATCTCTAAACCCTCCAAGAGAGTATTGAGCGATATTAGATAGCACATCTTCCGTTAAAGTATGGCCTTCTGATTCAGAAATGAATTTTAATTTGGTTACTAATTGAGGTGTGGTAGCCCGCTTGAATTTGAAAACCTGACATCTGGATTTTATGGTATCAGGAACTTTGTGAACTTCTGTTGTACAGAGTATAAACGTAATGTGTGCAGGAGGCTCCTCTAAGGTCTTTAAAAGGGCATTGAATGCGGGAGGGGTAAGCATATGGACCTCATCTATAATGTATATTTTATGTTTACCTTGGACGGGAGCTAAGTTTATCTTTGACTGCAGATCCCGAATATCATCAATTCCTCTATTACTTGCCGCATCTATTTCAAGTAGATCTGTTAAGGATCCTGATTTTACAGCCATGCACATAGGACATACATCACAGGGATCCCCATTTGGCTGAATGTCCAGGCAGTTTAATGCCTTAGCCAATATACGAGCTGTAGAAGTCTTACCTGTCCCCCTAGGACCTACAAATAGATAGGCGTGTACTGTTTTACCTGTAGAAATTTGTTTAGATAAGGCATCCGCTGCCTCGTTTGGACGAGATATTTGGCTAAAAGTCTGTGGACGATATTTTGTATAGAACACTCAATAAAGTATATTTTTAACGACACTACTCTTCAACTAATTTATATTCGTGCAAATCTATTTTCCTTAATGTGTCTATTTGTTCAGAAGTAAAGTCTTTTAACACATAATCTTCTATAGGAGTACTATCAACAGGTCTACCTATACCTACTCGGAGTCTCCAAAAATCCTTTGTACCTAACTTTTCTATAATGTCTTGTACCCCATTGTGACCAGCAGAACCCCTACCAATTTGAAGTTTAACAACACCAAACTCTAGATCTAAATCATCGTGTACTACACATATGTCTTTGGGTGATATTTTATAAAAAGTACTCATTTTAGAAACTGCATTACCAGAATTGTTCATAAAGTTTTGAGGCTTACAAAAGTGCATTCCCTTTACTTGAGTAACTAAAGACTCCATTTTCGAAGAAGGAACAAATTCAGAATTGGTTTTTTGGATAAAAGAATCCAGAACGATAACTCCAGCGTTATGCCTGTTCGATTTATATTTTTCTCCCGGATTCCCCAGACCAACAATAAGCTTCATTTCTTCCTCCCTACTCCATGGGTAGAATCTTCATCATCATGAGGGTGATGTACCCCCAAAAGATGTAGTACCCCATGAGCTACTAGTTCCGATATTTCATGTTCGACATCATTGCTGTATTCCTTCATTTGTCTTTTAGCCTGATCCCTGTTAACAACTATATCTCCAATATAATCTGTACCATCCGCTAACTTTTCGTTTACGGGAAAAGACAATACATCAGTAGGATAATCCCTATCTAAGTGAACTTTATTTAATTCCTGAATATCCTTATCCCCTACGATAGTAACTGAGATGTATTTATTAGTATTTATCATCTAGTAGGTAAATCGAATTCAAAAGGAAATAATTTCGCAAATTCTTTAAGAACACCTAATTCATTAGTTTCTTTTTCTACTAAATCAGGTCTTTTTCCCTGTTCGTACAACTCAATAGATTGATTTCGTTCTTTGATTTGCTTTCTTAATACCTTAAAAGATATCTCGTCATCTACAACTTGACCACTAGGGCGTAATTCAATTTCCTTTTCTTTTACCTTAGATAAGTAATACTTTAACACACCAAGTCTGAGCGTGTCCTTGGCTTTGTGATATTCAATTAGCTTACTCCTCAACTGTTCTACAATCATCTTCTTTTATTTTCTAATTTGATCTTACGAGCTACTTCCTTAGCTTTCTGTCTTTTTATTTCACTAGGTTTAATGTAACGGTTATGATCCTTAATATATTGTAAAATACCGGATTTTAATACTTCTTTGTTAAACCTTCTTAAGGCTTGCTCTAAAGACTCACCATTTCTAACTTTTACTTTAGCCATTTCTAAAAATTATTGACAATACTGTCAATAATGTACAAGGCACCCCCTTAAATACAATTAAAATTGAAACTTTGAGATCAGTATATAACTGGGGCATCATTTTATCAAATATATGACAATATTGCGAGGTTTATAATTCAACAAATTATAATAGTATATCTTTTATTGTTATTAAAACAAAAAGTCCTAGCAATAAAGCCATACCTAGACCATGTATTTTAGCCTCAAATTCCTGATTTACTCTCTTCCCTCCTCTAATCAGTTCTATAACAATAAATAATAACCTACCCCCGTCTAGCGCAGGTATTGGCAAAATATTCAAAAACCCAAGTGATAGGGATAACATTGCTACAAAATCTAAGATGCTTAAGAATAGTCTATCCTTAGAGTAGGTCAATATACCACCTACTACATTATAGATACCAACAGGCCCGGACACACTCTCAGAAACAGGCGTTATATCTCTGGACTTAAAAGAAGTACTGATAACAGCACCTAACGAATGTACAGAATAGGATAAGACATTGTATGAATGTAGTACACCAGATAGTAATCTGTCTTTAGGTGAGTTGTAACTTAGAACAACGGAATCTCCTAAATATACACCTAGAACAGCCTCTCCCTTTTCAGATAACATGGGCCTGAAAGAATATTCTTTTATTTCTTGAGAAGGGTATCTTTCCACTAAAACTTTAACTGTATCCTTATTCTTCCCTGTTTCCCTTTTTATATCCTCTGTGGTAGCTACACTAACACCATTTACTTGAAGTACTGTATCCCCTAAAGATATACCTGAATCATCAGCATTTGAATTATCTACAATACCCATGATAACAGTACTGCGTTTATCCTCAGTACCAAAAGGAAAGTTGTAGTCAAACATTAAGGGCATTGTGAAGGATCGATAATGATTTAAAGATAGAAATATATAATAGATAACTATACTTAAGAGGAAATTCATTATTACACCGGCAGATATGACAATCACTCTTTTATACCAGGGTTTAGATATGAAACTTAAGGGATCTTCCGCGTATTTTTTATCTACAGAATCTTCTCCATAAAGTCTAACAAAACCTCCAAATGGTAACCAGTTTAAGGAGTAAATAGTATCCCCTATTTTCTTGCCGAATAGTCTGGGGGGTATGCCCATACCAAACTCTTCTACTTTAATACCACTCTTTTTGGCGGTGATAAAATGCCCAAATTCATGGACTAAAACCAAAATGGATAATATTAAGATAAAGAGCAGTAATGTCATTTTAGACCGTCATTAATTCTTGCTTTTTGGCATCACAAATTTTATCTATTTGTTCTACGTATTCTTTTACAATCTTTTCCACATCATCCTTCTGGGTAAACTTTTCATCTTCACCAATAAGTTTATCTGTAAAAGATTTGTCTATTTCCTTCATAGTATCTTGGCGAATATTTCTTATGGCTTGTTTTGATTCCTCACCTTTACTGCCTACTACCTTAGCTAATTCCTTTCGTCTTTCTTCAGTCAATGCAGGCACTGGTATTCTAACTCTGTCAGAATCTTCTGCAGGGTTAAGGCCTAAGTCACCTTCTCTTATACCTTTGGCAATAGCACCTATTAAGCTACGGTCCCAAGGGGTAACGGCAATAGTTTTATTGTCCAATAGAGCAATTGAACCTAGTTCTTTGATTGTCATTTTGGAACCATATGCATCAATAGCAACATCAGCTACTAAAGAGGGGGTTGCTCTACCTGTTCTAACATTGGATATATCATTCTTTAAAAATTCAACAGACTTATCTAACTTAGATTTAAGTTCACTTTTATTCATAGGTCTATTTTAACAGATACCAATTTAGAGAACACTAAACTTGGAGAAACCTTTGAGTTCTACTTTTTCACCAGTCTTAGCAATGACTTCTTCGATTAAGTTTAAGATTTTTTTGCTAGGATCTTTGATGAATTCGGAATCTAAAAGTTCTTGGTTAGTGGCAAAATCACCAGTGCATACTTGCATTGCTACATTGTGACAAAGTTTTTGGAATTCGTCTGTTTTTGCTACAAAGTCAGTTTCACAACCGATATGTACCAAACTACCGATTTTACCACCTGCATGAATATAAGCATGGACTAACCCATCGTTTGTACTTCTATCAGCTCTTTTTTCAGCTTTTTTGGCAACCTTTTTCATCAAAGCATCAAATGCTTTTTGGTAATCACCGTTAGCTTCTTCCAAAGCTATTTTTACCTCTACTACTCCCGCGCCAGTTTCTTCACGTAATTTTTTGATATCTTGCATGTTCATTCTATTTTTTCTCCTTTTTGGTAGATTTAGGTGCTGCTTTTTTAGGAGCTGGTTTCTTAACTGGTTCTTTTTCTTCCTTTTTTACTTCTTTCTTTTCCTCTTTTTTTGGTTCCTCTTTCTTCTCTTCTTTTACAGCAGTTTTTTCAGCTCTTTTTTCTGTAGCAGCTTTTTCTTCCGAAGCTAATACTTTTGCGTATTCATTGTAACCTTCTTCTATAGCATCAGCAATTGTTTTAACAATTACAGCTACAGATTTTATAGCATCATCATTCCCTGGTATTGGGTAATCAATTTCTCTTACATCAGAGTTTGTATCTATTAAAGATACTACTTTTACACCAAGATTCTTAGCTTCTCTTATAGCAGTTTTCTCTCTCTTGGGATCAATAATGAATAAGGCAGCTGGTTTTGTACCAAAACCTACTAAACCACCAACTTTTTTCTCTAATTTATCGATTTCCCTGTCTATTAATAATCTTTCTTTTTTAGTGTATTTATCGAAGGCGTTTGTTTCTCTTCCTCTTTTGTAATCTACTAATTTCTTAACACTCTTTCTAATAACATCTGCGTTTGTCATAGTTCCACCTAACCAACGTTCTGTAACATAGAAAGCCCCACATCTTTTAGCTTCTAATTCTATGATATCTCTAGATTGTTTTTTGGTACCCACAAATATTACTTTTCCACCTTTTTTAGCAACATCGGATAGATATTTTGTAGCTTCGTCTAATTTTTCTACAGTTTTTTCTAAATTTATAATATGGATTCCATTCTTAGCAGTATAGATATACTTAGCCATTGTAGGATGCCATCTTTTTACTTGATGTCCAAAATGAACACCTGAATCAAATAGTTGATTAATTGTTGGTACTTTCATATTTAATTTCTGAGGGGATAAACAATTATGTACAGTTTAGGGTTTATCCTCTCTTTAAGTTTTGGAATTAAATCAAGTTCAATTCCTCACCCAAGGGCGTATAGCCAGAGAGTCTCGGGACAAAGGTATATTAACATAAACTTTATTTATTTGGAATATGGGGGAAAAGAAATGCGCCGCGAATAGTCGCGGCGCACGGGGCACCTCAAAAAGTCACCAAATACCATACTGTGTTGTGGGCGGATCGCGACAAGATAGCGATTTTAAAAAGCGCACAAAAGGAGGCGGCGGTATTTCGCAACTTTTGAGGGGGACGACAGTAATGACCTTTCGACGTAACTGGCACAGAGGCCAGTCTACAGAAACGAAATGGATCAGCATGAGTCTCTCCTCGTAGTTGTTGAGAGGATTATACTAAATACTACAGGCTATGTCAATTGAGGGAATATTTTTTAAGATGATTTAGAAAAAGGAAACGAACAACTATTGGTCCCATACCTTTTGGAGACGGAACCACTAAGCCCAAGTGATCTAATTTTGAATTCATATTTAAATCACCATAAGTTTTACCCTCTATAACAGTAGACCCAAAATCTATAACAGTAGTATTAGGACTCATATCTTCTCCCTTTACTAAGTTAGGTACGCCAGCACTTAAGATAACAAGGTCCTTGTTTATAGATACTTCTTTTGTGTAATTGTCTGTTACTGTCACATTACACCCTTTATTTTTTAAAACATGCGCTAATGGTTTACCTACTAAAAATCCATTCCCCACGATTAGTACATTAGAATTTTTATATTTAAAATCATGAGTATCTAATACATACTCTGTTGCTCTAGTTATAGGGGATCCGTGATTTAAACTATTATTATAAAAAGCGTTTTGAGACTCTTTTGATAAAAGATCCACATCTTTTTCAAAGGGTATTAGGTCTAATATATCTGAAGGTACTGTATTTGGCAGAGGTAATTGGGTTATTACACCTGTAATATCCCCTGAGGTAACAATTTTTTGTATTTGGGATCTTAAGGAAGATATATCTATTGAATCGGAAAAGTTGAATACCTGCGTTTTTATCTCTAACTTCTCCCCTACTTTCTTTTTTATGGATATATATTTTTCAGAAGATGGGTTAGAACCAATTTGGATTATAGCAAGGATACCACCCCTATAGGAAGTCTTTAGAATATTATCCAGAGTTAGGGATGTTGTAGTAGAATCAAATAAGAACATGTGTTGGATTATACGCTAAATTAAACAGTATCCGCATCATCTGCTGCAGGTACAGGATAGTTACTCCTCATTTTATTATTCATTATATTCTTATAATCTTTACGTAAGGACTCTGCAACAATATCGAATTCATTATCAAGTTTTTCCAATTTAATCAAGGTATCAGAATCCATAGAATAATCGGTATGAGAGGAAAATATACCAACAAGAGCTAAGATAATCTTCTTAAACTCCAGTTCATTTGTTCCATCATATGTATTTATAAATTCAGATATTTCCTCCATGAACAAATCTGATGGATTAGACTTCTTTAGTAATTCTATATAGGTGTCTTTAATTTCTTTATTTAACATACTTAATTTTTCAAGGCATCTGCCAAACTTGCTATCGCATCCTCATCTTGCTTAAAAGCAACTCTAGATCTCTCTACCCTATCCTTAGCGGCCACAAATTGATCCCATTTATCAAGTTTTTCTCTCATAATAACAACAAAAGAAGAACGTGGATAAAGTAGAGCAAAACCTTTTAGTCTTTCCCTAGCTCCTTGTAAAGCCTGTTGTAATACCGCAACTTCTACAGAGGTATCTGCAGGCAATAACCTTTCCACTTGATCCTTCTCGTCCAAATAAGCATCACTTCTTACAATAGCACTACCCTCAAACAATGTATTAAGTTTTCTTTCTAGTCTCTGCTTATATTCTGGGTAACGCAAAGATACCTTACGAGTAAGGGATTCTATTATGGCCAAATCAGCTTTATCTAAATCACTTCTTGAAAACAAACCTTGAAGGGCTTTCATATCCTCATCATCCTTCCAGGGTTCAACACTCATATCTAAGTGCTTTTCTATAAGGAAACGAGCATCTTTATACTCTTGTGGACTACGATAGGTAGCCCTTAAAAATCTCTCTACTGCGGGAGGGATCGCGCCCGTACCCGCGTACAGTTCCACGATACGCTCGTCTTGTGATATATCCTCTATTATGGAAAGCATCCCAGGGTCAGACATTATAGTAATCATTCTCTCGTGACTTTGCTGCAATTTTGCCTGTTTACTTTCGGTCAATATAGATTTACGGGCCTCACTGACTTCCTTTGCTAACTCGGCGTATCTTCCTTCTATAGAATCCATAATATCTTCTCTTACCTTCTTTGACTCTAAACGTTCTCTCTGAGGACCCTCTTCTAACAAATCCGCTTGAACATCCCAATATTCCTTAACAGTACAACCGACAGTAGATTTAAAATCTTCATAAAATTCTCGAATTGTTGATAAACCATTTAACAAATTATGTGACACTCTATCCGGTGTATCCCATGAGTCTTCCAAATCTCTATGTCTACCAAAAAACCGAAAAAACTTCTCTGTTTTAGAGGGTTCTTCCGGGGGATGCTTTCTTATATTATTAAATTCTGCCAGGTTAGTAGCAAAATATAGGCCTCTAGCACCACCTATTAAAGCATGTCCTGTGTTTTTATCAAAAGGAACGACAGCTGTTATAACAGTAGTATTTTCAGGGGATGTCCATTCCTCCGCAGTACCGGGTTTGTTCACCACAGTAACTATTAAACACTCTCCTGTGGATTTTCCGTCTTTTAAAATCTCCTGACAATAAGTTTTTGGAGGGTTGTCCTCTTTAGAGAGAGAAATACCACGAGTATCTAATCTATCCATTTTAGTAATGTCGAAATCCGGATTACCTGCCAATTCAAAGGACTTACGTAATAGAGCAATGTCCATTTCTCTCCTGTCGGAGCCCGTGGACATCTCACAAGCAGCTGCTAATTGCTCATGGGTAGGTATGCGACCATCTCTGCCTTTCAGTTCTCTTTCGAATTGGAGAAGTCTCGCACTACTCCCAGAAGCTTTTGCAGCTTCTACCCCACTCTTCAATCCAGAAAGGTTCATGGTACTAATATCGGGTACAGGTGTGGGCATGCTTTAATTATTAAACAAAACCTCTATACATTTCAAGCCTTTAATAAATCATTCAAATAATTTAATATACAAACATGTCGCAAAATAATTTGACGTACATAGTGATTGAAGGAATAGTAGGAACAGGTAAAAGTACCCAGTCAAAAAAACTTCTTAAATACCTAACCGACAGATACCCCAAAAAGAGAATTATTTTAACAAGAGAACCAGGGGGAACAGAAATAGCAGAGGCTGTTAGAAAAGTTGTTCAAGGAACAAAATATGAAGAAGAAATGGAACCTGTATGCGAGGCGTATTTGTATGCATCTGCAAGAGCACAATCCCTGCGAAAAATA
>Ga0172369_10001167_pt1 | contig 38288 bp, 27 predicted proteins | sample LakKiv25m_FD_114539 | JGI IMG/M metagenome (GOLD analysis project Ga0172369, IMG submission 114539) | Freshwater microbial communities from Kabuno Bay, South-Kivu, Congo - kab_022012_11.25m | ecosystem: Environmental > Aquatic > Freshwater > Lake | place: Democratic Republic of the Congo... | reverse complement strand
TGGCTTAGGTCCGCCGGCTAAGGGTGGCTTAGGTTGGCCGCACATGACTGGCTTAGGTTCGCCGACACTCAGTGGCTTAGGGCACCGGCTAAGGGTGGCTTAGATGGGGCGGCTATTGACAGGATCGCGGCGATCCGGACGCGTGACCAGCAACGGCGGGCCGAGGAGGCACTCCGTGAAAGTGAACGGCGCTTTCGTCTCTTAGCTGAAAATTCCACGGATATCATTACGCGTCATACCCCCGAGGGTGTCTTTCGGTATGTATCACCCGCGAGTCAGACCCTGTTGGGGTACGCCCCGGGAGAGCTTGTTGGCCATAACGCCATGCAGTACGTGCATCCGGATGATCTCACCATGGTACAAACGTTTTACCAGCAGTTACTGGCGCAACCACATGTGAATATTTCGACGCTCACCTTTCGAGGACGGCGTAAGGATGGTCAATATCGTTGGTTAGAGATCACAGCGCGGACGATTCGTGATGCGGACACGGGGCAAGTCGTCGAATTCCAGGTCGCTACGCGCGATGTCACGGAACGTCAGCAAGCAGCACAGGCGCTGCAGGAGAGTGAACGTCGATTCCGCACATTAATCGCCAACTTGCCTGGCATGGTCTATCGATGTCGGAATGACCAGTGGTGGACCATGGAATACCTTAGCGAGGGGTGTCGTCAACTCACCGGGTATGCACCGGATGATTTGTTACTGAATGCCAAAGTGAGTTACGCCGAACTGATCCATCCCGATGACGCGGCAACGGTGTGGGAGCAGGTGCAGCAGGAGCTACAGGCGCACCGCCCTTTTCAGATCACTTATCGGATCATCACGGCGTCCGGGGCGCTCAAGTGGGTGTGGGAGCAGGGGCGTGCCGTCGTGAATGCGCAAGGTGATGTTCAAAACATCGAAGGATACATCACGGATATTACCCAGTGGACCGAAGCGGAAATAGCCGTCAAACAACGTGAAGCCACGTTACGGGCCATCTTTGAGGCGGCGCTCAATGTGTCCTTCATTATCACGGATGCCGATGATCGTACGCCGCATGTGACGGAGTTTAGTCCCGGCGCCGAATACAGCTTCGGCTATACGCGTGACGAGTTGCTGGGCCAACCGGTGAATCGCCTCCATCGTCAAGAAGATATCGCACAATTTCCCGCGATACATCGCGCCATGCGGAAAGGACGCATGGGTTTTTCCGGTGAAACGGTGTTGATCCGAAAAAATGGTGATGCCTTCCCCGCGCTGTTTTCCACGTATCCGTTATTTGATGAACACGGAAATATGTATGCCGCGTTAGGGGTGAGCATTGATATCACTGAACAGAAACATATCGAAGAGCAACTACGGCAGACCGGCGAGGAACTCGATCAGTTTTTCAACCTGGCACCAGACCTCCTCGCCATTGCGGATACGGATGGGCATTTCCGTCGTTTGAATCCGTCATGGGAACGCACATTGGGCTACTCGTGTGAGGAGTTGCAGGCGGGCCTCTTCTTCGATTTCGTGCATCCGGACGACCTGGCGAGTACCCATGAGGCTGTCGCGCAACTCTCCACTCAGCATCACGTCATCAATTTCGTGCATCGTTTCCGCTGTAAAGATGGCTCCTATCGCTGGATCGAGTGGCGGTCTGCGCCGTCCGGTACACGAATTTTCGCCGCCGCGCGGGATATTACCGACCGTTTACAGGCGGAAGAGGCATTACGCGCGAGTGAACAACGCTTCCGCAGTTTGTTTAATACCATGACGGAAGGGGTTGTGGTGCATGCGATTGTACGGAATGCCGATGGTATCCCAACGAATTATCGCATTCTCGATGCGAATCCCGCGTTCGCCCGGCAAACGGGTATCACCATCAAGCAAGCGATAAATACCTTAGCGACCGATCTATATCACACGGACACCCCACCATTTTTTGATCGGTATTTGTCAGTGGTGGAAACCGGTCGCCCGTCGGTGTTTGAAATATATTTTCCTCCCCTGGCGAAATACTTTACAATATCAGCCTTTTCACCCGCACCGGACATGTTCGCCACCGTCTTTGAGGACATCACGGCTCGTAAGCAGGATGAAGAGGCCTTGAGAGCCGCGGAAGCCACCCTGAACAGCATATTGCAAACCGTCCCCGCCGGTATCGGAATTCTACGAAATCGTGAATTCCAATGGACGAATGAAGAATTCTGCCGCATGATCGGATACACACGAGATGAACTCATTGGCCACTCAACGCGCATGGTCTATCCCAGCGATGAGGAATTTGCGAGTGTGGAGACCAAAGCATATGTCGAAATGCACGAGACGGGAATGGGTGAGATGCAACTGCGGTTTCGCCGTAAAGATGGCTCAATACTTTATGTCCTGTTGCGTATTCGTCCGCGTGATCCGGAACGTCCCGAGGAAGACGTTGTCTTTGCGTTAATCGACATTACCGGGCGAAAACGAACGGAAGAGGCATTGCGTGAGAGTGAACAGCGTTTCCGGATGCTCATTGAACGGTTACCGCTACCCGTGGCTATTTACTCCGTTTCCGGTGACGTCGAATATGTGAATGATCAATTTGTGAAAGTCCTGGGGTATACCCTGGTCGACATTCCCACTGTCGAGGACTGGTGGCCGCGCGCCTATCCCGATCCGGAATATCGCCGGAAAGTGATGGCCGTCTGGACGGAGGCTTTAACAGACGCAGAACGCTCACATACGGACATCGCTCCCCATGAATACCGTGTCACATGTAAGGATGGCACCGTGCGCACTATGGAAATCCTGGCAAAAAATATGGGGAATACCTACCTGGTTCTTTGGAATGATGTCACCGAGCGTAGACGGGCGGAAGAGGCCTTGCGGGAGAGCGAGGAGCGTTTTCGCACCCTCATCGAAAAAGCCCCCGTCGCGATTGGCATGGCGCGCCACATGTTAGGTATCTACGCGAATCTCGCGTATGAGCGGATGTTCCGATTACCCGGGCCGGAAGATGCGGCGGTACCGGTGATTGAGCGATACGCACCGCAAGTGCGCGACTGGATCAGCGAAAATCTCCACGCGCGCGAAGCAGGCCAGCCCGCCGCGATGGAGTATGACACCATCGGGTTACGCGCGGATGGCACCGAATTTCCCATGCACGTCGCGATCACCCGCGTCCAACTCCCGGAAGGCGAAACCACGCTGGCGTTTATCACCGATATCACGGAACGCAAACGTGCGGAAGACGCCTTGCGGGTCAGCGAAGAACGGTTGCGGTTTGCCTTGGAGGGGGCGAACGAAGGCGTGTGGGATGTGAATATTGCCACCCACATCATCACCTATATGAGCCCACGCGATAAGGAGCTCCTTGGGTATGCGCCGGAGGAACTCCAAGAAGAAACGCTGGTCTGGGACAATTTCATGCTTCCGGAGGACTTACCCGCGATACGATCACGATTAGCCGACTATCTAGCGGGACACGCACCGCTCTTTGAGATGGAACAGCGGTTATGCACGAAATCCGGCACCTGGAAATGGGTGCTAACCCGTGGGAAAGTCGTTGAACGCGATGCGGACGGGCAACCCGTACGCATGACCGGCACACATACCGATATTACCGAACGGAAACTGACTGAACAAGCCCTCCAGCGTGAGCAACTCTTCACAAATGCGATTTTTGAGTCCGTGCCCGGCTTGCTGTATGTCTACAGTGCAGACGGATATCTGGTGCGTTGGAATAAACAGCATGAAGCGATCACCGGATACTCCGCCGAGGAACTCGCGCATAAAAACATCCTGGATTGGTATCAGGGTGAGCCTGACGATATAGCGTCCATCACCTCCGGTGTTGAAAAAGCACTGCGGGAGGGGTATGCCGAAGCCGAGGGACACCTGATTACCAAGAACGGCGCCACCAGACTCTTTGCCTTCACCGCCGTCCGCATGATCGTCGAAGGCGAGGTGTTTTTTGTCGGCATCGGCATTGATATTACCGCACAGCGACAGGCGGAGCAGGAACGGGAACGCCTTTTCGAGGAGAACAAAGCCCAGCGTATCCTCTTTGAAACCATCGTGCGCGATGTGCCGGCGGGCATCGCCCTCCTGCAAGGGGCTGAACATCGGTATACCCTGGCGAATCCCGCGTATTTACCCTTCGTACGGGGAAAAGGCGAGATTGTCGCACGGACGGTCGCGGAGGTGTTTCCCGAAATTGCCACGACCGTCGTGCCGTTGCTGGATCACGTGTTTCAGACCGGCGAACCGTTTTCCGCGAGCGATATGCCGATGACGCTGGTGCGCGATGACGTGCCGACGCAAGCCTACATTTCCTTCACCTATACCCCCTGGCGCGACGCCCATGGCGCCATTCAAGGGGTATTGGCCTTGGCCATAGAAACGACGGCGCAGATGCGCGCGCGCCAGGATGTCGAGCAAGAACGCACGCTGCTGCGTACTGTACTCGCCGCGCTCCCGATTGGTATCTTTATCCTGGACGCAGACGGAAGATTCGTGCACACGAACGACGCGGTGCACCGTATTTGGGGAGGCAAGGCTCCGTCAATCCACTCTATTGCGGATTATGACCGGTATGTTGGTTGGTGGGCTGATACCGGCGAGTTGATTCAAGCAGAGGAGTGGGCTGGCGCCCGTGCCGTGACACGCGGGGAAACCGTCGTCGGTGAAGTCATCAATATCCAGCGTTTCGACAACACACGCGGCACCATTCTCAATTCCGCCGTGCCATTGCGCAATGCCGAGAGTGAAATCAGCGGTGCCGTCGTCGTGATTCAAGATATCACCGAACTCAAGCGGGCGGAGGATACTATCAATCGTGAACGAGCATTTTTAGCGTCCGCGATTGAATTGTTGCCGTTTCCCATTTTTTTCGCGTCAACGAATCAGGCGATCTTTCGCACAAATCAAGCCTGTCGTGAGTTCTTACACGAAGATGGGCTCGATCAATGGCGTGCCATTACCCTCCTTGATCCCAACACACATGAGCCAATCGCTGCCGAGGATCGTGGGCTCACCCATCTCTTCAGTGGTGAGGGAGCGCCACCGCCACGTGAAGTCATGATGAAATTTCCCGATGGCAAGGAAATGCCCGCGTTGCTCTATGTGGCTCCCATCGCCGTGGGCAAGGAGTCCATCGCCGCCGTCATCGCGTTTCAGGATATTACCTCGCTCAAGGAGGCGGATCAGGCAAAAAACCAATTTCTCAAAGTCATCTCACATGAATTGCGCACCCCGCTGACCAGCATCATTGGCTGGGCAAAAATGTTGCAGGAAGCGCCGGAAATCATGCCCGACGCTGTGCCGATTATCTTGCAAAGCGCCCATCAATTTGAGGGATTACTGGAGCGTATGGTTATCCTCTCCCGCATTTTGACCGGCAAGCTCACCGCACGTCAGGACACGGTGAATCTCTGCACCCTGGCGACTGAGGTGGAAGCAGAGTTCCAACCCGCTGCCGCGCGGAAAGGCGTGACGTTGACCTGGCTGCCGCCGGCAGAATCACCACAGACTGAAGGGGATACGCACCTGATCCGCTTGGCCTTCACGGAACTTGTCGACAACGCCATCAACTTCACACCCGCCGGGGGCCATGTGACACTGACCTGCCACACGACGTCGGATGACAGGGTGACGTTTACCGTCACGGATACCGGACGCGGCATCACGGCAGAGGAACTCCCGAATATCATGAAGCCGTTCTCGCAATTTCGACGCGAAGAGGCCATCGGAGGTATTGGCATCGGCTTAACGTTGGTACAGGGGATTGCGCACGCGCATCACGGGGAAGTCGTTGCCACCAGTCCCGGTATTGACCAAGGCGCCACGGTGACCATGGTGCTCCCTATGCGAGCGGAAGACCGTTCACCCCATGAGGAGGCATGATGCACGAACAGCAAATGCAGAATACGTAATCCGGAGGAATACGAGGTCATATAAATCTCTTCTTAGGCATTTCGCCATCAACTAATTACATGACATAACACAGGGAACGTTCTGTCTTTCCATGCCGTCCCTACCCCTGATGTTTAACCTACCGCCAGCCCGGGTATACGGCTACTAGTCCACCCATTCTCTGACCGGCGGCCGCCGGCCACCACTTTCTCCCGATATTGACTTCCTTTCCTGCTGCAGGTATTCTAAGGCAAACATATGATCGTTTGTTTACCCGACAACATGCGAACTATCGCGCGCCCGGCTGACAGCCGGCGGGGCGGCGCGGAGGGGAGTTTCGGCGGGGGAATATCCTACCTATCTTTTTGCTATTTTTTACATCATTCCACGCTCAAAACCTTTCCCTCGCCTTGTTTTCGCCGGTGAGGGCGTGCTACAATATCGGCGCCAGGAGGCGGCTATCCGCGGTTTGCACCACAGTGAGTTGTCTGAATGTCCGATCGTCCATTTGCCCATCTGCATTTGCATTCTGAATACAGCCTGCTCGATGGCGGGTGCCGGACGAAAGAGATTCCCAAGCGCGCGAAGGCGCTGGGGATGAGCGCCGTCGCCGTCACCGACCACGGCAGCATGCTGGGGACGGTCGAGTATTACCGGGCGTGCAAGGATGCCGGGGTGAAGCCGATCATCGGCGTGGAGACATACGTCTGCGCGCACAGCCGGCTGGAGAAGCGGGACGGGAAGGCGAATACCGGGCACATGGTGCTGCTGGCGCGCAACAACGTCGGCTACAAGAACCTGCTCAAGCTCTGCTCGGAGGCCAGCCTCAACGGGTTCTACTACCATCCCCGCATCGACCACCAGTTGCTGCAGGAGTATGGGGAAGGGTTGATCGGGCTGACCGCCTGCATCGGCGGCGAGATTCCCAAGTTGATCCGCGCCGGCGACCTGGAGCAGGCGAAGTCGATCTGCTGCATGTACCAGGAGCTGTTCGGCAAGGACGGCTTTTACCTGGAGCTGCAGGACCACAACACCCCCGCCCGCTTGATCTATCCGGAGCAGCCGAAGATCAACGCCGTACTGCGCGAATTTTCCAGGGAGCTGGGCATTCCGCTGGTGGTGACCAACGATACCCACTTCATGAACAAGGACGACTTCGACGCGCACGAGGTGCTGATCTGCATCGGCATGCAGACCACGCTGGACGAATACCGCCAGAAAGACATCCACTACTCCACCGAGCATTACCTGAAGAGCCCGGAGGAGATGTGCGCCTACTTCCCGGACGACCTGGAAGCGGTGGAGAATTCCGCGCGCATCGCCGAGTTGTGCGAGGTGGAGATCGAGCTGGACAACCCGCGGCTGCCGCAGTTCGTGGTGCCGGAAGGCGAGACGTGGGACAGCCACCTGCGCGCGATCTGCCGCGAACGGCTGGAGCATGTCTACACCGAAGGCAGCGCGTTGAAGGCGGAGGCGGTCGAGCGGCTGGACTACGAGCTGGACATCGTCAGCCAGAAGGGACTGTCCGCCTACTTCCTCATCGTGCGCGACTTCCTCGACTGGTCGCGGCGGAATGATATCCTGGTGGGCATCCGCGGCTCCGGCGCCGGCGCCATCGTCTCCTACCTCACCGGCATCAGCACGCTGGATCCGCTGACCTACAAGCTGTGGTTCGAGCGCTTCCTCTCGCCCGACCGCTCGACCATGCCGGATATCGACTGCGACTTCGAGGACCGCCGCCGCGGCGAAGTGATCGAATACGTGGTCAACAAATACGGCAAGGACAACGTGGCGCAGGTGGCGACCTTCGGCACGCTGCAGCCGCGGCTGGCCGTGCGCGACGCCGCGCGCGCGATGGGCATCCCGCTCTCCACCGCCGACAAATTGTCCAAGGCCATCGGCATGGCGAAGACCATCCAGGCGTCCATCGGGGACAACCCGCAGATCAAGGAGTGGTACGAAGGCGACGGGGAGATTCGCCGCCTACTGGACATGGCCGGGAAATTGCAGGGGCTGGCGCGCCACGTGGGCACCCACGCGGCGGCGGTGGTCATCTCCTACGACCCGATCACCGAGATCGCCCCGCTGCAGCGCACGGCGGACGGCATCGGCATCCAGACGCAATGGGAATACCCGATGGCGGAGGCGGCCGGCCTGGTGAAGATGGACTTCCTGGGCCTGCGCACGCTGACGGTGCTGAAGGACGCGCTGACCTACATCAAGCAAAATCACGGCGTGGAATACGACCTGGCCACGCTGCCGCTGGAGGATCCGAAGGCTTATGAGCTGATGGCGCGTGGCGACACCGCCGGCGTCTTCCAGCTCGAATCGGTGGGGATGCGCAACGCGCTGCGCCAGCTCCGCCCCGACCGCATCACCGATGTCATCGCCATGGTCGCCCTCTACCGCCCGGGACCGATGGCGGAGATCCCGCGCTTCTGCCAGGGCAAGCACGATCCGCGCACCATCACCTACCTGCACCCGTCGCTGGAGCCGATCCTGAAGGAGACCTACGGCGTGCTGGTGTACCAGGAGCAGGTGATGGCCATCGGCAAGGACGTCGCCGGCCTGAACATGATCGACTCCAACAACCTGCTCAACGCGCTACGCAAAAAGCAGCTCGACAAGATGGCCAAGCTGGAGCCGGTGTTCAAAGAAGGCGTCAAGAAAACCTCGGGCTTCAGCGAGCAGCAGGCGGAGGACATGTGGGACCGCCTGCAGGAGTTCGCCAAGTACGCCTTCAACAAGGCGCACTCCGCCTGCTACGCCATCGTCGCCTACCAGACGGCGTTCCTGAAGGCGAACTACCCGGTGGAGTTCATGACCGCGCTGCTCTCCAGCGTGGCGGACTCGCACGATAAGATCAGCCTGTACGTGGCGGAGAGCCGCAAGCTGGGCATCGAGGTGCTGCCGCCGGACGTCAACGCCAGCTTCGCCGGCTTCAACGTGGAGCACAGTAATATCCGCTTCGGGCTGACCGCCATCAAGGGCGTGGGCGGCGGCGCGGTGGACGCCATCGTCAACACGCGGCAGGCGGACGGCCCCTTCGCCGACCTCTTCGATTTCTGCTGCCGGGTGGAGAGCACCACCTGCAACCGGCTGGCGCTGGAAGCGCTGATCAAGTCGGGCGGGATGGACGGGCTGCCGGGCAACCGCGCGCAAAAGCTGGCCATCCTCGACCAGGCCATCGACATGGGGCAGACGGCGGCGCGCGACAAGGCCGCCGGCCAGATCAACCTGTTCGGCGATATCGCCAACAGCGCGCCCATCATCGCCCCGCAGTTTCCGGACCTGGACGAGTACCCATCGAAGCAACTGCTGGATTTCGAGCGCGAGTACCTGGGCCTGTATATCTCCGACCACCCGATCAACAGCCACCTGGAAGTGCTCAGCGCCAACCGCACGCACACCATCGAGGAGCTGGCGGAGGCGCGCGCCGAGCAGGAGGTGACCATTGGCGGCATGCTGGTCGGGGTGAAGCCCTATACCACGAAGAACGGCAAGCTGATGGGCTTCCTGTCGCTGGACGATCTCAGCGGCACGCTGGAGGTTACCGCCTTCGCCGACGTTTACGAAAAATACGGGCCGTACCTGCAGCAGGACACCATCGTGCTGGTGAAGGGCACGGTGGATTTCGGCAGCGGGCGGCCGATGACGGCGAACAGCTCGGACGAGGAAGAGGACAAGCCGGAGGCCAAGCTGCTGGCCATCGCCATCGCCCCGGTCGAGAACGCAGAGGCCATCAAAGAGTTGAAGCAGGCCGCCCCGCGCCGCCGCAACAGCTATCCCGGCAAAAACGGCAACGGGAACGGCAACGGCTTCCGCAAGTCCAACGCGCCGGCCTCCATCGCGCTGCCGGCCTACGTGCCGCCCGTTCGACCACAACGGGTCGAGTCTATTCCGCCACCGGAGGATGACATGGGAGATTTCGACGATTCCGACGCCCCCCCGCCCCTGGACGATGAGGCTCCGATCGCGCCGCCGAAACCGAGCGCGCCGGCCGGCCCCTGCCGCATCTGCCTGACCGAGGCCTTCGTCGCCTCCGACGACCTGGAGAAGCTGTTGTCCACGCTGGGGGCGTGCCAGGGCGAGGCGCCGGTCGAGATCGCCGTGGCCATGAACAACGGTAGCCGCCGCTGCTGGCAACTGCCGGATATACGCGTCAACCTGGGAACTGCGGTGAAGATCCTGCGGATTTTACCGGGGGTGAGCGTGGAGGAGTAAGCGCCGATCGTTCAGGCCAGCGGTGGAAGGCACACTCTCAGTCTGGAAGGAGGCGAGAGCCCCGCCGAGTTTAGGGAGAGTTACCTAAATTCGGCGGGGCTCTCGCTCCCTTCCAGACGGTGAATGTGCTTTCCACCGCTGGCCTGAACTCGGGCGGGGCTCTCGCCTCCTTCCAGACTGAGAGTCTCGCTTCCACCGCTATGACTATCTGAAGGTGACAACCATCCCGTTTGCCCGCGCGCCTGCGCGCGCATATATGCGGGTGGAGGAAGGATTGTCATGGCTGACGAGATCGTCGAACACACGCAAACGCAGGACCCTTATACCTATCTGCGCGCCGCCATCATCACGCTCGGGATTGCCGTGGGCATCGTCGTGGTGGCCATCTGGGGCAATTTCACCACGCCGGTGATGACCGTACTCTCCCTGGCCCTTTTTCCCGTAGTGCTGGGCATTGCCTTTCTGACGGTGTTCCTGGTGATCAGCCTGCTGCGCTCCCGCTATGCGAGCGTGGAGGGCATCATCGCGCTGGTGCTGGTCGCCATTCTGCTGGTGCTGTTCCCGTTGATATACATCCCGGCCGCGCCGTTCGCCGTGCAGATGCAGCGGCTGTCGATCGTTGCCATCGGCCTGGCCATCGCCGTCCTCATCGGCTATTTCCTGGTGAAATGGTTGGACGAGCATCCTCACGCACCGGTCGTCGCCGGAAAATACTCGCGATAGGACAAAAGGTGTGCCACCTTTTATCTGCCGTTTTCACCGTAACTGTGAGGAAATGAAAAGGATTTTTCTGTTGCGAGAGGGAGGTCGTGATGAGGCGATTGTGGCCTGTGTTTCTGTTGATGCTGGCGCTGCCGGCGATGACAACGGTGTACCGCTCCGGCAACACCGTGACCATCCCCGCCGGACAGACCATCGATGACGACCTGGTGGTGTCGGGGAGTGACATCACCATCGACGGCAAGGTGACCGGGGACGTGGTGGCGGCGGGGAGCAATATTCGTATCGCCGGGCCGGTCAGTGGCGATGTGATCGTGGCGGGCAGCAATGTGACGGTGGACGGGCGGGTGGGCGGCACGCTCTACGGCGCCGCCAGCAATCTGACACTCAATGCGCCGGTTGCGCGCAACCTGATGGCCGCTGGCAGCACGGTGCACTTGAACCAGGGGGCGAGTATCGGGCGCGATGCGAGCGTCAGCGGCAACGAAACGACGGTGGATTCGCGCATTGGCCGCGACCTGCGCGCCAACGCCGGCACACTGACACTGGGCGCGGGCGCCATTATCGGCGGCAGCGTCATCGCGCAGGCGGGCAGCCACAACATCGCCCCGGGCGCGAAAATCGTGGGGGAAGAGCAGATCACCCGTCCTGCTCGCCAACGCAGGTTCGGCACGGCGGGGTGGTTCTTCTGGCATTTCCTCACCAGCCTCGCGCTGCTGGGGGCCGGCCTGGTCTTCGTCGCCTTCGCGCCGCGGCTCACCGAGGATACCGAGACGACGATGCGCGCCCGGCCGGGGATGAGCCTGTTGACGGGGTTGGTGATCTTTCTCCTCGCGCTGCCGCTCTTCCTGGTGCTGTTGTTCACCGTCATCGGCATCCCGTTGGCCTTCATCTGGGCGTCGCTGTATCTCATCGCGGTGTATCTCAGCCCGATCTTCCTGGCCATTCTGGTGGGCCGGCTGGTGTGGCGGCGGCCGGGGGGCAGTCTCTTCCTGGCGCTGCTCATCGGCATCGGCCTGCTCTTCGTGGTGCGGCTGATCCCGTTCCTGGGCGGGTTAGTCGCACTGATTGCGATGCTTTACGGCCTCGGCGCGCTGGCAGTGGTTCTGTATAACCGCACTCAGCACCGGCGTAAGGCGGCGGCCGTGGTACCCCCGCAAGCGCCGCCACAAGCGGCGTAATGGTAGGGGCGATTGGCAATCGCCCCGTGCTATATGAATAGGACGTAGGGGCGATTGCCAATCGCCCCTACGCATTCAAATCGTCCAGCCGTCATTCACAATGCCGACCAGCCGCCATCCCTTGCCGTAGGGTTTGAAGACGAGCCGCAGGCTGGCCCAATTGTTTTGATCGTCATCGCGGGGAAAATGATATTCGAGAAACACGAAATTCGCATAGACGTCGTCTAAATTGCTGATGGTATTTCCGGTCTCGATGAGCTTGTTGAAGCTGACATCCGGTGCTTTGGTGAAATCGCGGTTGAAGATGAATTGATCGTAATATTTCCGAAAGGATAAGGTGATGGGATCGCCCGATCCGTCATACGATCCCCAGCGATGTACCTTCCGGTCGTTCCAGGCGCCGGCCAGCGGCGTTTGTGTGTAGCGGCGGTCCGTTCTCACATCCACAGCGGCATACGGCGAAAAACGCACGCCTTGCTGCGGATGGATGTATTTCGCCAGCGTCGTGAAATCCTTTGCTTTCAGCAGCACCAGGATCTCCTGTCCCTGCTGCCTGATCTGCTTCTCAACCTGCGGGGACACCGGCGTCGGTTTCTCCACCTGCTCCGACATCGCAAAGTGGCCTGCGCCGGCCAGCACGGCGGCCAGCAGGGCAATCCTGAAGTGCATCATAACCTTGTCCTCCTTGCCTATATTTTCGCCTGTGTTGGTTACAATCCTGTATCAGGATGATTATCAGGTGATGAAAAAGCATCGGTCATCTATTCGTCCACGCTTCCAATCTTCCATTCTTCCAACCATCCTTATTTCTGTGTTACAATGCGCGCGATAACGCCACCCGTACCGGTAACGCCCTATGCCTGTCAGCAAGCTCTATATCCTGATCGCCGCCGCCGCCCTCGCCTTCCTGGTGACCTTCGTCACCGCGCCGCCGGTCATCGGCTATTTGCGGCGGAAAAAGCTGGGGCAGCAGATTCGCGAGGACGGGCCGCAGCGGCACCTGACGAAAGCCGGCACCCCCACCATGGGCGCGGTGACGATTCTCGCCGGGCTCATCCTCGGCACCGCGGGGTCGTGGTACTTCTTCCCGAAGCAGTTCTGGTTCAGCGTGCTGCTGCTGGCGCTCACCGTGGCGGTGGCCGCCATCGGCTCCATCGACGACTGGGGCAAGATCCGCCGCGGCCGCTCGCTGGGGCTGCGCGCGCGCGAAAAACTCATCCTGCAGTTCGTCGTTGCCGGGCTGTTCGTCTTCGGCCTGGTGCACGGGCTGGACAACCGGACCACCATCGGCGTGCCCTTCGTGGGTGAAGTGAGCCTGGGGTGGTGGTATTACCCGGTGGCGATTCTCTTCATCGCCGGCATCAGCAACGCGGTGAACCTCACCGACGGGCTGGACGGGCTGGCGGCGGGCACCTCCGCGGCGACGGCCATCGCGCTGGGCGCCGTCGCGTGGTTCACCACCGGCGGCGAAACGATGCTGAAGGGCCCGGCCATCGCCACCTTCCTCGCCTGCCTGGCGACGGCGTGCCTGGCGTTCCTCTGGTTCAACCGGCATCCGGCCAAGGTCTTCATGGGCGACACCGGCTCGCTGGCCATCGGCGCCGCCTTCGCCGGCGCCGCGCTGGCGCTGAAGCAGGAAGTGCTGCTGCTGTGGATCGGCCTCATCTTCCTGATCGAGATGGCCTCCGTCATCCTGCAGGTGCTCTACTTCAAGGCCACCAAGGGCAAGCGCCTCTTCCGCATGAGCCCCTTCCATCATCACCTCGAGCTCGGCGGCTGGGGTGAAACCACCATCGTCACCCGCGCGTGGGTGCTCGCCGTCGTGCTGGGCGGGAGCGGGTTTGCGATTTACCAGTGGGCGCTGCATCTGTTGGCAAGATAAGACGAGGAACCGCAGATTGAGAGAATCGGCTTCCTGCCGATTGCGCAGATTATACTGATTAATAATCTGAGTATCGTTTGCCCTCGAACCTGATGCCGGTGAACCAGCTATGCCAGGCATCGACCGGCTCGACTCGGGTGGCGCCGTGGTCGATATATTCCGCCGTGAAGACCCCACTGCCCAACTTCCCTTCATATAACTGCATGGCCTGAAAATTGAGGCCGAGAGTCAGCACGAGCGCAATGATTATCACGGAGGCATGCATCCGCAGGCTGGCCTTCAACACGGCGCCGAGGAAGCCCAGACATAGCGAAGGGATGAGCCATTGTGTTACGGCGGAAGGCGAAAAGTAGCTGAAACTACCGCCTCCAACATGTGAGGTATCCATGATCAGCAGCAGGCACAGCGCCAGGGCAAAGGCAAACCGCCATTTTTCTTCACGCCAGCGGATAGACCGCCAGGGTGTCAGTATCAAAATGGTCAAGGTGAATGCTATCACCAGCAACAAACCAACCGCATTCAGGCTTGCCTGTAATCGGGCGTTGTGCAGTGATGGCGGGAATCGTAATGCTTTGACTCTCAAATCGCTCCAGGCTTCACGAGGTTGTTCGGGCTCAGGGAAGGTTATTTCGTTTATCGCGGAAGTCGCCGTTTCAGTGCTACTCGACTGTTGATACATTAAAAGAGCACGGGCCAATTGGCGTTGATGCGCCATATATGGCCTCGGGTCCGGGTCCCATGCCAGACCGCTCATCCAGGTATGCCAGACAAAGGATGGACAAGGGCCATCAGGCGTGCATTGCGCTTTCTCGCGCCTGCTCATCATCATGATGCCCGTTGCCTGGTAACGGTCGATTTCGCTCAACCGTGTAAAGTGCCAACCGGCCAGCACGCAAACGATCAGAAATGCCCCAATCAGCAGGCGCTTTCCGCGCGGCGTCCACTGCAGGCCATAAAGGAGCATCACCAGACAGGAGAGCAATAACGACACCTGATGTGTCAGGAAGGTAATCAGCCGGTCTGAAACTGGATGCTCATCCAGGATTCCGTAATGCGGAAAGACGAGGATGAACGCGAAGGCCAGCACATTCGCCGCTACAATGGGGATCGCCAGTGTTATCGTGAAGATCGGGAAGGCAAGCTGCGGCTGCCTGCCCCTCCGCCACAGGATCACGAGGCAGGTGAGGAGGATTGCCAGCAGGATGATGCCGTGCAGATGGCCTTCCATCGTTCCGTCCTCTGAACGCTCAAAATGTGACTGGTTAAATTATAGCAGAGATAACCGCTCTTCCCGCAGCATTACAGGTCATTCCTCCCTGCCACGATATCGCCTTTCGTGTCCTGCTTCACCCATTTGGAAAACTCATTCGGCGGGGTGTAGGCGGTGCCGTGGTCGTCCTGGCCGTCGGGACCGAGGCTGTAGAGCAGGTACATGTCGCGTTGCGGGTAATACTGGAAGGTGCCCTGGCGGGCGAAGGGATCGGCGGGCAGGTTGGGGAGGTAGTCCGGCACCAGTTGCTGCAATTTATCCGGGTACGCCTTGTGCTCCAGCTTATACGCGCGCAGGGCGAATTCGAGGGTGAGCTGGCGGTTATATACCCGGTTGGCGAGGGAATGGATGCGGGCTTCCGCGAATGTCGGCATCAGCGTGGATATGAACAGCTTGTTGATCGGCCCCGCAGCGGTGGGCGTTTTGAACTCCGGCGAATACGGCTCCCGCACTTTCTCGATCATCTCGTCCATCACGCGGGCGTGCTCCGCCTTCATTGACCGCAGCACCTCCGGCGGCGAAGAGGCGAATTCCTTCAGATCCGGGCTGTTGTTGTAGTGGTCGGGGTGATCGATCATGTCCTGCAGCGTGCCCTGGAAGATCACTTTCTCCGCCGCCATGGTGTCGGCATACTCCCACTCGAGCTTGCCGATCTCGACGCAACGTTTCGCCGCCGCCTTCGCCTGCGCGGCATCAACCGTGGTCGACATCGGCCGCAGTTCATGGCGCATCATTTGCTGCAGCGTAATGCCGACCAGCACACCGAGCAGCGGAGCGCCGTGCGGGGTGATGGCGCCCAACTGCATGCCGTCGAGATCGCTGTCCAACGCGCCGTCTATATCGCCCCGGCCCTCCTTCACCTCCGCCTCCAGCACCAGCAGCCGGGTCATTGTCCGATAACCCGAATAATACGGATAGAGGATGGTAAGGATATGTGATGCGGGTTCACGGTAGCTGCCGGCCAGGCCGGTGCGGAGCAGGCCCAGCGCGTTGGCGTTTTGCTGCAGCAGCGCCGCTTTTGCCGGCAGATCCGCCAGTCGCCCGCCGGGTTTGACCGATGCGTAATAGAGATCGGCAATCTGCCGCTTCTCGACCAGCGCTTCCGATGCCTTTACGCAGGTGCCGAAGCTGTTCGGATTGGGCATCGGCTCGCTCCACCGCATCGGCGCCTGGGCCTGCGAGTGATGCTTGATGGCAAAGAGGATGCAAATCACGACCAGCACGCATGAGAAGAAGATCAGCCAGGGGCGGGTATTCATCGGTACTCCTCCATAAGTCGTCATCCTGATGGATGGTGAATAACAAGACGATAACACGAGAATGGTAGAATGGCAACAGGGTAGCGGATCATGCTCTTTCTCTGACTCTGAATGCTCTTAGCAAATGAATATCGTTATTATAGCGCCAGGTACGGCGGTCGAGTAGGCAAGTAAGCCTTTCGTACCTTTCCGTAGCTCTCGAGCCGTATCGAGACTACGCGTTGATAGGCGAACCTTGCGGGAACGGGCGTTAAGGGAGTGGTGGTCTCGATACGGCGCGGGAGCTGTAAGGGCTTTTCGGAGAGGCTAACTTGCCTACTCGACCGCCGGACCGGGCGCTATCATCGAATTTCTGCTAGGCTATTCATTTATTATTAATCGAGTAAGAGTAAGAGGATGAGGATGAGTCAGAGGATGAGCCAGGTTGCCTGGTGAATGAGCTTTCCCTTTCCGCCTGAAAGGTATTTCTGGTATGATGTGCCGGAAGAGGGGGGTGACATGGCAGACACACCGTTGGAGGCATCGGGATTCAAGGCGGGGTTGGAGGACGTGGTCGCCTGCTCGTCGGAGATCTGCTATCTCGACGGGGTAGAGGGCGTGCTGCGCTACCGCGGGTACTCGATCGAGGAGCTGGCGGAGCACAGCACCTTTGAAGAGGTGGCGTACCTGATGTGGTACGGGCGGCTGCCCGGGAAGATCGAGTTCGAGGCGTTTCTCGACGGCTTCACCGGCAGCACCGAGCTGCCCACCGAGACGACGATGATCCTGCGCATGTTCCCGCGCACGGCGACACCGATGGAGATGCTGCGCACCGCCGTCTCCTCGCTGGGGCATTGGGACCCGGACAGCGGCAACACGCGGCTGGATGCCTGCCTGCGCAAGGCGCAGCGCCTGACCGAGCGCATCCCGCTGCTCATCGCCGCCCACCAGCGGCTGCGGCTGGGCCTGGAGCCGATCAAGCCCATTAACGGCAAGAGCATCGCCTACAACTTCCTCTACACGCTGCACGGCAAAGAGCCGGACCCGGCACAGGTGCGCACCTTCGACGTGTGCCTGGTGCTGCACGCCGACCACGAGCTGAACGCCAGCACGTTTGCCGCGCGCGTCACCGCCGCCACCATGTCCGATATCTATTCGTCGGTCACCAGCGCCATCGGCGCGCTGAAGGGCCCGCTGCACGGCGGCGCCAACGAAGAGGTGATGAAGGTGCTGCAGGAGATCGGCGACCCGGCGAAGGCGGAAGCCTGGGTGCTGGATGCCCTCGCCCGCAAGGTGAAAGTGCCGGGCTTCGGCCACCGCGTCTACCGCACCGAGGACCCGCGCGCGAAGGTGCTGCGCCGCTATGCCAAAAAGTTATCGGAGGGGGTGGGCGACACGCGCATGTTCGACATCTCCATGGAAATCGAGCGCGTGATGCGCGCCAACACGCGGGTGTATCCGAATGTGGATTTCTACTCCACCTCGGTCTACAGCCTGCTCGGCATTCCCACCGAGTTGTTCACCCCCGTCTTTGCCATCAGCCGCATCACCGGCTGGACCGCGCACATCCTGGAGCAGTGGTCCAACAACCGCCTGATCCGCCCGCGCGCGGAATATTTGGGGGCGGAGGAGATGCACTACACCCCGATCGAAGAACGATAAGCCCCTTTCAAGGGGCGTCTTACAATAGCCCGGCCCTTTAAGGGCCGGGGCGAGGTGACCACATGACCCACCAGCAGGACCTGCAAAAAATCGAGCGCATTCTGGAGGACACCCCCTCCATCGACCGCACCTTTATGGCGCCGAAAGAAGAGTTCCTGGCGCGCGTGAGCCGCGTGAACGCGGCGCTGCAAGCCGCCGGGCACACCGTCGGCCTGGTGTTCTCCGACGAGCACTACAAGGGTGACGTGCCGTACCTGGCCGGCAACACCAATCTCTCCATCGAGCAGGTGGCGGGGGTGGTGGGGCCCACCGGCTTCCACGTGGTGGCCGGGCTGGAGGGCGGTTACGTGGCGGAGCAGCTCGCCCCGCGCTCCGGCGCCATCGTGCACAAGGCGGAGCTGTTGCAACTCGCCGACGAGCAATACCCCATCAAAGCGGAGCGGCTGGAGGACATCATCGAGGCGGCGGTGGGCGGCACGGTGGACCACATCGCATTGCTTACCCCGCGACAGGTGATCCCGGCGGGCATCGTCGAGTACCTGGAAGGATTGTTCGGCCAAGAGGGCGTGGTGGACGCGCAGGAGCTGTATTACAAGGTCAAGTATGAGAAGAGCGATCTGGAGATGCGGCTCATCGCCGACGCCTGCGTGATCGCCGACGCGATGATGCGCGCCATGCTGGCGGTGATGCGTCCCGGGCGGCTGGAGACGGAGCTGGCGGGCTGGGCGCAGTGGGTCGGCCGCATGCTGGGCTCGGAGAGCGACGGCTTCAAGATCATCGTCGGCGCGAATACCGCCAACCGCACCCTCATCGGCCCCGCGCTGAACCGGACGATCAACGAGGGCGATTGGGTGCACCTGGGCGTCGCCCCGCAGCGCGACGGCCTCACCTCCTGCATCCGCCGCTCCGTGATTGCTGTCGATAATCCGTCCAGCGTGACCGCCGAGCAAAAGTACTGGTTCGACCTGGTGGAAGGCGCGTATGCCGAAGGCGAGAAGTGGTACCGCAAGGTGGCCGCGGAAAACCTGCCCGCCCGCCTGCAGGAAAAAGCGCTGGTGGATTATTATGCCAACCGCGCGGAGGAAGTCTCCAAACGCATCGGCAAGCCGGTCGACCTGGCCGCGCTGAAGCCCTACACCGGCACCCACAACGGCGGCTACACCGAGTGCCAGGAATTCTACGGCGCCATCACGCTGGACAGCTACGAACCGCTGGGCCGCCAGATCGTCACCATGCTCGACGTCGCCCTCCGCGGCATCGGCGACCGCTGGGATGACGTCGTCCTCCCCGGCTTCGACTACCTGGTGGTGGAGAACACGCTGGGCAAGTCCGGCGCGGACGTGCAGGTGCTGACGAAGGTGCCGGTGAACGTGCAGGCGTTGGTGGGGAGGGGTTAGGGATTTAGGGACAAAAGACTAGCGAGTTTGGATAATCCCGAAGGGATGACAGTCAATAGCCGGGGGTGCAGCGAAGCGAAACCCCCGGGAGGCAAGCCCACCAAGTACCGAGCGCCGACAGGATGTCGGCGCTTTGATCGCAGGAAGCGAACGACAGGAGGATCTCCACATGGGCCTGGACATCCACGTCATGCGCCCCCGCAGATTCTTTCTTCGCGATTACGAGCTGCCGGCACAGCGGTTGCTGCCGGGGGTGGAGATTCGCGTGATCGGCGCGGAGCCGATGAGTGCCTTTGACGCCGGGGTGGCGGAGGACGCGGTGATCAAGCAGGTGCGATGGAACCAGAACGATCCTCGGTACGTGCTGCCGGAGGACGACGGCATCTACTATTCCGAGAAGTTCAACTATGCCCAGTTCGACCTGCTGCGCGAGTTCGCGGCATTTTTCGATTACCCGCAGAAGCGCTACCTGTTCTGGGGTGACCGCGGCTTCGGCGAAGGATACGATCTCGATGCCTTGCCATCGATAAAAGCCGCCTGGCGCCGGCAGCAATCTCGTTATCCACACCTGGTGTTTCACGAGGATAACCGAGGATTCTATTTTCCCACCGCACTGGCGAAACCGGTACCGACGCAGTTCGGCCTCATCGGCTCGACCTTCCGATTGCAGGAAGAGTTGGAGCGACTGGCGCCCAAAGCCAGGCTGGCCGGAGATCACCAGGAGACGATTTCCGGCGCCATCCAATTGCTGTGTGAGGCAGTGGAAGCTTCGGTGAACAGCAGGCTGCCGATCATCTTTGACGGATGATGTTCTCCTGGATAAAACTTGACGCACTCAAGTGCTTGGTCATGACGGAAAGCTACAGGTACGATGTGATACGGTCCTGATTACCGTTAACCATTTCGGGTCTTTTCGATGAGGATTGATACAGGGAAAGGCGGATGAAATGTTACCCGAGAACAACACTACATCCACCGCGCGCTGCCAGGACCATCGCGTTGGCGCGTTCCTGCTGGTCATCGGTTTCGCGGCACTCTGTTTCGCCTTGCTGATGTATGTCAGCGGCTCGTTGCTTGCCGATTATTACGACGCGCGGCATATCACCTGGCGGATGGCGGAATCGCTGGAGGTTTATCCTCTCCTCGGCATCCCTGTCTCGTTTATCGGCTTCATCTTACTTTTATTCAGCGGTTCATTCATCAACCGGCGAATCCAAGTTTTGATGGTGTTGCCCGTTATCGTCTTCATACCGTTGCTTTTCTTCATCTTCGCCAACGGTCGGCCGACTTACCCCACGAACCGATGTCGGTCCAATCAAAGGCAGCTTGCTCTGTATATTACGATGTATGCCCAGGATCATCAGGACCGCCTGCCCGCGCAACTGTCGGATGTCTTTATCTACGATGAAGACAGCGATATCCTGGCCTGTCCGCTGTCTCATCACGCGTTTCATCCGCCGTTAGGGTATAGTCTGAACGGCAATCTCGCCGGTAAATCGTATCTCGACCTTCCAAATCCCGAAAGCATGCTGTTGACCGCCGACAGTATCCATCCATCAATGCGGATATTGACCGTCAGGGACATCGACCCCACCCGCCACGTTGCGTTGAAAATGGTGAATGCCGGCGGAGAAGCCGATGACGTTGAAGACCTTTCTCACCCGCGAGGCTTTGTCGCCAGTTTCGTCGACGGGTCCGCACGGTTCGTCGATGATGTGAACGCCGTGCGGCTTAAATGAGCCGCTGATTACCCCAGCTTCTTCGGCTCTCCGCCCAACCCGGAAACTTCGCGGGCGGCGGCGTCGATTTCGAAGTGGTGGGGCGGGCAGCCGGGGACGTAGCGGCCGCAGCCGGCGACGGCTTTGGCGCAGTTGCCGATGATGACGGCCTTTTCGCGCTCCGGCAGCTCTTCCAGGCGGCCGAGGGCGAAGGTGACGCCGGCGAGTTTGGCGCGGTCGGCGCCCAGCGAGTAGTAGATGTGGCGGAACTCGGCCCAGCAGCCGCTGCACACGTTCTTGCTGATCACCTCGACGCCCATCTCGGCGTATTGGCGGGTGGCGGCCTCCTCGGCGGTGTCGAAACGGCGGGCGACTTCGGCGATGGGCAGACCGAGCACTTCCACCTCGTCCAGGCTCTTCGGGCCCATACCGGCGGCGACGGCATACTTGAGGAACTTGATGCGGCTCACGTCGAAGCCCATCACGGCGGCGCCCACCATGTCGGTGGCCAGCGGATTGGCGCCGGCGATGACCAGGTCCATCTGCACCGGCGTGCACTCGGCCGGGCCCAGGCCTTCGCCGGCGGTGGTGGCGTCGATGATGACCAGGTGCGGCTTGACGAACCCGCAGAGATCGACGATGGCCTGCTCCACGCTCGCCTCGTGATAGCGGATGCGCTCGGAAACCGGCAGCAGGCCCTTCAGGTTCTTGATGCCCAGCGATACCTGCGTCTGGTCGTGGGTCTTCAGGATGGGAATGTCGATGATCTTGTCGACGTCAAAGATGACCGGGGAGATGACGCTGTTCTTGATCAGCTTGCCGTCGGGGAAGGCCACTTCCTTCATCTCGCCGGCGGTCACGTCCACCAGCGGCACCGTCTCCGCCAGGCCGATGGCCGCCAGCGCCTCGTGATAATATTTGCCGACCGAGGTTGCGAACTTCGGTGACTCAGGATTGTAGACCAGGTCATTCTCGCCGATGATGGGCTTCCCACCGGCCTCCAGCACCAGCCGCGCCACTTCCGCCACCACCTCCGGCGCCGCCACCGCGCCCAGCCGGTAGGTCTGGAACAGCCCGTTGGGCTTGATCAAAACGCGCTCGCCCGGGTTCACGAAGCGTGACATCCCGCCGAGGAGGTCCATTGCCTCGCGCACGGCAGAAGAGGCGTCGGTGTTCTTGCTGATGCTGACCTGGTAAGTGCTCATGGGGATATCGTAAACGGCGGAGGGCGGAACGTCAAGGAGGAAGGCCAATTGAAGTCGGACTAATCGGACCGGTCGGACATGTCGGACTGGTCGGACTGGTCAGATGGTAAGGGGAGACGAGATGAGCCGAGTATAGTACAATAACCTCAATGCCAAAGAAGAATGACTATCTGCGCGAGCCGGTGCGGTGTCGGGGTTGTGGGCGCCTCATCGATCCGCTGCATATGCTGTGCCCGAAGTGCGGCGCGGCGCAGCGCGTCACCGATTCGCGGCTGTGCCCCTTTTGCGGCAAGCTGAAGGACCCGTTCCTTGACAAGTGCGAGGAATGCGAGAACTCCTATCAGCGGCCGGACGAGCGCCCCATCTATATACCGCCGATGAAGGACGGGCCGACCGGCACCTGCCCGAAGTGCGGCAGCCGCCGGCCGATAGAGGACGAGCGCTGCCCGTGGTGCAACTCGCCGATGCTGCCGACACCGGACAGGTAAGCGCTTTGATGGATAGTTGTTTGTAGTCAGCCACGCAGCCGCAGCGGAGTGGCGTTCGTTGACAGGTCAGCTTCCTTATTAACGAACGCCACTCCGCTGCGGCTGCGTGGCTGACTACGAACAACTCTCGAGCGTTTACCTGATCTGGTAGATATGCACGCCATACGGCCCAAAGGAATCGGTTGCCTCATTGTTCCGTGCCGGGATGCGTCGATTTTCGCCCAGCATCTCGAGCGTCGATGCTCCCGTGAATCCTGACCAGGTCACTTCCGCAGGGTCGAAGGCATTGTTGGCAGCGAGCAAGTAAAGCTTACCGTCATATTCCTTCGCCAATGTCTGCACGCCGTTCCAGATGGTGAAACCAAGGTTGCGGTAGGTGCTGGTCAGCGGCAGGTCCACAGTGCGGCCAGCCAGCACATCGTGCAGTTCACTCAATTCGCCGATCAGCCGCCGCACGTCTACCCACGCGGGCGAGCCGAAGGGCAGGTTATACATGCTGAAGAGCAGGCCGGTGGCGCCGGCGATGATGTCGGCGAAGGCCATGTAGCGCATCTGCGCGTAGGTGGGGTAGAGGATCATCGCCGGGTCAGGGTTGGGGTCGCCGCCTTCGGTGAAGGGGCCGGCGAAGTCCTCCCAGGCCATCGCCTGGAGCTGCATCCACACCGGCCGGCCTTGCCCCACTTCCAGCATCTTCCGCGTGTAGAGCGGTGTGGCGGAGAGGGTCTGATCCGGCGAGTCCAGCGCGCGGCCGTCGGGGCGGATGCCGATGTGCCGACGCATGCCCGGCGGGAACACGGGGTAGGGGTTGCAGCCGACGATGTCGGCGCAGGCGTTATACGCGCGCAGCGCCTCCACCGTGCCGCCGATGCTGTGCGCCTGGTGCACGGGGTGGTGGGGGTCGAGCTGTTTCAGCAGCCGGTAGCCGGATGCCAGAACTTCGGCGGGATGATGGATCACCTCCGGCGCGTCGGGCCGCCACGCCGGCTCGTTGCAGTTCTCGTAGGAGAGCAGATCCGGAAGATCGCGCAGATGCTCCACCGCCGCGGTCAACTCGCCTTCGTATTCGGGATTGGTGCGGTTGTAGAGGTAGGCGCAGACCTTCAGCCCATGCCTTTCCGCGGGCAGTTCAACACCAGTCATGTTCAGTCCGCCAAAGACCAGGTGCCGGAAACAGTTGAACCCCGCTTCCGCCATGTCGCGCCAGGTGGCGCCTTTTGGCAGATGCCGCGCCTGCAGCGGAAAGAAGGGCTTTCCGTCGCATTCGAGGATGCGATCCGGGCGGATGGTGACATGCATATGCGCTCAGTTCGATGGGGAGCGGCCGATTTCCTGTTTACTGGGCTCGCAGGCGTCCCGCGCCTGCCCTGAGAGAACCGGTAATAGGACCATTGCCGGTACCACCTAAAAGCCGGGAGCAGGATGAGCACCGTGTGGAAGCTTGGCGATAGCCGCGCGCTCGGTGCCAAGTTATAATGCCCGTCCACTCCGAAGAGGGTTGCCTATTAAACACGGTCGCCTGGCGGGGCTGTCGCCGACCTTCCACACGGTGCTCATCCTGTCTCCGGGATATGCAGATAGCAAACGGTTTTGGTTCTACTACCGGTTCTCTCAGGGCAGGCGCAGATGTGCAGCGGAGTACCGCTGCAGGTCTGCGATCCCAGGATTCAACCCCCATACCGCCACCCGGTCTCCATAAATCGCAGGTAATTCTCGCGCAGGCGCGGGGGGACTTCGGTTTCATAGGGGCCGGCGGTGGGGGAGAGCATGAAGCGTTGGCCGCGGCATTCGTCGAGGCAGGCGCGCACGGCGGTTTCCAGCTCGTCGGGGGCCAGGCGGTGGAATTCATCATACTGAATGTTGCCGATGAGGCCGATGCGGTCGCCGACGACGGCAAAGGCTTCGCCCAGTGTGCAGTTCCCGACCGGCGGCGCTTCGATGGTATGCAGCGCGTCAGGGGCCATGGTGAGGAAATCGGGGAGGATTTCTTTGATCTGGCCGTGATAATGCTGGATCACTTTCTTGCCGTAGCCGTGCACCAGCGCGATCAATTCTTGCGCATAGGGCACCACCCAGCGCTGGAAGGTGGCGCGGCTGACCAGCGGCGGGGAGGCCAGCTCCGAGCCGACCATGAAGACGACGTCGCCGACATTGCGCTCGAACAGGTAGCGGTAGAGGAAGCGCGACTGCACCATCAGCGCGTCGAGGATCGCCTCCACCTGCTCCGGCGCGGTGAGGGACCAGACGGCGTATTCCTCCAGGTTGGACCGGTGGTAAAGCTGCCCGACCGGCTCGCCCAGGCTGTTCATCATCGCGCCCAGGTGCGGTGGAAACTCCGCGGCTTCCACCCGCCAACGGGCAATCTGTTCATCGAGCGCGGCAGCCATGCGCTTTTCATCCTGCTCGAGGGGGAATTGCGCGAAGGCAGCCAGGTCCCCCTCGGAATTCAACAGGGGCTTCTGCCGCGTGCCGTCCGGACCCTGGCGGAATTCCTCGGTGAGCCGCAGATCCCGGTATCGGTAAATCGCACGCTGCACCCGGTCCTGCCGCTCGACTACTTCCTCACGGATACTCACCACCTCCGGCGTAAAGAGCGGCACGCTGAAATCCCGCCGGTTCAGGTATACCGCGCGCTCGAGGGACGCCTCATAGATCTCCCGATACTGCGGCAGCGCGCGCACATCGGCGTAATAAGACGTCGGGTGATACGGAAACAGCAGCCAGATCGGCACCCGGTCGGTCGGCTCGTTCGACAAAAAGGCCAGCAGGCGCTCACGAGGAGTCATATCGGCACTCCTAAAGGACAGTTACTCCGGTGATTCGACCGGGGAGGGCGAGGCTCCTGCCCAAACCGTTCCAAAACGCGGTTCCGTTTTGCCTACACGGGCCCTCACCCCCCAGCCCCCTCTCCCAATCCTGGGCGAGGGGGAGCTATTGGGTGAGGGGTAGAATTAATGCAATCTGCATTCCTATCTACCGATGTTTCATCCTCATACGTTTCGTCAACAGAAGAGCGGACTCCCCCTCGCCCAGGAGTTGGAGAGGGGGCTGGGGGGTGAGGGCCCGTGTAGGCAAACCGGAACCGCGTATTGGAACAGTATTGGACAGGAGCCTCGCCCTCCCATACTCTTACACGTATTCCGGCGCCAGCAGGTGCAGCAGCAATGCCTTCTGGGCATGCCGGCGATTCTCGGCTTGCTGCAGGATGGTGTCGATGTGCGCTTCGATGACACCGCGGGTAATTTCGACGCCGGGGTGCATGGGCATGTCGTGCATGACGCGGCATGCACAGCCTTCCAGCAGCGCCTCGTTTAACTGGTACGGCATCATCAATCGCAGCCGACGGTCCTTCTCGGCGGCATTGGCGGGATTGTTGAAGAACTCCATGTCGATCCAGGTGTCGGTGTAAACCACGTCGACCTGGCCGGCCAGCTTGTGCAAGGCTTCCGTGTCGAACTCATCCGCATTTAGCTGCTGCAGGCGACCGGTGGCTTGGGCGGCGGCGAGCACGTCTTTGTCCACGGACGGTTCATTCACCACCGGCGTCAACGCCAGCAGTTCCCCGCCCAGCCGCGGCAGTGAGCCGGCCAGCGTGTTGAAGACGTTGTTGAGCACGCCGATATACAGCACCCGCACCTGCAAGCTGCCGCACAGCTCGCGCAGAGTGAGCAGGTCAGCCAATCCCTGGCAGGGGTGGTATTTCTCGCAGCAGCCGTTGATCACCGGCACCGGCGACCAGGCGGCCATCTTCGCGAGGTCCGCGTGGTGTTTCAGCCGCGCCATGATCACATCCACGTTCCGCGCCACATAGCGCACTTCATCCTCGATGGCGCCGAGGGGGAAGTTGCTGTCCTCCCACTTCTGCAGGAAATAGCGCCCGCCCAACTCCTGCATGCCGAGGGCGAAGGAGAGCGACGTGCGCGTGGAGGTTTTTTCGAAGAGCAGATACAGACTGCGCCCCTCCAGCGACCGCGCCCAGTGACCCGGGTCATGTTTTACGGCCAACGCCGTCTTGATCATCCCGGTGATCTGCTCCGGTGACAGATCGTGCAGACTCAGCAGATGCATGGTGAACTCCTTTCGGGTTGAGATAAACGAAAACCCCTCCCGGCATCCGGGAGGGGTGAGGAAATCGTATGGGAATGACGACGTGAAATGCCCGGATGCGCGGTTATGTCATCCAGGTACGACGGGCGATGTTCACGATCGTCAGGTTCAGGTTGGGCATAAGAAGACATACTATAAAGGGGGTTGGGGAGGTTGTCAATAGATCGACTCAGGGACTGTCCCGAGCCCACAGGACTAGAAACGTTCGTCTTCCCCAATATTCGCTGGCACAACCACGGGACTGTCCCCCCGCATGGGTAGGCAAACCTTTCGCGCGAGGGGGGACAGTCCCGTGGTTGTGTTTCCGAGCACAATTTCGAGAGACGGGCCCTGGTCCTGCGGGCCCGGGCACGTGAAACATGTAGAACCATTCTCAATCGAGAATCATTATTCCCAGCATTGCCCCGCAACGCGGCCGCTCCCCTGTGGGCAGACGAATATGCGAAAATTGGGTACAATAGACCGTCCAAAGGGAGTTATTGCATTATGATGCGCGAACATCTGGTAGAACTGGAAAAAACATTCGAAACCGTCACCGCCGAACTGGCCCGGCCCGAGGTGACGAGCGACCCCGCGCGCCTGCGGCAGTTGTCGAAGCAGTATTCCGATCTGGAGAAGATCGTGAATAACTTCCGCGCGCTGCAGGAGGCAGAGACACAGCTCGAGGAGGCCAAACAGATATCCCGTGAGGAGTCGGGCGAATTGCGTGAGATGGCCGAGATGGAAATCCACGAACTCAGCGCGCGCAAGCTGTCGCTCGAGCGCGACATCGCCTTCCAGTTAATGCCGAAGGACCCCTACGAGGACAAAAATATTATCGTGGAAATCCGCGCAGGCGCGGGCGGCGACGAAGCCTCGCTGTTCGCGGGCGATCTGTTCCGCATGTATTCGCGCTACGCGGAATCGCGCGGCTGGCGGGTCGAGGTGATGAGCGCGAGCGAGCAGGGCGTCGGCGGCTTCAAGGAAGTCATCTTCGCCATCACCGGCGACGGCGTCTACGGCCTGTTCAAGCATGAATCCGGCGTACACCGCGTGCAGCGCGTGCCGGTCACCGAATCCAGCGGCCGTATCCACACCTCCACCGCGACGGTGGCGGTGATGCCGGAAGCGGAAGAGGTGGACGTGCAGATCGACGATCGCGACATCCGCATGGAAACCTGTCTGTCGCAGGGCGCCGGCGGCCAGAACGTGCAGAAGAACGAGACGGCCGTGCGCCTGATCCACATCCCGACGGGCATGGTGGTGCAGTGCCAGGACGAGCGCAGCCAGAAGCAGAATCGCGAAAAAGCGATGCGCGTGCTGCGCACCCGCCTGCTGGAAGCAGAGATCGAGAAGCAGCGGCTTGAGGTGGAGGCCAACCGCCGCTCGCAGGTGGGTAGCGGCGACCGCAGCGAGAAGATCCGCACTTATAACTACCCGCAAAACCGCATCACCGATCACCGCATCAACGTGAGCTGGCACAACATCACGGGGATGATGAACGGCGATATCCAGGAGATGTTCGACGCACTGCTGGCCGCCGAGCGGCAGGAGAAGCTGGGGGAGTTGGCGGGGGCGTTAGAGTGATAAGTGAGTTAGTAGTGAGTGGTGATAGTGCCCGGTCCGGTGGTCGAGTAGGCAAGTAAGCTTTTCGGATCTTTCCATCGCCCACGTGCCGTATCGAGACCACCGCACGCATAGTGCTCGTTAAATGAAAGGCTTATCTGTAAGCGCGGTGGTCTCGATACGGCGCGGGCGTTGTGAGGGTTTCTCGAAAAGGCTTCCTTGCCTACTCGACCACCGGACCGGGCACAAGGAATCTTGACTTACCTGGTCGAAGTTACCAACGCCGGGCAGGCGTCTCCTCTATTCTCCGCACTCACCTGCCGGTTTCAAATATTGACGAACAGGCGACTGATTTGCTCAACATTCTTCGCCTGACAGGTTTATAAAGGAGCCTCCATGAGAACAACATACACAGGTCATCTCATTGCTGACGGGCTGCAATTTGCAATTGTCGTCAGCCGGTTTAACGATCTGATTACGACCCGGTTGTTGTCCGGCGCCGAGGATGCGCTGGCGCGCCACGGATGCGACCTGGACAGCCAGGTGGACGTGGCCTATGTGCCGGGCACGTTCGAGATGCCGATGGTCGTCCGCAAACTGGCGGAATCCGGCAAGTACGATGCCGTGATCTGCCTGGGCGCGGTGATCCGCGGAGCGACGCCGCATTTCGATTATGTGGCGAACGAAGTCTCCAAGGGCATCGCGACGGTCGCCCTGCAGACGGGTGTCCCCTGCCTGTTCGGCGTACTGACAACGGAGTCCATCGAGCAGGCGATCGAGCGGGCCGGTACCAAGAGCGGCAACAAGGGTTGGGACGCGGCTGTCGCGGCAATCGAGATGGCGAATTTGCTGAAAGCGCTGAAGGAGTAAGTTTATGGAGATGCACGAAGGCTGGAACCCGCGGCGGGCGAACCGCGGCCCATCAGCGGGGGTCGTCATCTTTCTCGCGTTGTTCTTTGGGCTGGTCGGCGGCATGGGCGGCATGCTGCTGGCCCAGCAATACCACTGGTCGCTGCCAGGGGCCGGACAGTCGGCGCAACTGCCGCAGATGTCGCAGGTGCGACAGACGGCCGGCCAGGTCGTCACGGGTGGCAGCTTCGCGGATATCGCGGACCGGCTCAACGACTCGGTGGTGCACATCAAATCCACTTCCGAGCAGATGGATCCGTTCTCCATGTTCTTCGGCAACGGGCCGCAGAAGGTGACCGGCATCGGCACCGGCGTGATCGTGACCGAAGACGGCTATATCCTGACCAACTACCACGTGGTCGGCGACGCCAAAGAAATTACGGTGAAGGTGCTCAAGGGGAAGGACCAATCACAGGAATATACGGCCAAGGTGATCGGCGGCGACAAGCGTGAGGACCTGGCGCTGATTAAGATCAGCGCCAAAGGGCTGACGCCGGTGGCCTTCGGCAACTCGGACCAACTGCGACCCGGCGACCCGGTGATGGCCATCGGCAACCCGTATGGCTTCGAGCACACGGTGTCGGTGGGCGTGGTGAGCGCGCTGAACCGCGATCTGCCGGTGGACGAGACGGTCATGTTGAAGCACATGATCCAGACCGACGCCGCCATTAACCCGGGCAACAGCGGTGGGCCGTTGGTGAACATCCTGGGCCAGGTGGTCGGCATCAACTCCGCCATTTACGTGGGGAACAACGGCGGCGGTGGGCAGGCGATGGGCATCGGCTTTGCCATCCCCAGCAACCATGCCAAGCAGATTATGGACATGCTGCGGAGCAACAAGCGCATCCAGCATCCCTATATCGGCATCTCCTACAAGCAGATCGACGACGACACCCGCCGCCAGGAACGCCTGCCGGTGAAGAGCGGCGTCATCGTGATGAGCGTGCTGCCGAACGGCCCGGCCGCGAAAGCCGGCCTGCAGAAGGATGACCTGATCCTGACCGCCGACGGCAAACCGATTCACGACCAGAACGAGTTGATGGACTTTATCAACGGCAAGCCGGTGGGGTCCACCATCAATATGGATACCATGCGCTGGGATGAAAATACCAGCAATTGGGCGAAAAAGACCATCCGCGTGAAGGTGGGCGACAAGCCGGCGGACTTCGAGAGCCGCATGCAGCCCCAGGATCAGCAGCAACAACAGCAACAGCAACCGGAAGGCATGAACCCGAACGGACAGACGGCGCCGAACGACAACTCCGGCAACGGTGACGGCAACGGCATGCCCTTCCCCTTCTTCGGACGGTAAGTTGATCGGCTGACGGATGAAAGCCTCCTCCTTCCCGCATCGCGGGGAGGGGGAGGCTATAACACATCGTGCCGGTTCGGTGGTTGAGTAGGCAGGTGAGCCTTCCCGCATCTTTCCGCAGTTCCCGCGCCGTATCGAAACCACCTCACTTATAATGCCCGTTCATAAAAGGCTGATCTATTTTCGCGGTGGTTTCGATACGGCGCGGGAATTGCGGAAAGATGCGGGAAGGCTTACCTGCCTACTCAACCACCGGACCAGTACTACTTACTACTCACTCGTTCACATCAATACTATGCATCCTTACTTCGGACGAACAGAACTACTGATCGGGGAAGACGGCCTGCGGCGGCTGGGGGCGGCGCGGATTGCGCTGTTCGGGCTGGGCGGCGTGGGGTCGTTTGCCGCGGAGGCGCTGGCGCGCAGCGGGGTGGGGTACCTGCGGCTGGTGGATTTCGATCAGGTCGGCCCCAGCAACTTCAATCGGCAGCTCTATGCCTTACGCTCCACCGTCGGACAGCCGAAGGTGACGGTGGCGGCCGCGCGATTGCGGGACATCACGCCGGAGATCACCCTCGACCTGCGCGAGACCTTCTTCCACATCGACAGCGCGGAGGCGCTGCTGGAGCCGCCGCTGGATTTTGTCATCGACGCCATCGACAGCCTGGGGCCGAAGTGCGAGCTGCTGGCGCAATGCGTGGAACGCGGCCTGCCGGTCATCTCCGCCATGGGCGCCGCCGCGCGCACCGACCCGTCCGCGTTGCGCCTGGGCAACGTGTGGGAGACGGAGGGCTGCCCGCTGGCGCGCAAGGTGCGCCAGGCACTACGCAAGCGCGGCATCACCGTCCCGGTGCCGGTAGTCTACTCCACCGAGCCGCCGCGCGATACCTTCGATCCGGCGGAACTGGGCGAGGCGGCGGAAGACTACTACCGCCGCGGCCGCGCCCGCCGCGTGCTGCCCAGCATGGGCATGCTCCCGGGCATTGTCGGGTTGATGGCGGCGAATTACGTGGTGCGGCAGTTGACGGATGAGCGCTAAGATGCTCAGGGACTGTCCCGACTCAGCGGAACCGAAGCCCGTTTTTCGACTTTAACGCCTGTAATGAGATCAGCGGGACTGTCCCCTTGTATCGGCAAGCGTACCTATTCAAGGGGACAGTCCCGCTGATCTCATTACAGGCGTTAAAGTCGAAAAACGGGCTTCGGTTCCGCTGAGTCGGGACAGTCCCCGAGCGCCCCATGAAAAAGCCTCACGGAAATCAAATCCGTGAGGCTTTTTTCAAAGCAAGAGTAAGAGATTCTGTTACTTGAATATCAGGAGCCACCACCCCTTGAACGCCTCGATGAGGAACTCGAGGCGGGCGATGAGCAGCGAGAAGCGGCCCATCACCGTGGTGCCGAAAATCGTCCCCAGCATGATCATGATCAGGTAGCGGCCGACATTGGACGGCTTGCGCATCCAGGCGTTGCGGTGCTCGACCGAGAAGAAGAAGTAGGCCAGCGTGCAGACGAGTACGACCAGGAACACGACCGCGAACGGGTGCAGATACCAATGTGAGCTGCCAAGCTGAATGTTGTTGGCGTCGAACGGCAAGCCGGCCGGCGGCGGGTTACCCGGGTTGTAATGGGTAATAGGTGGTTTGAAGGACGATGTGATCTGCGGCGCGATGATGCCCATGAACATCGAGAAGGCCGCGCCGGACACATATCCCAGCATGACGCCGATCACCAAGCGGTTCATCCACGCCAGTTTCGGTATATACACCGAGAAGAACAGCAGGCCGATCAGGAACGCGAAAAAGTACCACCAGAGCCCCTGGCCGGCTTCGTGATACTGCGTTTTGTGGATCAGCGTCGACGGCATCATCGGCACGAACCAGCGTGACTCGACGAAGTTGAACCAGAGATACGCCACGGAATACCCGGTGGCCAACCCGATGAAGATATGCTCCAGGAAGCGGTAGATCGGATTTTCCCGGTAGAGAATCGAGAAGATCCCCAGCGTGACAAGGACGCCGAGTAGCGTGCGCCACTGCAGGTAATTCACCGTGGGGTTGTCCGGGTCGAAGGTCTTCGCGCCGTGATTCAGCATCATCCCGATCACGAGCAGCACCGCGAGCGCGGCGAGCAGCAAGTAGCCGTACCAGGGTGATTCGTCGGCGGGTTTCGGCATCGTGCCTTCGTTCACGTCATTCGTCATTTGCTGCCTCCTTCGCCGCGGGTTTGGGCTGCCGTTTTACCAGGAACATGCCGACATTCCCGAGGATAATCAGTAATATCACCAGAATGTGCGCGGCATTCTGCGCGAACATCAGGTGGCGGGCCGAGTGGTACAGGCCGATACGCGGGATGCTCGGGAAGGTGATATCCTTTTGCTGCAAGCCGGGGTGGAGCTTCATCTCCAGCTCATCCACCAGCTGTTCGTAATCCGCCGCGCCCTTCAGGCCGGGCAGCATGCCGACGATCTGGCCGGAATCCAGGTAGGGATACGCCTCCGTCGCCATCACGCCGGTGCAGCCGTAGCCGATCTTCAGGCGCGGCCTGGTCATGGGCTGCACCACCATCAGCCAATCGGCCAGGCTGGACGACGCGGAGATCTCGATATGCAAGGCCACGTTGTCCTGCACCGTTTTGATGCCCTTCATGATCTCGTATTCGCCCAACGGCCGGTGGTGCACCGCATCGACTTTGACGGTCTTCTGGATATCCAGCGGGAAGGACTTGTAGAACGCCAGCGTGCCGATCTGATACCCGAAGGAGATCCAGTCCTTCCCATAGACATAACCATACCGCTTTGCCAGGCTGGCCGGGATGATCCGCGCGATCTCCGCCCCCACCGGCTCGCTGACGGCGAGCACGGCAAAGCGCTTGTGGCGCATCATCAGGTGGCGGATAATCGCGCGGGCCTGGTTGCCGTTTTCGCCGACGGTGTTGTTCGCAAAGGTGGTGCTGACCAGGATGATCTTGCCGTCATCCGGACCGGCCGGCGCTGCCTCGACGGCGTCGTAGAGCTGCTGCACGGAGGGCAGCACCACCGGCTTCACCGGTTTCCCGAGGATCAGCGTCACGATCAACACCGCCGAAAGCAGCAGGTAGATCCAACGGCGATCCAATGATTGCAACAGGTGAAGCATGTCAGGACTCCTTGGAGAAAAATGCGCCGCGCTCCAGGCTGAGCCAGATGCGCAGCGCCATGGCCACGGCGCCGATCTGCACTCCGATGCCTACCGCCCGCTGTGCCGGCATGTTGATCCAGTTGAGGATCCACAGCGAGACCTGCTCGATGCGGAGATACCCGAGACCGTGGCGTTCGCCGATCGGAATCCAACTGGTCATCGCCACGCCGAAGCTGACGAAACCGAGCATGATGACCAGCGCCGACACCATCAGCAGCCCTGCCTCCACCGTGCGGATGCGGAAGGCGCGGTAGGCGGCGGAGGCGATGTAAAACGCCAGCAGCGCGAACATCGCGGCATCCAGGTTGAGCAGGAACCCGGAGAATAAACTGTCATACGAGATCTGCAGCCCGATGGAGCCGGATACGCCGGAACGGGTGGCGAATCCCATGGCCAGCATCGCGATGAGCGAGAGGAAGAAGGCCAGGCTGTTATGCCACGCCGGTTGGCGCTGCAGCAGCCGGCGCCCATGCACGATGGTCAGGCTGATCAATCCCAGAAAGATCGTCCAGATGAAGATATACTGGAGATAGTCGCTGACCGGCTGCACATACGGGGAAATAATGTTGCCTTCGCTTCCGTCTTTCAACTTATGCACGGGCAGAATATATTCCAGGAAGAAAAACAACCCGGCGGCGAAGGTCACCACGATGATCAGCCACTTTTTAAACTGCGGTGGCGTGTGATGCAGTATGGCCATCACCAGCACGAACACCACGACGCTCGCGGCGACCGCCAGCAGAAAATACGGCTTCGAGTTGATCGTCATGAGATGGTCGTGTAAATAAAGCGAAAAGTGCTTTATGTTCATCCAGGCCCCCGATAAAAAACAATCAAGTTATGCCGGCACAGTGCTGCCGGGTGCTGGTGTCGGGCATGAAAAAGCCGCATCGTCGGAAGCAATAGTATGTGATGCGGCTGGTTCGCTCATCCTGTGAGCGTCGCGAAGCAGGAGATGCTGCACGGCGTCATGTACCATGCTTTCCCATCATCGCCGGTAGTTAATCCCCCTTAAGGCGCGTGATACGATCAGGGCCGGCGTGGATCACCGCCGGCGGCGCGCCACCAGCCGCCGCAGGCAATACATGCAGCCGATGACGATCACCCCCCAGGAGATATACATGGTCAGCGTCGAGCTAAGTGACACCGGTCGTTTCCTCCTCTACAGGCGTTGCCGTCTTTTCCTGCCGCCGCTTCCAGGCGACGCGCACCATCAGCAACATCGCCAGCAGCACCACGCCCATCAGGACGCGTGCGCCGATTACCGCCAGCCGGTCGTGATCCCGTACCTCGCTCAGCAGCAGGTTCGGCAGCGTTTCCTTCACCAGCCACCCGCCCAACATGACGACGAGGTAGACGGGCATCAGGTACTGGATGATGAAGCGGAAGATGCGTGGGACGCGGATGAGCGCGCCGAAGGTGATGCCTTCCCAGCCGCGGCCGATGCCCAGCAGGGCGAGGAACACCACCACTTCCACCAGCGCGCCGACGGGCAGCAGGAAGGAGACCGCCCAGAAATCCATCTCTTTCAAAAAGCCGTGCTGCTGCAGCAGCACGACCGGCGCCAGGTACGCCGCCGTCAACGCCAACAGCACCAGCGTGCCTTTCCGGCGCGACCAGCCCAGCTCGTCCTGGAAGAAGGCGAGGATCGGCTGCAGCAGCGAGACGGATGAGGTGATCCCCGCGAAGAAGAGCAGCAGGAACCACAGCGTGCCGATCTGGCTGCCATAGGGCACTTTGGCAAAGAGGAGCGGCAGTGCGACGAAGGGGAGCGCATACGGATCGCTCTGCGGCACTTTCGCGAGGGCGGCCGAGAAATCGCCATTCCCCAGCAGCAACACGGCGACCGGCACGACGATGCTGAGTCCGAGCACCACGCCGGCGAAGGTGGTGATGGAGACCGCCGTCAATCCGCCCAGCGCGACGTCATCCTCCTTGCGCAGGTAACTGGTGTAGGTGATGACCGCGCCCACCGCCAGGCTCAAGGTGAAAAAGACCTGCCCCGCCGCCGCCAGCCAGATATTGGGGTCCCACCAGGCATATTCCTTCTGCTGCCAGAGCAATTCCGGACGCCACAACTTGTCCAGCGCGCCGCCGATGTGCGCCAGCGAGCCAACTTTGCCCGACGACACCACGAACAGGATGAGGAACGCGGTGACCACGAAGAGCAGCGGCATGGCGATCATGTTCACCTTTTCAATGCCGGACTCCACGCCGCGGTAGACCACGTAAAAGTTGATGAGCAGGGTCACGGCCAGGAAGATGACCGCCAGCAGCGGCAGCGAGAGGCCGGGAGTGCCCGTGCCCAGGTATTGGGTCAACAACTGCCCGCTTTCCTGCGGGTGAATATCTTTAAAGTTGCCGAGGGCGGAGTAGAAGGTATAGCCGAGGGTCCATGACTCGATGTAGAGGTAGTAGACGACGATGACGAAGGGCAGATAGAGGCCGAGAATGCCCAGGTATTTGCCCCAGGGCCGGCGCGTCACCTGGTCGAAGATGCCCGGCATGCTGTGGCGGCCCCAGATGCCGCCGTAACGGCCGATGGCCCACTCGATCCACATCAGCGGCAGCCCGAGGAACAGCAAGGCGCAGAAGTAGGGGATGAGGAAGGCGCCGCCACCGTAGGCCATGACCAGGGACGGGAAGCGCAGGAAGCTGCCCAGGCCGACGGCGCTGCCGGCGACGGCCAGAATGACGCTGACGCGACTCGACCAACGTTCGGCTGTACGGTACACCATACTGATGGGCTCCCTGTATGACTTATCCGCAATTTCTCGCCACCAGGCGCTGATTTCGTGGTTAATTGCGGCGAAGCCGCCGTGTGCGTGGAGTGCAACCACACTCCCAGAGTGCCTCGGCCGTGTCAACGGCTGCCGGCGCCCGGCAGGATGATTGCCGCCGGATGATCGCCGATCTGTCGTCCCGGCGCTGTGCCCTATTATACCACTTGTTTAATGGAATACGATATAGCATCCTCAGCGACTGTGGGGGTGTCGAAAAAGTGCGAGCCCGCAAAGCTTGTCCTTGAGAGGATCGACTCGGCAGGCTGGTCAATTGGCGAGAGGGATGGGAAAAATGGGAGTGAATGGGAAAAATGTGTTGGTGCGTTTTAGGGAGCTTTCCTTTTATGCACCAACACATTTTTCCCATTCACTCCCATTTTTCCCATCCCTCTCGCCAATTGACCAGCCGACCGAGCCGATCCTCTCCATTACCAGCCTCGCGTAAAACGCACCTTTTCCGTGGATATGAAAATGGCCATCAAAGAAAGCGACCGGCAACGGTCCCGCGGCTCGGGACAGTCCTTGAATTATTCGTCGTGACCGTGCTTCAGCACGCGCTCGCGTTCGCGGTCGGTTTCACGCTCGGCGATGGCCTCGCGCTTGTCGTATTGCCGCTTCCCGCGCGCCAGCGCCAGCTCGATTTTTGCCCGGCCTTGCGTGAGGTAAATTCTCAGCGGGATCAATGCCAGCCCTTTCTCACGCGTTTTCCCCAGCAGACGGCGAATTTCTTCCTTATGCAGCAACGCTTTCCGTTCGCGCAGCGGGTCCACGTTGGCCCGGTTCCCCTGATCATACGGACTGATATGCAGGTTGTGAATCCACACCTCGCTGCGGTCCACGCGCGCGTAACTGTCGCGCAGGTTGCCTTTCCCCGCGCGCAGCGATTTGATTTCGGTGCCGGTCAACTGCAGGCCGGCTTCCATGGTTTCCAATATTTCATAATCGTGCCGGGCTTTGCGATTCTCGACCAGCACGCGCTCCGTCGTGGGCATGCGCCCCATCCCTTCGATGTATTACCAATGCTCGATTTCTCGTCACGCCGGGCAGATTTCGTGTTTGGCTGCGGCGCAGCCGCCCTTGTGAAGTCTCCCGTGTTGCGAACGATGCCATCATACCAAATAACGGCACACACCCGCCATGACTTCTGTCATGCCGGGTGTGTCCTTGTGGTGAAAAGTACCCGCTTATTCTGCGCTGATTTGCGCGGATTTCGGGCGGCGACCGCGCTTCCGCGGAGCCGGCGGCACTTCCAGGCTGGATTCGTGACGCAGGCCTTCGATTTGGTTATCGATTTCACGCACACGTTCCATCAATCGCTCGCGGCGTCGTGTGAGTGTGCCAATTTTACGCTCGGCGACTTTCCCGGTTTTCTTCAGCGTTCTGCGTCTATCCCGAAGTTTCGCCATCACCGCCTCGACTTCTTCCAGGTTCATTTCATCGATCGTGGGCATTGTGTCCCCCCTCAAACTTAGTGAATGCATCCATGGTTCCCCGGCAGCAACCCCCATTTCAGGCTGCTGCATAGACCGTTCGCCCGTGTGTGCCTCCCGGTACCCAGACCGGGCATCGGGCGTTCGTTGCCGCCTTCAGTGCGTGCAGATGGCTC
>Ga0172369_10001166_pt1 | contig 38301 bp, 33 predicted proteins | sample LakKiv25m_FD_114539 | JGI IMG/M metagenome (GOLD analysis project Ga0172369, IMG submission 114539) | Freshwater microbial communities from Kabuno Bay, South-Kivu, Congo - kab_022012_11.25m | ecosystem: Environmental > Aquatic > Freshwater > Lake | place: Democratic Republic of the Congo... | reverse complement strand
TACCACTTTGAAACTTTTTTCCCACTTCTTTTTGATGGAGTACCTGATCTTCTCTTCATGTTTATCGCTCTGATCCGGAGACAAAAATAAGGTCATTCGGGGAATTATCTTGAAATAGTTATAAAAAAGTTGATGTCACAATTTTCTCTACCTTAGTTTTAGATATTTGAAGGATTATTTTATAAGTGATTCTATGAGAATGTTTTTGATTAATATTTATTTGAGCCTGCTTTCTGTAACATTAAATTCGCAAACGATAACACAAACCGTACGGGGAAGAGTTGTTGATGCTGATTCCAGAATAGGACTTCCGGGAGCCAATGTGATTGTCTTAAATTCTTTGCCCCTTATCGGAGCAATTACCGATTTAAACGGAAATTTTAAACTGGAAAAAGTACCTGTCGGGAGACAATCTATCCAGGTCAGCTATATTGGTTATAAATCGATAGTGAGACCGGAAATCATGGTCAGTTCCGGTAAAGAGACCGTCCTGGCATTTGAACTTGAAGAAGTGGTCATCCAGGCGAAAGAGGTTGAAATAAAAGCCACGGTAGATAAGGACCGGCCTGTCAATCCCATGGCAATGGTCAGCGCACGTTCATTTTCCGTAGAGGAGAGCCGGCGGTATGCAGGTTCTTTTGATGATCCTATGCGAGCCGTCTCAAATTTTGCAGGAGTGGCGGGAAATCCTGAAGTAAATTCCAACGAGATTATCATCCGGGGAAATTCACCCAAAGGATTACTCTGGCGTGTAGATGGTATGGATATCCCAAACCCGAATCACTTTGCCTATATAGGAACCTCCGGTGGCGGATTCACCATGTTCAGCAGCCAGGTACTCAGCAACTCCGATTTTTATACTGCCGCTTTCCCGGCCGAATACGGAAATGCCCTGTCGGGAGTGTTTGATATGCGTTTCCGTAATGGAAACAATGCCAGGTATGAATTTGCCTTACAACTTGGCGTTCAGGGACTGGATATTTCTGCCGAAGGTCCGTTTGCCAGAGGTAAGCAGGCTTCCTATCTGTTTAACTATCGCTATTCCATCCTTGCGTTCCTGCAGCTCATCGATCCGAGCATGAAAAACAGGATCCCTTCATTCCAGGATCTGTCTTTTAAAATCAATATTCCGACCAAAAATGCAGGAACCTTTTCATTGATCGGAATTGGCGGGACCTCCCGCATAAAATCCATTCCCGTTAATGATTCAACACAATGGAGTACACTCGAAGACCGGTCGCAAACGATACTCGACAATAACATGGGTGCACTGGCGCTGATTCACCAGATATCGCTTTCCCGGAAAACCTACCTCCGGTCATACTTATCGGGGACTTATAACTACATCTTGTACGACGACAATTACCTTTTACCTTCCTACGAACTTCAACCACAGAATAACGTTAAGCAGGACAATTTCCGTTTTGCCTTCAGTACACTTCTTAACCATAAATTCGGTCCGAAGCATACGAACCGGTCCGGATTTACTTTCACCAGGTTCTTTTATGACAGCGATATTCAATCGGTTAATCCCTTTACCGGGATATTTTCGCAGGTTTACAAAGGAAACGGCCATACCGACCTGATCCAGGCATTCAGCGAGTCGAAGATTGATTTTAACAATATATTCTCTCTCAACATGGGATTACACTTTCAGTATTTCCTGCTTAACCGGCATTATGCCATCGAACCCAGGGTAGCTATGCAGTGGCAAATTGCACCGAAACATACCTTCAGCTTTGGTTATGGTCTACATTCGCAGACAGAGGATGTGGGTGTTTATCTTTCGGGGATCCAGACCGGATCTGAGACTCAGATACAACCAAACAGGAGCCTTAATTTCAGCCGTTCGCACCATTTTGTGCTGGGTTATGATTACCATATCCTCCCCGCTTTACGACTAAAGGTAGAGGGCTATTTCCAAGTTCTGTATGATATTCCTGTGATGCCCGGCAGTTACTATTCACTGATCAACAGTACCGGTGGGTTTTATAATGATACCCTGGTAAACACCGGGACCGGACAGAACGCCGGAATTGACATTACCCTCGAGAAATTTCTCACAAGACAATATTATTTCCTGGTAACCATCTCCCTTTTTGATTCAAAATATACAGGAGGTGACGATATTGAACGAAGTACCCGTTTTAATTCTAATTATGTGATAAATATTCTTGGTGGAAAAGAGTGGACCATAAAGGGAAAGAATATCCTTGGTGTCAACCTTAAAGTATCATTAACCGGAGGTGAGTACTTTGTACCCATTGACCTTGAACAATCGATTATGCAACACCGGGAAGTGCTGGATGACGCCATAGCTTACATGCAACGGCTTCCCGACTTCTACTATCTGGATCTGACCCTGACCTATCGCACCAACCATAGGAAATTTTCTGGTATCTGGGCTATCCAGATCAAGAACCTTCTCAACCAGCGACCGGCAACCGGTTATGTTTACAACGATTTTAACCAATCCATCGAAAATGTTGTTTCCTTTGGGATCCTGCCGCTGATCAGTTACAAGGTGGAGTTTTAAGATACTTTTAATCTTATCTCTGTCATTCACGGAAAAATATCGGAACAATAAGGAGTAAAGTTCATCACATCCATGGCTCATAAATCCGTCGTTTTCGAGTTGGAATCATTTAGGGAATATCTGAGAAGTGATAGCAATGAAGATGCAAAGACACCAATGCTGTATCCACTGTTCCGGAAATTTTTCGGAGAGAAATTCACCATCTGGAAAGTTGACAAACTTCCCGAAACCGCGGTTATCTTTCATCACACTGCAGAAGCGCAAAAGGCACAAGATGTGGTTGGAAAGGAAAATGCAAGGCGCACGGCGAATTCTTTAAAAAATGAAATAAAAGAATCCGCATTCTACTGCCTTGAGAAGAAATATACCGTTTGCTTGTGAAGGAATTCGGGTATTATGCCAACTATTTCAATGTTTTTCGGGATTATCATTCATATGTTCCATGCTCCAAAAGAGCATAATCCACCGCATATTCATGTTTATATCAGGATTTCAAAGACATTATTGACATTACAGAAGGAGAAATAGTTGATGGGGCTATTCCTACAAAGCAACAAAGGATGGTTCTCGCGTTAACCGAAATCCATCGCGAAGAATTAATAGCAGACTGGAAATTATGCCAGAATGGAGAGAAACCTTTCAGTTTTCCTTTAATCCGCTTTTCATCCCCACCTTCTGCGGCAATCTGCGCACTTATCCTCGAAAATCTGGGATAACCATTCCGTCAGATAAGTTTAACAGTCTGATTGAGCAACTCTACATTAAAATTAATCTTGGCATTTAATGCTTTAAATACTTTGATTATTGTCTCAAATCTTGCATCGGCCAGGCTGTTCTCCAGTTTGGAAATTTGTGCCTTTTTAACACTCACGATAAGGCCAAGCTCTTCCTGTGTCAGGTTACGGTCTATACGCGCCTGCCTGATTGCTTCACCGAGCAAATCAAGCCGTAGCTCATTCTCAAACGCCTCACGCTTTGGCGTTCCACGTTTACCTATATGTTTGTCGGTGATTTCGTCTAAGCTATAGGTCTTTAATATTTTAACCTTCATTGTAGTTGCTTTTTTTGTTCAAAATAAAAGTTCCTGATTTTCTCTGCTTTTTCAAGGTCCGATTGAGAAGTTTTATAAGTCTTTTTAAATAGTCCGTGAGTTGAAATTACAATGGTGTCTGTCTTTTCTGTTTTGTCCCAAAACGCACACAACCTGTAATGTTTTTTGTTGAACATCGTCCTGAACTCCCAGATTTCACCTTTTAGTTTCTTGAATAGCTCATTGTCATTAGAAACCCTTGTCTTGTGTATATTATAAATTACTTTATTTATTGTCTTTTCGTTAATACTATCAAGAAACTCTGCAGCTTCTGCCAAAAACTGTACCTGGAATTTTACGATCACAGGTCAAAGATTTTGAAAAAGATAATAGTTTCTTTATTAGGAAACAAATAATTATCTTGGATATAATTCCCAGCTACGAACTCTTTGCCATCATACTTGGCTGTGGAATCCAGGTGACGGAGTTGGATAAGATTTTATCTGAAGAATTGATAAAAAAAAAACAATAGATGATGGATTGCATTTACCTCGATACTGATGTAATTCTTGATCTGATCACCGACCGGTTATCTTTCTCCGATTTTGAAGATGCCCTTCAGAATTATTCCGCAGAGGGTTGTCACGGAATTAAATTCATACTCACCAGGAATATTAAAGATTATAAACATAGCAAACTGGTGGTAATGACTCCGGAAATGTATTTTGAAATCTATTGCTATCAGCTAAAATTCTTGTTTTTTTCCTACTTTTGCTATTATCCAATCACATTAAAGTATTTGTAATATGGGAGAAATTGCTACAACTGGCAATAAAGCTAAAGGCGTCAGGTCCGACTGCTTTGTTTCTCTGGAATTAACCGAAAGGGATGGAATCCAGTTGCAGGTTGATTCCAAAGTTGCCGTGATGTTTGGAGAGGATATCAAAAGACAAACCTTTGAGATTCTCCATTTTTTTGAAATTAATAATTGTAAGATCAAAATTGAAGATTCGGGCGCTCTACCTCTCGTTATTGCTGCCCGCATTGAAGCCGCTATTAAAAAAATTGTGAAGACAGATAAGGAGTTTCTTCTGTCAATGCTTCCTGTTAACCAGAATCCGACGGCAAAAGACCGTAATCGTTTTTCAAGACTCTATCTTCCGGGCAATACACCCAGTCTTATGATTAATGCCGGCATTCATAAACCCGATGGTATCATTCTCGATCTTGAAGATGCCGTGGCACCGGATAAAAAGGATGAAGCCCGCTACCTGGTCAGAAATGCACTCTGTGCTATCGATTTTTATGGTGCCGAAAGGATGGTGCGCATCAACCAGGGCGAGCGGGGTCTCGAAGACCTGGAATATGTTGTTCCCTATAATGTCAATCTCATTCTCATACCCAAATGCGAGAATGCGGAACAGATAATTGCGGTGAATAAAAAGATCAAGAAAATAGTCACTCCTGCCTCGCCGGCAGGCAGGCGTCACTCGTCACTCGTCAATCCCATCTGGATTATGCCCATCATCGAAAGCGCCCTGGGAATAATAAATTCGTTTATCATTGCTAAAGCTGCCGAGAATGTCGTTTCTCTTGCTATCGGGCTGGAAGATTACACCGCCGACATTGGTACAAAACGTTCGCAGGAAGGGACTGAATCATTCTTTGCGCGTAGTATGGTTGTTAATGCTGCACGTGCCGCCGGGATTCAACCGATCGATTCGGTTTTCTCCGATGTAGCCGATATGGACGGGCTACGGGAAAACGTCCTTCGTTCCAAAGCCTTAGGTTTCGACGGGATGGGATGTATTCATCCACGACAGATCAAGGTTATTCATGAAACATTTGCCCCTGCCGCCGATGAAATCGAAAAAGCAAAAAGAATTGTTTTTGCATTCCTAAAAGCTCAGGAGAAAGGACTTGGCGTGGTAGCCTTAGGTACAAAAATGATCGATCCACCGGTGGTCAAAAGAGCGCTCAACACAATCAACCTGGCAATAAAACTGAATAAAATGGCCAAAAACTGGAGGGAAAGTTATGATCAAGTATGATAATCTTGTAACAAATGCCGCGGGACGAGTTGTTCCAACCATTATCAACGGACGTCCGGCCGTGCCCTTTATGGGTGTTGGCAAATACAGACCCGACGGCTACAAGGCTGCTCCCAAACTGTCAAGTTGCATAGATTATCCTGCCGACGGGAATAAAGTACTGACAAGCATTAAGGAAGCGCTTTTCAAAGCAGGTCTGAAGGATGGAATGACAATTTCCACACATCACCATTTTCGTAATGGAGATCTTGTAGCAACCAAGGTTTTTGATATTGCCCATGAGATGGGGATTAAAGACCTGATGTGGTATCCTTCAGCATCTTTCCCATGTCATGAACCGATGATAAAATATCTGGAGGATGGAACTATCAACCATATAGAAGGAAGTATGAACGGAGCTCTTGGCAGGTTTACCTCTGAGGGAAAGATGAAGGGTCTCGGAATTCTTCGTTCCCACGGTGGCCGATATCAGGCTGTCCAGGATGGTGAAGTCCATATCGATATTGCAGTAATCGCCGCGCCTGCCTCTGATCCTTTTGGAAACTGCAATGGAGTCAATGGTACTGCGGCCTGCGGTCTGCTCGGATTTGCTCTTGCCGACGTCCAATATGCCGATAAGGTCATTGTTGTGACCGACAACCTTGTTCCATTCCCATGTATCCCCTGGCAAATCCACGGTAATTATGTCGATTATGTTGTTGTCATTGACAAGATCGGTATTCCTGAAAAGATCGTCAGCGGAACAACAGAAATCACTAAAAGTCCAGATCGCCTTTTGCTTGCTGAATTGTCATCCAGGTTTTGTGATGAGGCCGGGTTGATCTATGACGGATTTTCTTTCCAGGCAGGGGCGGGTGGAACTGCTTTATCAATCGGGATATTTTTTGCCAACATCCTGAGGGAAAGGAAATGGAAAGCACGCTTCGCCCGTGGCGGTAGTAATAAGTACCTTGTAGAAATGCTGGAAGAGGGTCTTGTGGAATATATACTTGACGGACAAACATTCGACCTGGAAGGAATCCGCTCCATGCGTGATAATCCCCATCATGTCTGGACAAGTCCTTTTACAAGTTATAATTATCACGGAAAAGGGAACTTTTCTTCTATTGTCGATATCGTAATTCTGGGTGCCACTGAGGTTGATGTGAATTTCAATGCAAATGTCGTGACTCATTCCGATGGCTATTTGTTACATGGAATCGGTGGATGGCAAAATACTCTTTTAGGTAAATGTGTGATCCTCCCGGTGCCTTTATTCCGTGACCGGAATCCGGTGATACGCGATGAAGTCACTACTTTATGTGGACCCGGCGAGCTTATCGATGTGATCGTGACCGAACGCGGGATTGGCATTAACCCACGACGGATTGACCTGATTGAAAAAATGAAAAATTCTTCCCTGCCAATCAAAACAATTGAAGCGCTGAAAGAAGAAGCAGAGTGTATCTGCGGTGTTCCTTCCAAACCAAAATTCACCGATGAAGTTGTTGCCGTCGTTAAATGGGTTGATGGCACCATCCTTGATTCTATACATAAGGTGGCAATAAAAATATAAATTTAAAATCGTAAATCGTAGATCGTAAATTGAATTGACAATCCATCAAATACTTTTAAAGTATTGGGGCTTCTCAGAATTCCGTCCGCTACAGGAAGAAATTATACAATCGGTTCTTGATGGAAAAGATACCCTTGCACTCCTTCCTACCGGAGGTGGAAAATCAATTTGTTACCAGGTGCCTGCACTTGCCCTGGAGGGTCTTTGCCTGGTTATTTCACCCCTGATAGCCCTGATGAAGGACCAGGTCGATAACCTGAAAAAAAGGGGAATCAAAGCGGTTGCCATCCATTCCGGAATGCATCCGGATGAGATTGACATTGCAATTGGTAACTGTAAGTATGGTGATGTGAAATTGCTTTACATTTCACCGGAGCGCCTCTCTACTTCGAAAATGAGAGATTCGCTCCGTCAGATAAGGGTAAACCTTCTCGCAGTCGATGAAGCTCATTGTGTTTCCCAGTGGGGTTACGATTTTCGGCCTCCGTATCTGCGGATTGCCGAGATTCGCCAATTTATCCCAAATGTCCCGGTTCTGGCATTGACTGCAACTGCTACACCAAAAGTAGTTAAGGATGTTCAGAAAAAACTGGAATTCAAAGCAGAGAATCTTTTGCAGAAAAGTTTTGAGCGAAAAAACCTTTCCTACATGGTCATCAAAGAGGAAGATAAATTAAATCGTCTTTTGAAAATCATTGGGAAGGTTAAAGGAAGCGGGATCATATATGTCAGAAATCGAAGACAGACAAAAGAAATAGCTGAATTTCTCCGTAAAAATAAAATTAAAGCCGACCATTATCATGCAGGTCTTGACCAGAAAACACGCAATCAACGACAGACGGATTGGATAAACGAAGAAACAAGAGTCATTGTTTCTACCAATGCCTTCGGAATGGGAATCGATAAATCCAATGTTCGGCTCGTTATTCACCTTGACCTCCCCGACAGTATTGAAGCCTATTTTCAGGAAGCAGGACGGGCCGGGAGGGATGAAAAGCAAGCATACGCGGTTCTGCTCTATGAAAATGCCGATATTCTTGATCTGCGACATAACCTCTCCATTTCCTTCCCTGAACCGGATATGATTAAGAATGTCTACCAGGCATTGGGGAACTATTACCAGCTTCCTGTAGGAAGCGGAAAAGATCTTCAATTTGAATTTGATCTGTTTACCTTTTCCGATAGGAATAAGTTGAACTCAGTGATTGTGTTCAATGCTTTGAAATTTCTGGAAAAAGAGGGATATCTGATCCTAACGGAGGCATTGTACAATCCATCCAGACTATTTATCAAGGCGGATAAAGAATCCCTGTACCGGTTTCAGGTAGAAAATGAATTATATGATCATTTTATCAAAACTCTCCTGCGTTCATACAGCGGTATCTTTACCGAATTCGTAAGGATCAGCGAAACTGAACTTGCTCAAAGGACAAAACTTAAAGTGGATGAAGTGATAAAACATCTTCAGCGGCTGGAAAAATTACAAATACTTGATTATATTCCACAGACTGAGAAACCACTTATCATTTTTGTCCAGGAGCGTCTTAATATAAAAGATATACGGATATCCCAGGAACATTATAACGACCGTTTGAAAGAGGCTGAAAAACGCCTCGAAGCTATGGTAAGTTATACCGAGCTCTTGCACAAATGCAGGTCGCAATCGTTGCTTGCATATTTTGGGGAATGTAATTCCAGGCGTTGCGGTAAATGTGATGTCTGCATTGAGCGAAACAAGATAAGTTTGAATGAAATTGAATTTGATAATATTGTCAGCCGTATTCGACCTCACTTGAAATCCAGAAATTGTACTATGGACGAATTAATCCGGCTGGCGGAACCAATTAATGAAGATAAAGTTATCCGCGCCATTCAATGGTTGGTAGATAACAAAAAAATAAAACTCCTGGAAGATCGTAGTTACCGGTGGTGGTAATAATTTACAATTCAGATTTTATATTTACGATTAAAAAAGAAATCAGAAATATATACAATTAAGTCAGAACCAGAATACGTTCACTAAGATTAACTTTATATGTTCTAAAATACATTTGCTAAAATCCAAAATCGTAAATTGTATCATGAACCCCTCCGACCTGACCATTGCGTATGATGAACTTCCCCTCTGGTCTGCCCCGTTTGGCCTGACCTTGCTCGATACCATCCGGATGAAATCCGGTATGAATGTACTGGATATTGGCAGCGGTGGCGGATTCCCAATGTTCGAAATCGCCGAGAGGCTCGGTAAATCCTGCATGGTGTATGGCCTTGATCCCTCCGAAGATTCAATTGCAATGATTACCGTAAAAAAAGAGGTAAAGCCTGTCGACAATGCCAGAATCATCAAAGGATTTGCAGAAGAGATGCCTTTCCCCGATGAATACTTTAATCTCATTGTCTCTAATAACGGGATAAATAATGTTGCCGATCAGCAACGAGTATTTTCAGAATGTTACAGGGTTAGTGATCACGATTCTCAGATGGTTTTTACAGTAAATCTGCAACACACAATGATAGAATTCTATGATATTTTCGGTGCAACACTGTCTGAAATGGGATTGATCCAGGAAATAGAGAAAATGCATCAGCATATCCACGATAAGCGAAAACCGGTCGATTTTTTGAAGGAACTGGTCCTGGCCAATGGTTTTACAATCCATTCTATCTCTATTGATGGTTTCAAATTCAGGTACACGGATGGTACGGCATTTTTCAATAATTATTTTATCCGGAATGCCTTTATGGCTCCATGGAAGTCGATTATTCCAAAGCAAATGGTTGAGAATGTTTTCAATCTGATGGAAGAAAAGTTAAACACCTTTGCCAGAGAGAACGACGGACTTGTGTTTTCTATTCCCTATGCTTGTTTTGACTGCCGAAAAAAATAAGTTTAAATCCATGTCAGTTCTTTCGAGAAGTTTTTATACCCGCACAGATGTGGTTCGTATTGCCCGTGAACTGTTGGGGAAATACCTTGTTACTCAATTAAACGGCCGGCTGACTTGCGGGATCATATGTGAAACTGAAGCCTATGCCGGGGTTTCAGACAGAGCTTCGCATGCTTTCGGGGGACGGAGAACGCACCGTACGGAAATTATGTACAGTACAGGCGGAACGGCATATATCTATCTATGTTACGGAATGTATTCCTTATTTAATATTGTGACAAACCAGAAAGATATCCCACATGCCGTCCTGATCCGTGGGATCAAACCAACGGAAGGATTGGAAACCATCCGACAACGCGCAGATATAAAGGAAATCAAAAAAGATATTGGTATAGGTCCTGGAAAGGTTTCTAAAATTCTCGGTATCCATTATACACAGACAGGACATGACCTGACGCAAAAACCAATGAATAAAATCGAATTCGGGATCTGGCTGGAGGACCGTGGAATGAACATAGATCCTAATAAGATTCTTTCCGGACCCAGAATCGGGGTACAATATGCCGGAAAGGATGCGATGTTACCTTATCGCTTTCAGATATCTCTCTGATCACGGTTTTCTACCCGGGATACATGAAAATCCCAGGTTTTAACCTGGGCACATGAAAACCCCAGGTTTTAACCTGGGGCATAAAAACCCCAGACTTTAGCCTGGGGTTTTCAGAAATCCGGGGCAATAGCCCGGAAATAGAATTGAGTACTGAATGGTTTTACTTTACTTTTTTACCGAGTTCAGCACCTGCTTTGAATTTCACGACTTTCTTGGCTGGAATCTTGATTTCTTTGCCATTCTGTGGATTGCGTCCCTTACGGGCAGCTCTCTTTGAAACAGAGAAAGAACCAAAACCAACTAAAGCAACTCTATCACCTTTGCCTAAAGCTTTGGTGGTAGCGTTAATAACAGCTCCCAGAGCCCTTTTGGCGTCAACTTTAGACAATTTTGCTTCAGCTGCAATTGCATCGATTAACTGAGCCTTGTTCATTTTTTTACAGTTTTTAGTTAATACTTAAGGTTAAAACCCTGCAAATATAAGGTATCTAAAAAAAAAGTCAAGGGTTTTTATCTGAAAACCATTGAAAATGTTGAAAAATTAAAATTTTTGTTAATAACTCCATCTCTAAAAAGGTTGCTCATCAAGGTTTCCGATAAACAACTTTCCGAAGCCATTCAGAAAATCCACGATATTCAAGGGTTTTCGTCCGGCAGGCTGGAGTTCCAGGATGTGGATATATCCGTTTTCCCCAGAAACTTTCAAATATGTCTTTCCATCGGTGTCAACACTTCCGGGGATATGAGGATCATCAGTGAATATAAAGGAGGATTTATAGATTTTTAAAAACAATTTATCGCCATCCGGCATCGGTAATTCAGTATAAGCCCCTGGATGCGGACTTAGCCCCCGGATCTTGTTATGAATGTCGGTTATGTTTTGGTTCCAGTCAATGCGGCAATGTTCCTTAGTTAATTTTGGGGCGCTTTTAAATATTTTATCTCCACCAGGCAGACCGATCTGAGACATTTCATGAATGGTGCCATTTACAACACCTTCCATCGTCTTCAACAGTAAACCGGCGCCGGATACCATAAGTCTGTCATGAATTTCTCCGGCATTTTCTTCAGGTCCAATGGTCAGCGATGAATTAAATATTATGTTACCTGTATCGATTTGTTCATTCAGAAAAAAAGTCGTCAAACCGGTTTCTTTTTCGCCATTAATAATTGCCCAGTTTATCGGCGCTGCTCCACGGTATTGCGGTAAAACGGATGCGTGAAGGTTAATTGTTCCGAGAGGTGGTAATGCCCAGATTGTCTTTGGAAGCATACGGAAAGCGATTATGATCTGCAGGTCGGGATGCAGATTAGTAATCTGTTCCAGGAATAATGGATCCTTCAGGTTTGCCGGTTGAAGAACAGGAATTCCCAATTCCATCGCTGCTTCTTTAACCGGAGAAACTTTGATCTTGAGTCCTCTTCCTGCCGGTTTATCAGGTGCTGTAACGATTGAAATGACCGGATAGCCGTTCTCAACAATCTTCTTAAGCGAATAAACCGCAAATACCGGCGTTCCAAAAAATATTATCCTGGGATAGGGATCCATAAAAAAAAAGCCTGAAAGATCAGGCTATAAAGGTAATATTTACGATTGGATGATTCACGATTTTAGCGATCCGTCCTAAAAAAGTTTACAAGTTTATCAATATCCAAATCGTAAATCTAAATCATTTCTTTAACAGTCCTTCCGTATAAGAAATATATTTGTCGATCTCCCTTCCTTCGTTTGAACGCGGATATTCTGCCTTGATCCGTTTATAATAACTCAGCGCTTTTTCAAGGTTCCCAAGTTCCTCATATGCCCAGGCGGTCTTCATGAGGAATAAAGGAGAAGTGAACTCATTCTTTTTGATTTCAGCAGCTTCAGCATAAAGTCCAGCTGCTTTCTCTGTTTGCTTTAGTTCCATGTAAGCATCGCCCATCGCTCCTTTTGCCATAGGAGCTACGACCTGGTCATCAGCATCAAATTTCTTTAAATAGGTTATTGCATTTTCAAACTGACCTGACTTCAGATAACAAATTCCTGCATAATAGTGGGCAATATTGGCTGATTTTGTGATGCCGTACTCATCAATGATAGCAAGAAAACCAAGATATTGTCCGTCGCCATTGAGGGCCTTTTTCAGCGAGTCCTGCTCGAAATATTTTTCAGCCATAAACATCTGTGATTGCGCTTCTTTTTCCTTTGGTGATAAATAGAAGCGGCGGAATCCGAAAAAACCAAGAACAATGACAATGATTAAGCCGACCACGATAATGATGATCTTCTGGTGCTTTTCAATAAACTGTTCCGTTTTACTGAAGGCCTCTTCAACTGCCACAATACGTTCTTCTGTTTTGTCTCCTTTTTTATCAATCTTACTTGCCATATTTTCTAAAATTTGAAGGTGCAAAGTTAATTTTTTTCCCGACATCCCTGCATTTACCTGCATATTTTTTACCTTTGTGGCTCATCCTGAAAAAGATACTATGTCTTTGATCCGAGAACTTACTCCTGAGTCACAAAAAAAATTACTTGATCATCTGACGGGATTCATAACTCTTGAACGTAAGAAAAAATTTGAAAATCTTATACTTTTCCGCACGCGATATCTGACCATTGTACTGGAAGACATATACCAGTCGCACAATGCCAGCGCCGTACTTAGAACTTGTGATTGTTTCGGAATCCAGGATGTACATATTATTGAAAATATCAACAAGTACAAGGTTAATCCGGATGTTGCACTGGGTTCATCAAAGTGGTTGTCTATTGAAAAGTATGAGCAGAGTGAAAACAATACGGTTTCATGCCTGACCCAATTAAAAAGCAGAGGCTATCGGATCATCTGTACAACTCCGGATAAAAACGACTATACCCCTGAAACCATTCCACTGGATCACAAATTGGCTCTTGTTTTCGGGACCGAACTTGCCGGCCTTAGTAATGCAGCTCTTGAAATGGCCGATGGTTTTATCAAAATTCCAATGGTGGGATTTACAGAAAGCCTTAATATAAGCGTGTCGGCAGCCGTCTTTATTCATACTCTGACGGATCGTTTACGCAACTTAAAGATCAATTGGTCATTATCGGAATTCGAAAGGATCTCAATCTTATTGACGTGGACTATCAATTCCATAAAAAAGTCTGATGTGCTGATTTCCGATTTTCTACGTAGGGAACAAATTATCTAAGTGTATTTATTCAATCCTTTTTCTTACTTTTGTGGCGTTTTCGAAAAATGATAAAAAAAATATCTATGGGAAAAGGTGACAAAAAAACAAAAAGAGGTAAGATTGTTATTGGTTCATATGGGGTCAGAAGAATACGTAAGAAAAAGAGAGTTATTGCTCCACTGGTAAAGATCAAAATAGAACCGAAAATTAAGGAAACAAAAGTCAAAGAAGAAAAGAAAATAATCCTCATTGAACCGGTCGTTGAGATTCAGGTATCTGAAGCTGTTGAAGAAAAAGTCACTAAAAAGGCGCCTGCAAAGAAGTCAGCTAAAAAAGCAGTTGTAGAAACAGCTGCTCCTGAAATCAAACCGGAGTCGAAACCGAAAGTTGCAAAAACAAGAAAAAAATCAGAAACCTCAGATAAAATAGAGAGTCCAAAAACAGCTTGATCACAGCCTATTTCCCGACCCTTTCTCCGCTTCAAATCCTGCGTTTCACATCACTGGGTACTCTTTACCCTGAATGGAATGCAAAAATCAACGTCATTTCAAGAAAAGATATTGGTCAGCTCTATCTCCATCATATCCTTTATTCTCTTGGTGTCGGCAAGATCGTTTCCTTTAAATCCGGAACTGAAATCATGGATGCCGGAACCGGCGGAGGCTTCCCAGGACTACCCCTTGCTATATTATTTCCGGATTGTCAGTTTACCTTAGTCGATTCAATTGCAAAAAAAATCAAAGTTATCCAGGCAATATCTGATGAACTCGGTTTGAGGAACGTGAAAGCGGTTTGGTCACGATCAGAAGATATTAAAGATCTGTTTGATTTTGTAACGGGAAGAGCAGTTTCTGATCTGATGGGTTTCTACAACCTTGTCAAAAAAAATATACGGAAGGAAGGTGTTAATAGTATTACTAACGGGATCCTTTATCTGAAGGGAGACATCTCGAAAGAAGAAATCCAATCATTTCAGGGGGAAGTCACTATTTACGCACTTTCAGATTTTTTTAAGGAAGAGTATTTTAAAACAAAAAAGATCGTTCATATTCATAACTTTTGAACCGTTTTTTTGCCGGATCACCTATTTTTTGTTATTTAGCCTGATCTTTGAAAACATAATTATTCATTAATAATTAAAAGGAGGATTTATGGCCGAACATAGAAAGTTCATTCCCTTTGTCTCAACTGAGACTAATATGAAAGAGTTTACAATTAAAGCCCTGATTATTGGTCTTTTCTTCGCAGTTATTCTTGGTGCAGCTAATGCATACCTCGGATTAAAGGCCGGTATGACGATTGCCGCAACTTATCCGGCTGCCGTACTCGGCATGGCAATCTTACGATTGATGAAAGGTTCCATCCTGGAAGAAAATTTTACCCGTACTGTTGGTTCCATCGGAGAATCTGTAGCAGCAGGGGCAATCTTCACCTTACCTGCCTTTTTTATCTCCGGAATCTGGTCGGAATTTTTCACCGCAGGCCATTATATCACATCCTCCCTTATCCTGATTGCCGGGGGTATCCTTGGTATTATGTTCGTTGCATTGCTTCGCCGGGTAATGGTCGAAGATGCAGAACTTCCATTCCCGGAATCCGTGGCAGCTTCCGAAATACATAAAGCCGGACAGGGTGGTGCCAGCGGTTCCAAATTCCTGTTTTGGGCAATGGCTCTCGGAGGATTAATAAAGATATTAGGAGAATTAAGGTTGTTTCAGTATCTCTGGGAAAAATTCGTTATGTTCGGGAAACAGACTATCAGCGGGACCATCTTTACAGGTCAAGGAGGAATGTTATTGAGTTCTCCCGGTGTAAGTCCGGCCTATATGGGTGTGGGTTACATCATAGGTCCAAAACTGGGTGCTCTTAACTTCAGTGGTGGTTTGATAGCCTGGGGATTAATGGCTCCCATGATCATGTATTTCCTGATGCCAAGCGTTAATCTTACAGGCTGGGCATCATTTCTGATGAGCCAGGATCCAACGCTTACATCGGATACTGCGTTGGCAAAAGTTACGGATCCATCTTACCAGATCAACCAAATCTGGAGATTTATCATTCGCCCGATCGCCATTGGAGGTATGCTTGTTAGTGCCGGATACACCTTATTTAAAATGCGGAAAAGTCTCTCGACCGGGATCGCCCGCTCTGTTAAAGATGTTAAAAAAGCAGCGAGCGGTATCGAACACAACGTACCAAGAAATGAAAAAGATATTAGTTTCAGCTGGATCATGATAGGAATCGCAGCGGTAGCAGTCCTTACATTTTGTATCACCTACTTTATTTTTAGCGCCAGTATTCTAATCTCCTTTGTTGCAGCAACTGTAATGATCATCCTGGCATTCTTTTTTGCTTCTGTCTCCGGATATCTTGTGGGTATTATGGGATCAAGTAATAATCCGATCAGTGGTCTTACCCTTACAGCCCTTGTAGTAACCGCTTTGATATTAGTAGCGCTTGGTGTTCAAAAGGAAGCAGGCGTGGCTACCGTATTGGGAGTTGCTGCAATTGTGTGTGTTTCTGCTGCTGTTGCCGGTGAAATGTTACAGGATCTGAAAGCCGGTCATATCCTTGGTGGTACCCCGTGGAGGATGCAGGTCGGCGACATTCTTGGAGTTATCCTTGCTGGCGCCGTTATGTTCGTAGTCCTTGCATTCCTTAACGACGGTGATATCGCTAGCGGTAATAATCTGGGTTATCAGGGAGGTTTCGGGAGTAAGAACCTTTCCGCTCCCCAGGCAAGCCTTATGGCTATCCTGTCACGCGGTATTGTACAGGGACAAATGGCATGGCCGTTGATTATTGCCGGTATGTTGATGGGGGTAGCATTTATCCTTATGCAAGTTAAAAGTCCTATGCTTGTCAGTGTCGGGATGTATCTTCCTATTGAAACGACTTTTGCAATTTTTGTAGGTGGAGTGCTAAAAGGAGCTGTAGATATCTTTACTGAAAAAAGAAAACACAACAATGCACAGAAAGTTAGGGTTGAAAATACCGGGGTCCTGCTGGCATCCGGACTTATTGCCGGAGAAGCTTTAATGGGACTGGTGATTGCCATCCTGGCTGTATTCAATATCTTTATTTACGACTATTTTGTATTCTTTAAAAACCCGACATTCTGGATAAGCTTCATTGTTCTGGCTGTAATCGCCTATGTCCTGATTCAGATACCTTTGAAAAATGCCGGGAAACCCGATGAACCAGCGCCTCCAGCCTCAGGAATGTAGAAAGGAAAAAAATTTAATGAACTTCCTGAAACGAAGACGTATCCTGAAAAAAACTAATTTCCTTGACCTGACGCCATTAAGGATTCTCGAACATGAATCCCGGGAGGGTGATATGATCAACCTTCTGATGCCACGTTTTAAGAACAAATACTGGTCAAGGATGTTTCAGCCAAGATCTAAAGATGAGTTTATAAAGATTAAACTCGATCTGTCCGGATCAATCACCTGGTTAATGATCGATGGTAATACTACCGTTGCAAGTATTTGTAAAATACTGGAAGAAAAGCATCCCGGGCAATTCAACCAGGCTGAAGAGATTGAAAAACGGGTCACAAAATTTTTCTCCATGCTCTATCAGCAGCGATATGTTACTTTCCGGGAAATACAATGACATCAAAAATAGACCATCTTCTTTTTTCTTATCTTTGAACCGTTTTTTAATACATATTTTTTCGTCACATTTGTTCAACAACCGGCATTTTAAAATTAAAAAACCATAACGCAGATAGCGTGATAAATCAACTACTATGAGTAAAGATATCCTCAATCTCGAACCAAAACCCCTGTGGAAAAATTTCTACAGCCTGACTCAGATTCCTCGTCCTTCCAAGAAAGAAGAAAAAATCAGGGAATTTATTATCAACTTTGGTAAAAACCTGGGACTCGAAACCTTTGTCGACGAGACAGGCAATGTCATCATCCGTAAACCTGCTTCTCCGGGGATGGAAAAACTCAAAGGAGTGATTCTCCAGGGCCACCTCGATATGGTTCCTCAAAAGAACAGCGACAAGGTTCACGACTTTGAAAAAGATCCGATCGAAACCATCATAGACGGCGAATGGGTTAGAGCTAACGGTACCACCCTGGGCGCTGATAATGGTATGGGGGTTGCAGCTGCTATGTCAATTCTCGAATTAAAAAATATCAAACACGGACCAATCGAAGTCCTTTTTACTACCGATGAAGAAACCGGAATGACCGGGGCCACAGGTTTGAAACCGGGAGTTATTAAAGGTGATATCCTGATCAATATGGACTCTGAAGATGAAGGAGAACTTTATATTGGCTGTGCCGGTGGAACCAATGGAAATTTTCAATTTAGCTATTCGGAAGTCGCTGTGCCAACTGGGTATACTGCGTACAAAGTCAATATAACCGGTCTGAAAGGTGGACATAGCGGTGTGGATATTCATCTTGGCAGGGGCAATGCTAACAAGATCATGACACGGTTACTCTGGCATGGCGCCCATAAACACGGTGTGAGACTTTCATCCATTGATGGAGGCAGTCTGCGTAATGCGATTCCCCGTGAAACCTTTGCAGTTATAACCCTTCCAAAAGATCAGAAGGATGGTTTTGTGAAATGCCTGAACGAATTTACCCAGACTGTAAAAAAAGAAATTTCGGCCGTTGATCCAGATCTAAAAATCGAAGCGATCAGCACTGAATTACCAAAAGTACTTATCGATGAGAAAACACAGAATAACCTCCTCAATGCACTTTACGGTTGTCCCAACGGGGTAATGAGAATGAGCAACGAAATGAAAGGTCTTGTCGAAACATCCACTAACCTCGCAATAGTTAAGTCAGAAAACGGAGTTGTTAAAATTCAATGTTTACTCAGGAGTTCAGTGGATTCTGCAAAGGATGACCTGGAACAAATGATGCAATCGGTTTTTGAATTGGCTGGAGCCGGCTATGTTTTCGACGGAAAGTATCCGGGATGGAAACCAAACCCCGATTCACTTATCCTCAAAACCATGTTGGATATTTATAATAAAATATTTGGTAAAATTCCTGAGATCCGAGCTATTCATGCAGGACTTGAATGTGGTATTCTGGGTGGCTCCTACCCCTCTTGGGATATGATCTCTTTTGGCCCAACCATCCGTTATCCTCACTCTCCGGATGAAAAGGTTAATATTGCCACAGTCCGGAAGTTTTGGGATTTTCTCCTCGAAACCCTGAAAAACATACCAATACGGTAATTCGGATTCCCATTGATAATAAAAATTAACAGCCTCTTTGGCAGGATAAAAAAAAACTCTATCTTTGCAATCCAAAAAATTAATGCAAGATGACTAAAAGAACATTCCAGCCCTCAAACAGGAAAAGAAAGAACAAACACGGCTTCCGTGAACGTATGTCCTCAGCAAACGGAAGAAAGGTACTTGCAGCAAGAAGGGCTAAGGGAAGAAAGAAACTGACGGTATCTGACGAAAAACTGGATAAGGAATAATTTTCTGTTTTTGGTTTTAAGGTTCAATAAAATTTTGGACAATTTTGTAGAAAAAAGAAGTTAAACGATATTAACTTCTTTTTTCATTTTTATAGACACGTTTTTGCATTAACTCATCCCTTATGAAAAAGTTCAATTTTTTCGCCACATTGCCATATGTTGTAGCAATTGTCATTTTTTTGATCATCACTCTCGCTTATTTTACTCCTCTGCTCGAAGGGAAACGGATTGTTCAGAGTGATATCATTCAGTTTTCGGGGATGTCGAAAGAAATTGTTGATTTTCGTACAAAAACAGGCCAGGAACCTCTTTGGACAAATTCAATGTTTGGAGGGATGCCGGCTTACCAGATCTCAACAAAATATACTTCAAACCTGATCGGTTACCTTGATACAATTTTTACCATTGGACTCCCCCACCCCGCAAACCTGGTATTTCTCTATTTCCTGGGATTTTTTATTCTTTTACTGGTAATGAGGGTGAATCCTTGGCTTGCGATAACCGGCGCTATCGGATTCGCTCTATCCTCCTATTTCTTTATTATCATTGATGCGGGTCATAACTCAAAAGCCCACGCTATAGGATATATGGCTCCGGTCATAGCCGGAATTATTTTGACAATGAGAGGAAAATACCTGTGGGGCGGCATAATTACAGCCATCTTCCTATCCCTGGAAATTAAAGCAAACCATCCCCAGATCACGTACTACCTTGGAATGATTGCCTTGATCATGGGGATTGCCGAGCTAATTGACTCCATCAGGTTTAAGAAATTCGTTCCATTCCTTAAATCACTTGGGATACTCGTCATAGCAGCTATATTCGCCGTTCTGACGAACATCACCAGTCTATGGGCAACCTATGAGTATGGGAAATATACCATAAGGGGGAAATCTGAACTTTCAAGCGCAAAGGCCGACAGAACCTCCGGTCTTGATAGGAGTTACATTACACAATGGAGTTATGGAGTTGGAGAAACAATGACACTCCTGATTCCAAACTTTTATGGAGGTGCATCCGGTGGAAAATTGGGACTTAATTCCGAGCTCGCTAAAGCTCTCCGATCAAACAACCAACCCGAGAATGTCGTGAAATATTATACCGGTCAGCCAATTCCCCCTTTATACTGGGGAAACCAACCGGGAACTGCTCCTGTTTATATCGGAGCTGTTATATTTTTCCTCTTTATTCTCGGCCTGATTGTGGTTAAGGGATCGGTCAAATGGTGGTTACTGGCGGCAACTCTGCTATCGATTATGCTCGCCTGGGGCCACAATTTTATGGCTTTTACGGATTTCTTCCTTTCCTACCTTCCGGGATATAATAAATTTCGAGCAGTTACAATGATCCTTGTCATTGCAGAATTTACGATGCCACTCCTGGGAATTCTAGCCCTGAAGGAGATGTTTGATCCTTCAAGGGACAAAAAGAAACTATTTAAGGCATTGCAGATTGCATTTTATATCACCGAAGGCTTGTGTCTTATTTTTATTCTTTTCCCCGGCATGTTTCTTGATTTTATCGGACCTTACGATAACAGTTATGCCAAGCAATACGAATTACCCGATTGGTTAGTCCAGGCAATCCAGGCTGACAGGAAAAGTCTTCTGATATCTGATGCTCTCAGATCTTTTATCTTTATCCTGTTTACCGGTGTTCTACTATGGTTGGTTATCTACCAAAAGTTAAAACAGCAATATGCATATATTGTGTTGATCGTACTGATCCTGGCAGATATGTTTATGGTTGATAAACGATACCTTAATAATGAAAACTTCACCTCCAGATCTAAAGTCGAAAATCCATTTACTCCTTCTCCGGCAGATGAACAGATTTTAAAAGATCCTGATCCGGATTACAGGGTCCTGAACCTTACTGTTAATCCATTTATGGATGCCACCACATCATATTTTCATAAATCGATCGGAGGATACCATGGCGCCAAATTCCGTCGTTATCAGGAATTGATTGACGCCGGTATTAACAAAGATATATCTGAATTTAGCAAAACAATTAATACCGACAATACCTCAGTACTGAATATGCTAAATACAAAATATATTATCTTCCCTGACAACAACAGACAACCGGTTGCATTCCCGAATCAAAATGCGATGGGAAATGCATGGTTCGTTTTTGGGGTTAAACAAGTTGAAAACGCTGATGCAGAAATAAAAGCGCTCACTGATTTTAAACCCGATTCCATTGCTATCATCGAGAAAAGGTTTGCAGATGAATTGAAAGGATATTCAATGGGAAAAGATCCATCAGATTCAATATGGCTGATCTCATATGCGCCGAATCAACTTGATTATCGTTACAAAACTAAAAATACCGGTCTTGCAGTCTTCTCCGAGATATACTATCCGAAGGGTTGGAACGCGTATATCGACGATAAACCGGCGCCCCATTTCCGTGCCGACTATGTTCTTAGGGCCATGGTTTTACCAGCAGGGGAACATAAGCTCGTTTTTAAATTTGAACCTTCTGTTTATCGGATGGGAGAGAAAATCTCTTTGATCAGTTCCCTGATCTTGATTGTCACTGTGATTTGTTTGGTAGTCTTTGAAATTTTAAATTCAAGAAAAAAACAGGCATGAACCGTGCCCTGATAATCAGTTATTATTGGCCACCCAGCGGTGGTGCAGGGGTACAGCGCTGGCTCAAGTTTGTGAAATACCTCCGAAGTTTTGATTGGGAACCTGTACTTTTTATTCCCAAAAACCCTGAATATCCTGAAATTGATCATTCACTGGGAAAAGATGTACCCGGTAATATCGAAATTATCAAACATACAATCTGGGAACCATACCATCTCTACAAAAAAATAATCGGTCGTGGAAAAGCGGAAAGGATAAATGCGGCTTTCCTTTCTGAAAAAAAGAAAAACAAGTTTATTGAAACTATTTCTGTTTGGATCCGCGGGAACCTCTTCATACCTGACGCCCGGAAATTTTGGATTACCTCTTCGGTTAGGTATCTTTCAATCTATCTGAAAGATCATCCTGTAAATGTGATCATTTCCACTGGTCCTCCTCATAGCATGCATCTGATTGCCATGCCACTGGCGCACAAGTTTTCCATACAATGGATGGCCGATTTCAGGGATCCATGGACTAACATCGATTTTTATAAAGATCTGAAACTTTCATCCTGGGCCGACAAAAAACATCGCACCTTGGAGAAACAAGTTCTTGAGAAGGCAAACAGAGTTGTAGTCATCAGCAAAACAATGGCAGATGATTTCAAGAAGATTCATGACCGAAAATACGATGTTATTACAAACGGTTTTGATGAGGAAGATCTGGTCGAACAATCCCCCGTGAGGGATGAAAAATTTTCCATCGCTCATATCGGGACGCTCGTGAGTACCAGAAATCCGGTTCCCTTATGGGAAGCTTTAAAAGAACTTATCTCGGAACGTGAAGATTTTGCAAAGGATCTTGAGATCAAACTAGTGGGTAAGATCGATTTTTCTGTTTCGTCTGCAATTAAATCATATGGCCTGACAAAGTATCTGAAAAAGATCGACTACCTTCCCCATGATGATGTGGTCAAATGTCAGAGGCAATCTCAGGTGTTGCTGCTGATAATCAATAACACTCCAAATTCAAAAATGATCCTTACCGGAAAATTCTTTGAATATCTTGCGGCTAAACGCCCGATCCTTTGCCTGGGACCTGAGGATGGAGATGCTGCCGAGATTTTGCACGAAACGCGTTCCGGTCTCCTTTCTGGGTTTGGTGATATCAGTGGAATGAAGAATAATATCCTCCATTATTATGCTAAATTTAAGGAAGGTGAACTGAATCCGGAAAGTGTGTATATTGATCGTTTCTCGCGAAAAGAACTAACCCGCCAAATCGCAAATATCCTGAACACCATCCGCGACTAAAGATTTTTTCCAGGTAAAGTTTTTAAGGTTTTAATCCAATTACCGCTTTCGTCTTCCAGCGACCTGATAAATAGTATATGTAATAAAGAATTACGCCGGCAAACCAACCGGTCGGGATAGACCACCAAACACCCTGAAGCCCGATTGCCGGATCCTTGGATAAAAAGTATGCAACAGGAATCCTGATTACCCATAGAGAAAACAAACTGATAAACATCGGAACCAATGTATCGCCTGCTCCCCTGAGAAGTCCGTTAATGATGAACATGGTAGAAAAGAGTATGTAGGATGCTCCGATTACCATTAGGTATTCCCGACCAATTTCGACGACTACCTGATCGTTGGTAAACAACCTCATTAAGAACCTTCCCAGGAATACGACTACTGCAGAAATTACCAGAGTTATTATCGATATCATTATAAGTGTTGCTTTAAAACCGGTCTTCACGCGATCAGGCCGGTTTGCCCCCAGGTTCTGACCGACAAAGGTCGAAAGAGCAACTGCAAAGCTCATTGCTGGCATGATGGCAAAACCGTCTATTCTGCCTGCAGCGCTGTAAGCAGCATTTGCATCAACTCCAAACTGATTAACAATCCAGTAAAGCGCCACCATTCCCACGGCAACAAATGTTTGCTGAAACCCGGTCGGAAGTCCTATTCCGATACATTTTGAGAAGATCACACGGTCAAAATGCAAGTCCTTTATCGAAAACCTTACTATTTTATGATACCTGTTAAGATAAATTATTTGTGCAATGAACGCCGCTGCCTGGGAAATGACTGTTGCCACCGCAACTCCACCAACACCCCAATGAAATACGGGAACGAATATCAAATCAAGAATGATGTTTAGCCCAACTGAACCAATCAGAAAATATAGAGGGGTCTTTGAATCGCCCAGTCCGCGTAAAATGGCGCTGGTCCCATTGTAACCGAAAAGGAATATCAAACCTGCAAAGAAAATGCTTAAAAATAGCTTGGCCTGTGGAATAATTGAGGGGGAAAGGTCGATCACGCGAAAAATGAATTCACTGAGCAGAATGCCGATCATACTGACAACCAAGGAAGTGAAAAAGAGAAAAACATACATGGTATTGATCGTCTTTTTTACATTTTCAAGATCCTTGGCGCCAAAATACTGGGAAACAACAATTGTGAATCCCATTGTCACACCGATCATGAATGCGATCAGTAAAAAAATGATGGGAAAGGATGTGCCGACTGCAGCCAGAGCCTCTTTCCCGATAAATTTCCCGACAACAATACTGTCGACAACATTATAAAGCTGCTGGAATATGTTCCCGAGTAACATCGGAATTGCAAAACGGATGATTAACTTACCTTCATTGCCGTAACTCAGATCTTTCATGACCGCAAAAGTACTTAGAATGTCGTTTAATTTCCTATTTTTGCAGGAACAATAGTTCGGTCTGTCGTCCCGGTTTTATGTCTGTTATTTATCTTGTTAAAATTACAGAATAATTCACCGGGGAGGAAAGTCGGGACAACACAGAGCACCATGCTTCCTAACGGGAAGGGTCCCGGTTTAACATCGGGAAACAGAGAGTGCCACAGAAAATGACCGCCCGTTTAGCAGGGACGCATTGTGATGCGTCCCTGCTAAACGGGTAAGGGTGAAAATGCGGTGTAAGAGACCACGGTCCGGTTGGGTGACCAGCCGGAGGGGTAAACCTCATGGGTTGAAAGACCAAGTAAATCCCGGTTTTCAGAATGTTCGAAAGATCACTCTGAAATTGAGCTGCTCGCTGAATATTCCATCAGGAATTCCGGGAAGGGTAGGTCGCTAAAGCCTGCCGGTGACGGCTGGCTCAGATAAATGACAGAATCCCCAGGTTTACCTGGGGCACAGAATCCTGCTTACAGAACTATTGTTTTTTATCGATATTTACATGAAGATAGTATCAATAGTAGGGGCCCGGCCACAGTTTATCAAAGCTGCGACTGTTTCCAGAATATTCAGGACAGAAACTGACCTGCATGAAATACTCCTCCATACAGGCCAGCATTATGATTCTAATATGTCGGATATTTTCTTTAGGGAACTGGATATTCCTCAACCACATTACAATCTGGAAGTCGGTTCGGGTAGCCATGCCTTCCAGACTGGGATGATGCTTAAAGGAATTGAAGAAGTTTTATTGAAAGAAAAACCCGATTGGACGCTTGTATATGGAGATACAAATTCTACTCTTTCAGGAGCGCTTGCAGCAACAAAGCTTCATATACGGCTTGCCCATGTTGAAGCCGGGTTGAGAAGTTTCAACCGGAATATGCCTGAAGAGATCAACCGTATTGTAACCGACCGGATAGCCGATCTGCTTTTTGCACCCACCGCCACCGCTATGGAAAACCTTAAAAATGAAGGCCTTTCTCCTATCGCACGATACACCGGTGATGTCATGTATGATTCGGTATTGTTCTATAAAAAACAAATTCTTGATAATCCGGAAAGATATACTACCAAGAATATCCCTGATAAGTTTTACGTCGCTACAATTCACCGTGCGGAAAATACTGATAATATTGGGAACCTGATCGCGATTTTCAAAGCTTTTGAACAATTGAAGCATCCAGTAATTCTTCCGCTTCACCCCAGAACCAGGAAAATCCTTGAAACCACTCTCCCCCCTGCAAAGAATGTGATTGTTATTGACCCTCTGGGATACCTGGAAATGCTAAAGTTAACGATGGATTCTATAAAAATCCTCACCGACTCTGGCGGACTTCAGAAAGAAGCATATCTTCTTGGCAAACAATGTATAACCCTGCGCACTGAGACTGAATGGATCGAAACTTTGCACGACAATTGGAATATCGTCACAGCTTCTGACACTGCCCGGATTATCCTGGCAGTAAATACATCACTCCCAGTCGCTCCCACAAGGATGGAATTTGGCGATGGAAATGCCTCAAAAATAATCGCCAGGGAACTCCTTCTTTTTTAACTTCATTTTGTTAATAAAATCCTTGATTTTCCTAATGTTTTCTTAGAATTTAATATTGATTTATTTCGTATCTTTGTTTCATAGTTAGAAAAATATAAGTGATTGATTATGACAGATATAGAAAAAGAAGTTGCAAGTCAAAATTACACTGCCGAAAATATACAGGTTCTGGAGGGTTTGGAAGCCGTCAGGAAACGTCCGGCAATGTACATAGGAGATGTGAGTGTACGGGGACTGCACCATCTTGTATATGAAGTTGTTGACAATTCCATTGATGAAGCTTTAGCTGGATATTGTACGCTTATTGAGGTCATTATACATGAGGATAATTCCATTACCGTAATTGACAACGGGCGCGGAATTCCTATCGATTTTCATGAAAAAGAACAGAAATCTGCGCTTGAAGTTGTCATGACGGTTTTACATGCAGGTGGTAAATTCGATAAAGATTCCTATAAAGTTTCCGGAGGTCTTCATGGCGTGGGAGTGTCCGTGGTTAATGCTCTTTCGTCCAAACTCAATGTACTGGTACACCGGAATGGAAAGATCTATCAGCAGGAATTTGAATTTGGGAAACCAATGTATCCGGTTAAAACCGTGGGTGAAACAGATAAAAACGGCACCATCGTGACTTTCAGGCCAGACAATTCCATTTTCATTGTTGAGAGATATGATTATGACACCCTTGCTTCACGGTTGAGGGAACTTGCTTTTCTGAACAAAGGTATTAAGCTGGTTATAACCGATCAGCGGGAAAAAGATGAAAAAGGGAATTTTATTTCCAGTACCTTTCTTTCTGAAAATGGTTTACGCGATTTCATCGAATACCTGGATGCTACCCGTGAGAAACTAATCCCGGAACCGATCAGTATCGAAGGTGAAAAAAATGGGATACCCATTGAGATCTCCATGCAGTACAACACTTCATTCTCCGAGAATATTCATTCTTACGTTAATAACATCAATACCCACGAAGGAGGGACACACCTTTCAGGTTTCCGCAGGGCTTTAACGAGGACCCTGAAAAGTTATGCTGAAAAAACCGGCATGCTTGCCAAATTAAAATTCGATATTAATGGCGACGACTTCCGGGAAGGTCTGACGGCAATCATTTCTGTCAAAGTTCAGGAACCTCAGTTTGAAGGACAAACAAAAACCAAATTGGGAAACAATGAGGTAATGGGAGTGGTTGATCAACTTGCCAGCGAGCTTCTGAGCTATTATCTGGAAGAAAACCCGAGAGAAGCGAAAACCATCGTCAATAAAGTGATTCTTGCTGCAACGGCACGACATGCAGCCCGAAAAGCAAGAGAACTTGTTCAACGGAAGAATGTATTGAGCGGTTCCGGTTTGCCAGGGAAATTGTCGGATTGCTCCGAAAAAGATCCGGTCCAGTGTGAGATCTATCTGGTGGAGGGTGATTCGGCCGGTGGTACTGCTAAACAGGGACGCGACAGACGATTTCAAGCGATCCTGCCCCTTCGCGGAAAGATCCTGAATGTTGAAAAAGCAATGCAATATAAAATTTTCGACAGCGAAGAGATAAAAAATATTTTTACTGCCCTTGGCATCACGATCGGTACTGAAGACGATAGCAAAGCACTAAATCTTGAAAAATTACGTTACCATAAAGTCATCATTATGACCGATGCCGATGTCGATGGAAGTCATATTGCTACTCTTATACTTACCTTTTTCTTCCGATATATGAAAGAGTTGATCGAAAACGGTCATGTTTATATTGCTACACCTCCTTTATATTTAATTAAAAAGGGGAACACACAACGTTACTCTTGGAGCGAGGACGACCGATTGCGGATTGTTAGTGAATTCTCAGGAAACGGGAAGGAATCGGCTATACATATTCAACGGTATAAAGGCCTGGGCGAAATGAACGCAGAACAACTCTGGCATACCACTATGGATCCGGAATTCAGAACACTCCGGTTGGTCGAGATTGAAAATGGAACGGAAGCAGACCGTATTTTCTCGATGCTCATGGGTGATGATGTACCACCCCGCAGGGAATTTATTGAAAAAAATGCTAGGTATGCCAAGATCGATGTGTAAGTCCACATAGTATTTATACCGAACCTATGATTCATAAAAAGTACCTCATCATAATTGCCGGTATAATCATCCTGGCAATTATTGCTTATCTTGTCTTTGCCAAAACCAAAACAAACCAACAAATATCGGCGAAAGTCAAAAAAGGAAGTTTCCCGATTGAAGTAACAACCACCGGAGAACTCATTGCAAAAAGTTCGGAGAAAATATACGGTCCACAGGCGCTTCGGCAAATCCAGATCTGGCAGGTTAAAATCCAGGATATCATTCCCGATGGTACAGTAGTCGACTCCGGACAATATGTGGCCACTCTTGATAGAACTGAAATTTCAAACAAAATAAAAGACGAGGAAACCAACCTGGAAAAACTCGAGTCCCAAATGACTAAGACCAGGTTGGATACTTCTCTGGAACTTAGAAGAGTACGTGATGATCTGATAAATCTGAAATATTCCCTTGAAGAAAAAAAGATAATCCTGGAACAATCGAAATACGAACCCCCGGCCGCAATCAGGCAAGTTCAGATCGACCTTGAGAAAGCTCAAAGAGCTTATGAACAAACAGAAACAAACTATAAACTTCAGTACCAGAAAGCTTGCGCTAATATGCAGGAAGTTACAGCCTCGTACAACCAGGCAAAAAGGAAATTGGAACAAATGATGGATGTTCTGAAACAGTTTACTGTGAAAGCCCCGAAAGCCGGTATGGTAATTTATCGTAGAAATTGGGACGGGAATAAACAGGGGGTTGGCGCCACCGTCAACGCCTGGGATAATATAGTGGCCGAACTGCCCGACCTTTCCGAAATGATTTCAAAAACCTATGTTAATGAAATCGATATAAGTAAAGTAAAGGTCAGTCAGTCGGTTCAAATTGGCATCGATGCTTTTCCTGAAAAAAAATTCAGTGGAAAAGTGGTTGAAGTCGCCAATATCGGTGAACAACTCCAGAATACGAACGCCAAAGTGTATGAGGTACGTATCGTTGTAAATGAGTTTGATTCGATACTGCGCCCTGCTATGACTACAAAAAACACCATCCTGACCAGTATTGTTGATAGCGTACTGTCAATTCCTATCGATGCTATTTTTAATACCGACAGTGTTTCTTTTGTATATAAAAAACATGGGCGTTCCGCTATCCGTCAACAGGTCATTGTAGGACTGAGCAATGATAATGAGATCATCATCCGTGCAGGTCTTGATGAAAATGATGAAGTATTACTTGTCCCTCCAGATGATGCCGACAAACTGGATCTGGAATCACTTCCACAAGATATCATCCGGAAATACAATATAAAACATTCAGAGGCAAAGAAACCCAGACATGAAAAGGAAGATTCCGTCAAAGTACTGCCTGAAAAAAAAGTTCCCGGCAAAGACAAATCAGGAAACACCGGAACATTTCGTAAAAAACCCTAATTCATAAATTTTGTTCGAACGCTATAAATACATTTTCAGCATCGCTCTGGAAGCTGTCTTTCTGAATAAATTCCGGTCCATGCTGACAGCTCTGGGGATCATCTTTGGCGTTGCTGCTGTGATCACAATGATGGCAATCGGCAATGGCGCTAAAAAAGAGATCCTTGACCAGATGAAACTGGTAGGCGTAAACAACATTGTCATTGCCCCGATACCTGAGAAAGCCAAAAACACATCTTCTAAAAACGGTTCTCAGGATACCCAGACCCAAGATCAGAATAAAGAAAAAAATAAAGGAAAATATACACCTGGTCTGAGTCTTAAGGATGCTGAAGCAATAAAATCTGTCATTCCAAGTGTTCAGACAGTAAGTCCTGAAGTAATCTACGACATAGATGTCATCAAGGATGGGATAAAAACATCTACAAAGATGACCGGAGTAACACCCGATTTTTTTACTATTTTCAATCTTGACTTACAGGATGGTGAAATGTTCAATTTTGAACAGCTGAAAGATGGAAAAGCCGTTTGTATCATTGGTCCTTCAATACAATCTAAATTTTTTCCTGCAGAGAATCCATTGGGTAAAGAAATTAAATGTGGTCCGATCTGGCTTCGTGTGATCGGAGTTCTGAAAAAACGGGAAATAAGTCAATCAAGCATCGATAATCTGGGAATATCAGATTATAATAATTCCATCTATTCCCCTGTTCAAACCTTACTCCGGCGATTTAAAGACCGATCTATGATTACCGAAGCCTCACTGCGTGGAAGTATGACCTATCTGAGTGATGATGTTGCTTTCTTTTCAGATCAATCCTCGTCCGCCCCTTCAAAAAACCAGATCGATAAGATCGTTGTTCAGGTAAAGGAAAGCAATCAGATTATTCCTACTACCATACTCTTAAAAAAAATGATGCACCGAAGACATGCCGGCGTGGAGGATTTCGAAATCAAAGTCCCTGAACTCTTACTGAAACAAGAACAACGAACAAAAGATATTTTTAATATCGTACTCGGAGCCATCGCAAGCATCTCTTTACTGGTTGGAGGCATCGGGATCATGAACATCATGCTGGCCTCTGTAATGGAACGTATCAAAGAAATTGGTATCCGACAGGCCATAGGTGCGACTAAAAGAGATATTATTGCTCAGTTCCTGTCGGAGGCAACCATGCTTAGTATAACCGGTGGACTTATCGGGATTATTATCGGATTGATTTTTTCCAAAGTAATAATGGAGATCACAGGCATTTTAACAATTGTCTCAGGGATCTCAATTCTGATTTCTTTTGGCGTTTCTGCATCCGTGGGTATTATTTTTGGTTATATGCCTGCAAAACGTGCGGCAAAACATGATCCTGTCGAATCGCTTAGATACGAATAAGTGAATTTTTATGAAATGGTACTTTATTATCTTTATTTTCGCCCTATTGTCCCTTTCATGGAGGTCAAAGGCACAAGTAAACCCCAGACGATTATCACTTGAAGATGCCATTGATATTGCAAAACAGCAATCTCCCGATGCCTTCAATTCCAAACAGCAATTCAGGGCAAGCTTCTGGGAATTCAAATCTTTCAGGGCTACAGACCTTCCAGCTCTTAGTCTGACTGCAACAGCGCCAAATGTCCAGCAAACGTTATCCCCCTATTTAAATTCCGATGGAACCCAAAGCTATGTCCGTCAACAGAATCTAAGCGCTGCTGCAAATCTCGCCCTGACTCAAAAACTGGGAATTACCGGCGGATCAATTTTTGTCAGTTCCGGCATACAGGGTGTAAATAATTTCAACGCCGAAAATCCGATCTCATACATGAGTACCCCGGTTAATGTAGGTTATATTCAGCCAATATTTTCTTATAATCCATACCGTTGGGACCGGAAAATCCAACCGCTCAAATATGATCAGGCCAAACGAAAATTTCTTGAAGATGTCGAAAATATAGCAATTAACGCAACCAACTATTTTTTTAATCTGCTCCAGGCCCAACTCGATCAAAAAATTGCCCTCACTAACCTCTCCAACTATGATACCCTTTTCCGTATTGCAAAAGGTAGATATCAACTCGGCAGGATTGCAGAAAATGATTTGTTGCAACTTGAACTGAGCTATTTAAAAGCACAGGCAAATGTCGAAAAGGGGTCCCTTGACCTGGATAATGCTTTGTTCCGGTTTAAATCCTATCTCCGTCTCAAGGATACAACTGACATCGAATTAATTCCACCAACCGATATCAGTTTCTTTAAGATTGATCCCATGATGGCAGTCGAACAGGCCAATAAAAATACATCTTCATCCCTCGATTTCAAAAAACGTTTGCTTGAAGCTGCCCGGGATGTTAACAGGGCAAGACTTGAAGGCCGTTTCGATGCAGAACTAAATGCCGTAATCGGTTTAACCCAAACCGGAATGACTATTCCCGATGCCTATCATAATCCTCTAGACCAACGCCAGATTTCACTTGGCCTTACCATTCCTATCCTTGACTGGGGAGTTGCCAGGGGAAAAATTAAAATGGCACAATCACAGGAAGAGGTTGTTAAAAATTCCGTTGAACAAGATATCATCGATTTCCAACGTAATATTTACCTGAAAGTGATTCAATTTAACATGCAACAAAACCAAATTCTGATTGCTGCAAAATCTGATACCGTTGCTAAAAAAAGTTATGAAGTTACGAAAGGACGCTATCTGATTGGTAAGATGGTCAGCATCCTTGATCTGAATAATGCGCAAATAGAGACCGATAACTCACAAAAGTCTTACTATTTTGCATTGCAAGCTTTCTGGCGCAGTTACTATGAGATCCGTAAAATGACCCTCTTTGATTTTCGTAACAACATTATGTTATCTTTTGATATTAAAGATATTAAACTTTAAAAAATAAACTATTGATAATGTTTCTAAATTAATATTATCTTTGCAAAAAATTTTAACCAAAAAAATATTTGAAATTATGGCTGTACTAGTTGGAAAAAAAGCTCCTTTATTTGAAGCAGAGGCCGTAGTAAACGGCAAAGAATTCGTCGACAAGTTTTCTCTATCCCAGTTTATCGGAAAGAAACACGTCATCTTTTTCTTTCACCCCTTTGATTTTACGTTTGTTTGTCCTACTGAACTCATTGCTTTCCAGGAAAAAATTGGTGAATTTGAGAAAAGGAATGTAGCCGTAGTCGGTTGTTCAATCGATTCAAAGTACTCCCATTTAGCCTGGCTGAAAACCGAACCAAAAAATGGCGGTATTAAAGGAGTAAAATATCCCATCGTATCCGATCTTTCAAAAACCATCGCTGCAAATTATGATGTCCTTGCAGGAGAATACTTATCAAATGAAGATGGAACGCTAGAATTTGATGGGAATCCGGTTGCCTTTCGCGGATTATTCCTGATCGATAAACAGGGTATCGTACGTCATCAGGTAGTTAATGACCTTCCTCTAGGAAGAAGCATTGATGAAGCGTTACGGATGGTGGATGCTCTTCAGTTCCACGAAGAAAATGGTGAAGTATGTCCAGCCGACTGGCATAAAGGACTAAAGGGCATGAAAGAAACCCCGGAAAGTGTTGCTGATTACCTTTCCAAACATTAGACAAAAAAGAAATTCTTTGATAGAGAAAAGGTCCGGTATCGGGCCTTTTTTTATTCAAGTTTTTTTGCTTCATTCCAGTATACATCCATCTCCGGGAGTGTCATTTCATGTAAAGGTTTGCCTATATTTCTTGCAGCATCCTCAAGATACATGAATCTTTTAATAAATTTCCGGTTTGTCCGTTCCAGCGCATCCTCGGGATTTACTTCGATAAACCGGGCATAGTTTATTATCGCAAAGATCAGGTCACCCAATTCATTTTCTTTTTTCTTTTGACTTGCATCAGCCTCAATTGCTTCTTTCAGTTCATGCAATTCTTCAATAACTTTTCCCCATACCTGTTCGGGTTTCTCCCAATCAAAGCCAACTCCACTGGCTTTTTCCTGAATCCGGTTAGCCTTGACCATAGCTGGTAACGAATGAGGTACACCGGAAAGTACTGAATTATTTCCTTTCTCCTTGAGCTTTATTTTTTCCCAGTTATCCCTGACTTCTTTAGCATCTTTCACTTTAATATCTCCATAAATATGAGGATGCCGGTGAATTAATTTATCGGTTATGTTATTCAGTACATCCAGAATATCAAATGCTCCTTTTTCTGATGCAATTTTCGAATAAAAAAGAAGATGAAGCATAAGGTCTCCCAACTCTTTTTTGATCATCTCCATATCCCTTTCAATTATAGCCTCCGAGAGTTCATAAGTCTCTTCTATAGTCAGATAGCGCAGGCTTTCAAGTGTCTGTTTTTTATCCCAGGGACATTTTGCCCTGAGTTCATCCATTATCTCAAGTAATCTTCCAAATGCCGATAGTTTTTCTTGCATCCTGCTTTTTTATGCAAAATTAAGGATTAATACTTCCCTTAGGTATGTTAAGTATTCATGCACCTCTCATCCCATTTTAAAGCTGGCCAAATCGTGATAACTTTGTACCCTGATATTATACTGTCATTGAAACCTCACGAAAGAATAAAGCCATTTTATACAATCTTTTCCTTTAATCTGCTTTTTGTTTTGGTACTCCGTACCACATATTCATCTGCACAGTTTGAACATAAACTGTTTTCTTCTAATGTTATGATCGAAGCAAAAATTCACTATGGTTTCATTTATGCCCATCACCTTGAATTGGAAATTTTTAACGCACATTTTCCTGCCTTCGAGATTAGTATCCAGAAACTTACATTTGGTAAACATAAGTGGGAACGTGCCTTTAACTACCCGATCATTGGAGCTATCTTCTTTTACAGCGGAATGGGTAATAATCCCTATCTAGGGCAGGCTTTTGCCCTGATGCCTTTTATGAATTTTCCTCTCTACAAGCACGATAACTTTACCTTCGGTTTTCGATTTGCACTTGGGATCGGATATCTCACTGAACGGTTCGACCGCCTGAAAAATTATAAAAATCTAGCTATTGGATCGCATCTGAATGCTGCCATCAATCTTATGTTCGAAGTAAGATACCGGTTAAATTATGCCCTTACCCTCAGTGGTGGAATCTGCCTGCAGCACTTCTCGAACGGCTCCCTTAAACTTCCGAATTATGGGCTAAATACTCCACTTGTAAATGTTGGTATTGCATATAGGCCTTGGAAGGAAAATACCTATATCGGTGATCGTTTCTATCCACCCATCGAGCCATTTGAAGCAATTGTACGCAGGTCGATTCATTTCAATATTGGAGCCGCACTCGGTTGGAAAGATATGACAGCTGTTGTAGGTGAAAATTACTTGGTGTACCATCTGTACGAAAACACCCTGATAAGGGTAAGTAAGAAAAGTATGGTCGGACTGGGTCTCGATTTGTCCTATGATCCATCCCAAATAAAAATTCTGGAAATGCAAGGCATGACTATTGATAACAAATTTTCCATCCTCCGTCCAGGTATAAATGCAGCATATGAACTGATGATGGGCAGACTAGGATTTATAGTCAACCTCGGCTACTACCTTGGTGGCAAGGAAAAAACAAATGGTCCATTATACCAGAAACTTTCAGTCCAATATAATTTTGCAAAGAATTTTTTTGCAAATGTTATGCTAAAAGTACATTGGGGCCGAGCCGATTACATAGGATGGGGACTTGGATACAAGTTTGAACTCTTTTTTGGTAAAAAAACAATCCAGTAATATGAAACTCTATCTGGGTATGAATCTGTTAATTGTCGGGGTTTATCTGATTGGATTAATCTCATGTAGTAAGGACGGGGGAACATGTCTAAGCAATACAGGACCAATTATAACTCAGGTACGTCCCATTTCTGATTTCGACAGTATTAACGTTAATGAATATGTAAATCTAATTCTCACACAGGACACCTTGATACGGGTCAGCGTTGAAGCAGGGCAAAACATTATAAATGGGATATCTACAGAAGTTATCGACCGGACTCTGTTGATCCATAACTACAATGTATGTAACTGGCTTAGAAGTTATAATAAATCCATCAATGTTTATGTCTCGGTCAATAACCTGGCTAAGGTTACTTATAATTCGTCCGGAAACATCACAACTACTAACGCCTTGGAATCCAACAACCTATGGATCGATGCATGGGGAGGTTGCGGCACCATCGACCTTGAATTAAATATATATCAGGGAACCTTCATCCAGCACATGGGTACTGCTGATTTTATTCTTCATGGTGTATGTAAAATAAGTTCTATTTATGCCGGAGATTTTGGCTTTTTTAATTGTAAGGACCTAGAAACTGGTTATATGTATATTAAGAATTATGGCTCCAACGACTGTTATATCAAAGTCACAAAATACCTGGATGCAACAATTGGATCGATTGGAAGTATTTATTACCGGGGAAATCCCGATACACTCTATACATATATATATGGCAGTGGAGTTGTAGAACCGTTCTGAAATCAATAAGCTCTGGCGAAAATTACGCGTTGATCGGAAGGTCTGCCAGAATAGACGCATTTTCCCTGTGACTTAGGATTATTTAACGGAATTACCCTGATAGTGGCCTTGGTCTCTTGCTTTATTTTTTCTTCTGTTTCCGGTGTGCCATCCCAATGAGCATAAATAAAGCCTCCTTTATTCTCAATTACATCAAGAAACTCCTTCCAGGAATCAACATAATGAGAATTATTTTCTCGAAAAGAAACTGCACGGTCATATAAATTCTTTTGAATCTGATCAAGGAGATGAATCACTTTGTTTTCAATGTCCTTGATCTGCAATACTTCCTTTTCAAGCGTGTCCCTGCGCGCAATCTCAACAGTTCCGTTTTCCACATCTCTTGGACCGATCGTAATCCGCACCGGAACGCCTCTAAATTCATACTCGGAAAATTTCCACCCTGGTTTATGGGTCTCACGGTCATCATATTTCACACTGATCCCTTTTACTTCTAAAAACTTCTTGATCGGGATTACCTTTTGTGAGATCGCGGCAAGTTGTTCCGGATTTTTAAAAACAGGAACAATGGCAACCTGTATAGGTGCCAATTTTGGAGGTAAGACCAAACCATTATCATCCGAATGGGCCATAATTATAGCCCCCATCAGCCGGGTTGAGACTCCCCAGGATGTGGCCCAGACATAATCAAGCTGATTTTCCTTATTTAAAAATTTAACATCAAAAGCTTTTGCAAAATTCTGCCCAAGGAAATGAGAAGTTCCTGCCTGTAAGGCCTTTCCATCTTGCATAAGAGATTCAATGGCATAGGTTTCCAATGCACCAGCAAAACGTTCCCCAGCAGATTTTGTTCCTTTAATAACAGGTAAAGCCATCCAGTTTTCAGCAAACTCTGCATAGATATCCAACATAGTTTCAGCTTCCTCAATCGCTTCTTCCCGGGTTGCATGAGCAGTATGACCTTCCTGCCAAAGGAATTCAGTAGTACGAAGGAATAACCTTGTTCGCATTTCCCAACGCACTACATTTGCCCATTGATTATATAATAAAGGTAAATCACGGTATGACTTAATCCAGTTTTTATATGTATCCCAAATGATTGTCTCAGACGTCGGTCTGATTATTAACTCTTCTTCAAGTTTTGCATCTTCATCAACTACGATATCTTTGCCATCCGGAGATTTTTTTAAACGGTAATGAGTGACGACGGCACACTCTTTGGCAAAAGCTTCTACGTGATTCGCCTCTTTACTAAAGAAAGATTTTGGAATAAATATTGGAAAATATAAATTGGAGTGTCCCGTATCTTTAAACATTTTATCAAGTGTTGCCTGGATCTTCTCCCATATTGCATACCCATATGGTTTAATAACCATACATCCTCTAACGGCAGAGTTTTCGGCAAGATCAGCTTTGATTACCAGATCATTATACCATTCGGAGTAATTTTCTTTACGAGTTGAAAAATCCTTGGCCATTTTTAGTTTTTGGTATGAGATTTGCTGTAAAATGGATACAAAAAATTGATTACAAAAATAATAAATAATAGTGTTCATAAAGAAATAAGCTACTTTCCAAAAAAACATAGGAGGACTAACCATGAAAAAAGCAACATTCCTGATCGTGATCATAACACTTCTGATCACCTCCTGTAAATCCACCCAGCAGGCATCCTCAGGTTACAATGATGATGTTTATTATACATCATCCGGCAACCCCCAGCATTCTTCAACAAAGTATAATTCAAGTTCAAGCCAGCCACAGGTCATCACTACTCCCGACAGTTCAGCATCAATAAAAAGTGGTTCTGCCTCCTGGACAGACGATTATAATGACTACACATACTCCTCGCGGATAAAACGATTCAGTAATACAGGTACCAATACTAATAAAAATTATTTTGATGAATCATATTCCGGAAATTCCAATTTTGATTCGACAGGCAATAACAATGATCAGTCTGATGTTAATATTTACATTGGAGCCGGAAGTGATTGGGGAGCCTGTTATGGCCCTTCTGTTTCCTTTGGTTTAGGTTTTGGCTGGGGATATGGTTCATGGGGTTCCGGATACCCTTATTATGGTGGCTACTGGTATAATCCCTGGGATTGGTACTATCCTTATTATTGGCCATATTATGGCAGTTACTGGAATGGATATTGGAACGGTTACTGGGATGGTTATTACGG
>Ga0172369_10001164_pt1 | contig 38318 bp, 33 predicted proteins | sample LakKiv25m_FD_114539 | JGI IMG/M metagenome (GOLD analysis project Ga0172369, IMG submission 114539) | Freshwater microbial communities from Kabuno Bay, South-Kivu, Congo - kab_022012_11.25m | ecosystem: Environmental > Aquatic > Freshwater > Lake | place: Democratic Republic of the Congo... | reverse complement strand
CGCTTTGCTCACCCTTTTCTTGCGCGTTTCCCACGATTTCGAACCGAGGGAGTCGAGCCTCGGCGCCTCGCCTTCGTTGCCGATGTAGCGCTGCACAAGGTTCGCCTGCTCGATCGGCACGAAGACCTTCTCTTCGCTCGCGTATTCAATTTGGATGTAATCGCGCTCGAGGCCCAGCACGGTGAGACGCTCGATGCCGCTGAATCTGCCGATGCCATAGTTCACGTGGACTACGAAGTCGCCGGGACTCAGATCGATGAAACTCTCGATCACCGCGCTCTTCGTCTTCGCGAGCGAACGTGGGACATGTTTTCTGCGCCCGAAGAGTTCGTGCTCCGCAAGGACGCGCGCTTTCAGCGCGGGGAGCGTGAAACCGGAGGACACCGGACCGACCGCGATGGAGATGCTTTCGTCTTGCAGCAGCGATCTGATGCGCTCGGCCTGGGGCTCAGTGGAGGCTATGACCCAGGTCTTGTATTGATCTCTCTTGAAGCCCTCGAGCTCCTCTTTGAAGAGCCTGATGTTGCCGAAGTAGGAGTGCGGAGGCTCGGCGCCGAGCGAAATCCTGTCGCTCGCGGAATCCACTCCCCGCAACGCGTAGCAGTACACAGTCGCAGGGTATCCGCTGATCAATTCTGACACATTTATAAGAACCGCCTGCGGGGGCGGAACAACCATTTCGCGAATCGCCATCCTGTACATCGCCGCGTACTCCTTTCGGAGTGTATCAGAGAGCGCCTCGGTGCGTTCTCTCGCGACAACGACATAGAATGTGGAGGCATCCGCGTACTCGAAGAGGCTGTACACGCGCTCAAACGCGAGAGGAAACCAGAGCTCTTCGCCTTGAACTTCTCCGCCATTGAGGAGCTTGTCGGTGAGTTGCCCGAGACCTACTTCGGACACCGCGAATTCTGCGGCGTTGCGCCCGACGCGCTCAACGGCGTCACGGTCCCACACGACTTCCTTGAGCGGACGGATGCTGATGCGATCGAGCTTCGCGGTTCCTGATTGGGTGGCCGCGTCGAACTGCGTGATTTTCTCGATGGTGTCGAAGTCGAAATGAATGCGCGTTGCCAATGGTCCTCCTGGCACGAAGACGTCGAGGACTTCTCCTCGCATCGCGTATTCGCCAGGTAGATTCACCGAGGGAACGCGGAGGTAGCCGAGCTCGGCGAGCGCGCCGGAAATCTGCGTCGGCTCGAATTGGGCTCCCACCTTGAGGTGGAGGGTGTGGGCGCGCACGTACGCGGGGGGAGGAACAGGAATCGCGAGGGTTCTTGCGGAAACGACAGCGATACTGTAGTCGCCCTCGGCGAGGCGCGCGAGCGCGGATGTCCGTTCGGTGAACACCCTGGATCGACTCGGTATCGATTTGTAGGGCGCACCTGTCCACGAAGGAAAGTTCAGCACGTTCGCGCTGGCAAGTTCGAGATCCCTCCCAAATTCTTCCGCCTCCTGGTCCGAGGGCAGCACGGCTATGCACTTTCGCTTTGTTTTCGCGAGAAGGGCAACAAGGCTGAAGGCGAGAAGCGCGTTCTCCGAATTTTGGAGGTGAAGGGGGAATTCGCCCCGCTCTATCTGCGCGCGGATCAGTGCGAGCGCTGGGTTTCGAGAAATAGTTTCGAATAATGCTTGCGGAATATCGGGTTTCATCGTATGCTTTTCCGTCGATTGCGGGGCTAAGTATAGCTGCAGATGCTTTCGTTTTCTATGGGCTAAAAACAAGAATAATTATGCTAGCACTACTGTTAATAGAAGAAGATGCCGTCGCCGATCCCGCGATCAGGTTATTGATGGCTGAAGACATCTGCACCATTCGCTTCCGCGACCCGCTCCGATTGCTCGACGCGATGCAGGAACTGCGTCCGGATATCCTCGTGATCCGGCGCCGCGATTTTCCCCTCCACGCGCAGATGGTCGTCGGATTCGTCCGTTTCTATCAAGCTCTGTCGAGCTGCAAGGTACTCGTGATCGGATCGAGCGAAACCGCTTTGAAACAGACGACGAATATCGCCGAAGACCAATTCTTGAGGGATCCATCCACGCTCGCCTCAGCCGCGCTCGGCGCTTCCCGCTCCTCCGCCCATCGAGGCAGCAGACTCGTGGCGAAGGCTCAGCGCATTATGAAAGAATAACTTATCTAACTTGCATTTTTATAAAATTCGCTATATAATGATCACATTATGGAAACGACGCCAAAACCCTGCAATGAAGAACAATTGTCGCCATACGCTCAGAAATACAAGGCGATAGGACATCCCATCCGGCTTAAAATTCTCTGCCTCATCGCGCACCAGGAGGTGCCTTGCGTGGGAGACATTTGGCGTTGCCTCGATCAGCCGCAGCCAGTCGTTTCGCAGCATCTCGCGATTCTGAAGCGCTACGGCATCGTCTCATCGGAAGTGAAGAAAACGCGACGCATCTACTCGATCAGCGATCCCTTCATTCGGGGCATGGTCGATTCGATGATCTGCGAAATTAATGAAGAAGAGCCAAAAGCATCGAAGTCAAAAAAATAAAGTGCGCGTGCGCTCGCGTTGGCCGCGCGAAGCGTGGCTCGCTCAGTGAGCCACGGTCGGGTTCAGCAGTGAATCGAGCTCTTCCTGGAACGCGCGATCTGCGTTCTGTGTGTCAGTTCGCCGCACAATCTCTCCGTGCTTAAATATCAGCACCGAATTCCCCGCCCCTGTTATGCCCAAATCGGCATGCCGCGCTTCGCCGGGACCGTTCACGACGCAGCCCATCACCGCCACCGAGACACTGGCATCGATCGAATAGAGGCGCTCGCTCCACCGCGCGACGAACGCGTGAGTGTCGAATGACGCTCGGCCGCAGCGCGGACACGAGACTATTCTGATCCCCTGCCGGCCACCTTCAATGCACGCGAGTATCTCTTTCCCCGCGATCACCTCTTGTTCCATCGCATCCGAAAGGGAGACACGGATAGTCGCCCCGATTCCCTTCTTTAGAAGCGGGACGAGGGCTGCCGTGTTCCGAACGACGCCCGCCACAAGCGGCCCCGCCTCAGTCACTCCGAGGTGCAGCGGGTAGGAGAAGCGCTGGGCGAAAAATTCGTTTGCGCGGACCACCTCATCTGGATCATTCATTTTGAGCGATACTACGATGTCGTGGAAATCCATTGAGGCGAGCACTTCGAGTTCGCGCTCGGCGGCAGTGAGCGCCGCGCTCACCAGATCGCGCTCTTCCGCGAGGTCTTTGGGCAGAGAGCCGGCATTGATGCCGATGCGCAGGGGAACACCCTTGTCCTTCGCCTTGGCGACAACCTCGCGCACTTTCCACTCCGCGCCGATATTGCCAGGGTTTATGCGTATCTTGGAGATCGGAAAATCCATGCAGCGCAGCGCGATACGCCAATCGAAGTGAATATCCGCGACAATCGGCATCGTGGATCGCGCGGCGAGGAGCCCGAGCGATTCAGCGGCCGCGATGTCCGGAACCGCAAACCGGAGTATCCCGCATCCAAGCTTTTTCAGCGACGCGATCCTCTTCAGGATAGATGCCGCGGCTTCATCATCGGGGCTCGACAGATGCGGGAGCGGGTCCTTCCACATGGTTTGGATGCTCACAGGCCATTCGCCGCCCATGAGCACATCGCCAACCTTCACCGTTCTTGTCAAGGACATGGAAACACCCGCGCTTTCGATGGAATAATGGATGCGCCTGTATCAGATCGCGCTGAAGGTGAAGGCGAGCACGAAGAGCGCGACGGTTTCGCAGAGACCAACCACAGTGATGTAGTTCGCGAATCCTTTCCCGGTTTCACCGTATGCGTCGCATCCTGCGGCGGCGGCCTGCCCCTGCGCTACTGCCGACATTCCAATTGCCAGACCCGACATGATACCCGCGGCGAGCAGAAGCAGCGGATCTTTGCTGGAATTGATGATTCTTCCCATCAGAATGAAACCGTAGATCGTCTGGGTGAGCGGGGCTCCCGCAAACGCGACGAGCAGGAAGGATGGCGTTTTGTTGTTCAAATACGAGCGTTTCCACGATCCGATCGCGGCCATGCCCGCAATTCCCGCGCCGATGCCAGAACCGGTAGCCGCAAGGCCAAGGACACACGCAGCGCCAATCAGTGCAATGTTCATAATCCAGTCTCCTCAAGGGTAGTTCGCATAGCCGCGGAGGGATCACGTGGTTCTCTCAGCGGATCATATTTGTAACCAGACCACTCCATGCCGAGGTGTCCGGAAAACTCCAACATATTGAGCCGTATGCCGTGTACGACAACGGAGAGAATGGTGAGGACAAAATTGAGCGAGTGGCTCACGAGAAGAAGCGCGACCGCAATGAATAACTTCAGTATAAAACCGAAAATAAATCCCGCGGTGCCCCCTATGATTCCGGAGGCCATGCCATTGACTGTCTGCGAGATCGCGAGACCCGCGAGACCGACAGCCCAGAGTCGGATGTACGACACTATATCCGCGAATACGCTCACCGTGCCGAGGAAGGTGGGGATGATGCCCTTGAGGCTCTCGACGAGGCTCGAACCCAGCTTTCCGGTCCAGCTTCCAAAGATGAAGACGAGCGCAAAACCAATCGCGATGCACGCGAGCGCCCAATTCTGAATCGGGAAACGCTGCGAGTCGATGACGAGGTTGAGCGCGGCGTCGAACATTCCCGCCAGGAGCAGAAGGGAGCCAGCCTGCGCAAGCGCTTTGATGCTGTGGAAATCTCTCCGGATGTTCTTGATGTGCGCAATGGAGAGTTGGACAAGTCCGATAATGAAGCAGAAAATTTTTATATTGCTCTCGGAATCCGGTGATTGTCCATTTATAAATGGAAGGGAGATATTCTGTAAAAACCTTGGAAGGTGTGTAAACTGGATTCCAAACCAGGATCCCGTCAGCGCGCCCCAGAGCACCGTCACCACGCCAAGAAACAAGAAAAGCTTCTGCGCGTCGCCGATGCGCTTGCCTTTTTGACGCGCGAGCACAATCGATGCGCCCGAAGCGAGGACAATGAGAGAGCCGTAGCCGCCATCTCCGAAGATCATCGCGAAAAAGAGGGCAAAGAATCCAAGGAACCATCCAGATATGTCGTATTCTCTATAATTGGGCACTGTTCCTAAAAATTCAAAAATGGGTTCGATGATGCGGATCGCGGGGCGATTCTCCACGAGCGTGGGCGGGAGTTCATCGTCTGCAGGCTCGTTGAACGCGAGCCCCCAGCTGTTCTTCGCCGCGACTTGCTTGAATTTTTCGCACTCCCTGGTGGGTACATACCCGGTGAGGTACGAGAATCGCTCGTGGGCAGGCATGCCGGATCTCAGGCGTTCCAAGGTTATCTCGGAGTCGAGCACCTCAAGGTAGGATTTCACCGTTCCGATTGACTGGGCCTGCGCTTTGAGCGCGTCATTGAGTTCGCTCTTCTTGTCGTTGAGCGACTCGATCTGTCGGCGCATCTCTGCGCCGGTCATTTCAGGAAGCGCGAATTCCTGGAATGTCGAAGGCAGCTCAGCGCTTCCCAGCTCGGGCGGTACCATCACCGCGATCCTCAACTTGCCCTTCGGCGCGCGCACTCGGAAGTACTCAATTTTTTCAGGGATACGCGAGAGCTCTTTGACTGGCGCCTCATAGAACAGGAGCCCGAAGCGGGGTTGCGTATTGTGTTGCGGCAACATAGCGGTAGAAACTTCGCCCCAACTCTCGGCGCGCTCGATTTCGCGCGTCAATTGGCTGGTTCGTTCGCTGATCGCGTCGAGCTCACGCTTCAGGTTCGAAACGCGATCGACGAGTTCCTTTGCGCTTTCAATGCCGGTATCCGACGCGAACGAGCTCTGTGCGCGAACTGTTTTCGATTTTTTATCCACGTAATTCTGTAGCAGGTAATACACAGCATCCGCGTCGGCCTTCTCGCGCTCGAGCGACTGATAGGTCTCCCCAGTTCCCTGGAGCGATTCGACGTGGGCGATCCCAAGCTTGCGCAAACGCGCAGGCATCGCAGCGACATCGCTGTCGAGAACGATGAGGTAAAATTTCTTCATGGGAACGATCATCGCGCGGCTCCTTCGACTTTGCGCTTCGCGATTTTCCCGCGCACCACCTGCGCGGTCTGTTGATCGCCCAGATAAATGCGAATTTTTCTTATATCAGCGATAGTTTCAGGAATTTTCACCTTTTCGAAGAGATTCACGCGCTGTGTGGTGATGCGCAATTCATGCGCGAGCAAATCCCGCTGTCGGGAAACCACTTCGAGCTCCATCTGGGTACGCAGCAGCTGCTCCATGAATGTCATCGCCGAGTCGACCCAGAGCGGGGTCGCAAAGATGTCGTACTGCTTGCGTTCGAATGTTACGTCCTGAAAAACGGGAATCGCCACGCCCGCGATATTGCCCGAGTCGGTCATCACCGAGGTGATGCTGAGCAGCGGTGTTCCCGAGATGGTGCGGGATGCGCTCTTCTCCGAGAATACCGCGATCCACGACTCATATGCTTTTTGGAGCGAGGCCTTCTTTGCCTCGAGCTGATCGAGCCTCGTCTGGACGCTTCGAATCTCAACCTGAAGCTGTTGCTTTTTGAGCTGAAGCGTGGGGAGGTAGCGCTCATACATCTTGAGCGCGTCCTTCTTCTTCTTGAGCTCATTCTTGGTCAGCTTTATCTTCGCCATGCCGTGCTACCTTTTACGCGTGCGGAGGTCTTATTTCTTCCCCACCCAGTACTTCTGGATGAGATCGGAGCGCAACCCCGTTTCACGCGGCTCGAAGCACTCCGCCAAGGTCTCCCAACACTGATCGAGCGCCTTTTCCAAAGGAACATTTACCGACAGATCCATCATGCGCTGCTCGAAGAGCTCGCCAAATTTGAGGAGCTTCTTATCCCAGGCGCTCATCTGGAATCCCATCGATTTTTTCTCGAGGGTGTCTCTGTACGCCGCGAAGAGCTTGATCATGCCGTCCATGATGGAGCGATGATCCGCGCGCGTCTTCCCGTTGACCATCTGTTTGAGACGCGACAGTGAACCGAAGGGCTCGATATGCCCGCCGTGAAGGTAGAACTGGCCCTCGGTGATGTAGCCGGTGTTGTCAGGAATCGGGTGTGTCACGTCGTCGCCGGGCATCGTCGTGACCGCGAGAATCGTGATCGATCCTGCGTCGGAGAAATCGACGGCCTTCTCGTAGCGCGACGCGAGCTGGGAGTAGAGATCGCCCGGATAGCCGCGGTTCGAGGGAACCTGCTCCTGGGTGATCGCGATTTCCTTCAGCGCATCGGCGAAGTTGGTCATATCCGTGAGGAGGACAAGCACATTCTTGCCCTTGAGGGCGAAGCGTTCCGCCACCGCGAGCGAGATGTCGGGCACCATGAGGCACTCAACGATGGGATCCGCGGCGGTGTGCACGAACATGATCGTTTTCGAGAGCGCCCCGCCCTGCTCGAGCGTGTCTCTGAAGAAGAGATAATCATCGTACTTCAGTCCCATGCCGCCGAGCACGATGATATCGACCTCGGCCTGCATCGCGATGCGCGCGAGAAGCGGGTTGTAGGGCTCGCCGGAGACCGAAAAAATCGGCAGCTTTTGGCTCTTCACAAGCGTATTGAAGACATCGATCATCGGAATGCCGGTGCGTATCATCTCGCGAGGGATGATGCGCTTGTAGGGGTTCACCGAGGGCCCGGCGATGGTGATGAGATTGTCGGAGAGCACAGGGCCTCCATCTCGCGGCTCGCCCGCGCCATCGAAGATACGGCCCATGAGGTTGTCCGAGAAAGAGATCTGCATGGGGTGCCCGAGGAACCGCACTTCATCGCCCGTCGAAATTCCACGTCCTCCCGCGAATACCTGGAGGTACGCCATATCCCCGTCGAGCCTGATAGTCTCCGCCAGCGACGCACCGTAGCGGGTCTTTACCTGCGCGAGTTCGCCGTATGCGACGTCCTGCGCCTTTACCGCGATCACGTTGCCGACAATCGATTCAATTCTCGAATATATCTTGTTCATGGATCACTCCAGCTCGCTCAACACTTTTAATCCACGGCTCTCGAAGCCCGGTTTCCTGTCGCCCAGCGCCTGCTCCACCTTCGCGAAGAGCGACGCGAACACATCGCTGTTCTCAGGGGTGCCGTTGAGATCGAGCATATTCTGGCGAAGTTCATAGAAGAAATTTCGGGCGTCCTCTTTTTCTTTAAATTGAATTTCTGACGCGAGAATCTTAAGCACAAGCTTGAACATGCGCTTCTGGCGAGCGACCGACACCGCCGCGTCGACCGGATCGAAGGAGTTCTGCTGAAGATAGACCGCATCGAGGAATTCGCTCTTCAAATACACGACATAGTCTTGAAGACTCGTTCCTTCCTCGCCGACGACCTTCATCATCGCGCCGACTTCCGCGCCGCGCTCCAGACATGAGTGCGCGTACTCGACGACACGCTTGGGCATGATTCCTTCGTATTTCGACCAGGAGTCGAGCGGATGGATCGCGGGGTACTTTCGCGCGTCCGAGCGCTCGCGCGAAAGGCCGTGGAAGGCGCCCACCACTTTGAGCGTGGCCTGCGTGACCGGCTCCTCAAAGTTACCGCCCGCGGGCGAAACCGTACCGCCGATGGTGACCGACCCGGTCTTTCCGCTGTAGAGCCGCACGATTCCCGCGCGCTCGTAGAACGCGGCAATGACCGACTCCAAGTATGCCGGGAACGCTTCCTCGCCAGGAATCTCCTCCAACCTACCGGACATTTCGCGCATCGCCTGCGCCCAGCGGCTCGTCGAGTCCGCCAGAAGCAGAATATCGAGCCCCATCTGCCGATAGTACTCGGCGATGGTCACCGCGGTGTACACCGAGGCTTCGCGCGCCGCGACAGGCATCGACGAAGTGTTGCAGATAATGACCGTACGCTCCATGAGCGATTTCCCCGTCTTGGGATCGATGATCTCAGGGAATTCCTTCAAGGTTTCAACGACTTCGCCCGCCCGCTCTCCGCAGGCCGCGATGAGCACGATATCAACATCGGCGTGACGGCTCGTGACCTGCTGGAGCACAGTCTTGCCCGCGCCAAACGGTCCTGGGATGCAGTAGGTCCCGCCCTTCGCGACTGGGAAAAAAGTGTCGATGATGCGCGTTTTCGTCACCAGCGGCGTCGTCGGTTTGAGGCGCTCCGTGTAGCAGTCGACCGCGCGCTTCACGGGCCAGGAGAACCACATGCGCACCGACCGCGTGTTTCCCTTCGAATCGACAACCTCAGCGATCTCATCCTCAAGCGTGTACTCACCCTCGGAGGCGATGCGAGAAATGCTCCACTCGCCGTAAAAATCGAAGGGCAGCATGATTTGATGCTGAAAATGCAGTTCAGGTACCCATCCGAGCGGCTCACCGCGCCGAACCGCGTCGCCGACGTGCGCGCTCGGAGTGAAGTGCCACTTCGCATCGCGCGGAAGGGCCTTCAAATAGAGGCCAGGTTCCAGGAAATAGCCCACTTGCTCCGCGATTTTGGGAAGGGGGTTCTGAAGCCCGTCGAAAATCTGGCCCAAGAGGCCCGGTCCGAGCTCGACGGAGAGCAGTTCGTCGGTAAAGCGCACTCGATTCCCGACCTTGATGCCCTTCGTGATTTCGTACACCTGGACTTGCACCGAGTTGCCGCGGATGCGTATCACTTCGCTCTTGAGACTGCGCTCCCCAGATTCAATGTAGGCGACTTCATTCATAGTGACGGTTCCGCTCGATTGAACGGAAACCATGTTGCCATTAACCGCGGTTACGATTCCTTCTGTCATGGTCCAACTCCGGTGTCTAGGGCACTGCCCGCCGCGTCTGCGGCAGTATCAAGAATATTCTGATACAGGGTATTGAATTCTTCTGTTCCGCGCTCCTTATTGAAGGCCGCGCAGCGAATCGCGATGAGAAGCTTCATTTTATAGGCAAGGATGTAATCGAGCTCGAACGATGAGAGCGCCGACAGCTGTTCGATCACATTCCACCGCTCGCGTTCGAGGGCAAGCTCAGCCTGAAGCGGATCCGGGGCGCTGAGCACAGCTTGGACGATCTGGCTCACCTCGACGGTATCGATTCCGGATCGAAGCCATGTTTCCGGGTCCCACTTATTCGCCTTGGCTCTCGCCGCGACGAGGGCGTTTCTTACCCCTGCCTCGAACCGCAAGAAAGATCTAAGGAATGGGGAGGCTTCCATGGCCGCGCTGTATTCGCCAGCTCTTGCCCTCTCCACGAGGTGAACGAGCGCCATGTCACCCTTGTCGATGAGCCTTGAACAGCGCTCATCGAATTCTTCGACGGTCATGGGCGCGGCCGCTCCAAAGGGAAAAAACGGCAGCGTGGAGGCGAAGTACCAGTAACGCTTCATTTCAGCTGAGGCTCCCCGATGCTTTTTTCAGGTACTCCCCGAGGAGGCTGTTCACGCGGGCTGATAAAACCTGGGCAATGCTCTCGGCTGAAAAATCATACTGGGCTGCGGATCCGTTCCACGCCACCCTGAACCCCGCGTCCACCACGGAGTATGGCCTGAAGGTCACTCCTTTGGAAATCTCATTCGACAATCTCGCGGATAAGGCCGAATCGAGCTTCTTGGCAAGCTCGTTTGAGAGGAGCACCTCGACATCGCCGGACTGACTCTGCGCAAGCTGACGCAAAATCTCTGGAATCATCTGCGCCGCGAGCTTTTCATCGAAGGCGCCGCTGGTATCAGCGCTGAGGCACGCTTCCAGGAATTTTTGCACGCTCTGCTTGAGCGCGATCATCGCGTCTCGCGAAGCCTGTACGAGGCTCTCTCTTGAGGCGGCTTCAAGGGATTCTATGCGTTTGGATGCTTCGGTTTCAGCCTCTTCAGCCTTTCTCTTCGCGTTCGCGACTATTTCAGAGGCGTCGGCTTGAGCCTTCTGAAGTATCTCGTCTGCACGCTGTTTCGCGCTCTCGATACCCTCGTTTCGGATTCTCTCAAGAAGCTCTCGTACCTGAATCTCCATTTTGTTTCCCCTGAATGCACTTGAATTGACGAAAAACGTGTCGCAACGGCTATATCGCTCTGCACGTCATGGAGCGCCGTTTCATACGGCAGCTTCCGCGCTTTAGTATGCTATTTTCAATATATAATGCTTTGCGAAAAAACCTATCAAATCCGGGGCTGATTTTATACCTAGAATGCCCGTTTGGGCAAGTGTCAATTTGCGTTGACCTCTTGACAGCGGAGTTCATGATGGAGTTAAATCGCCATCGTCCGAAGGTAAGCTTTGCGGGCTGTCGCGCAAGCGGCATTTTAGATCGCGACCGTCGTACCGCGACGGCACGCTTGCGAAAAACCTGCGATGCAGGATCGAGCGTGTGCCGGAGCAGCACGAAGGTAACCTTGGCACGCTGTCGCGCAAGCGGCATTTTAGATCGCGACCGTCGTATAACGGCTATTACCCCAGCCTTCCAAGCTGGAGACGTGGGTTCGACTCCCATCGGTCGCTTACCATTTTCCACTCATCCTCCATTTCTCTTGATTGTCCGCCAGCACGCTTGGCATGCGAACCTTAGCACCACAGTTGATGCATTTCGCCAGCCTACCTTAGCCCCAACTGGCGCGAACACATCGCGCTGAGGCATAATCCAAAGGCGATCAGCCCCTCAAGAGGGGCGCCGAACGCCATTCGAGAAGGAGGTTTGTGCATGTCGGTAACCATCCGAGACGTGCGGACCATCGCAACCGCGCCAGAAGGCATCAATCTCACTGTAGTCAAAATTGAGACAGATATTCCCGGACTCTATGGACTCGGCTGCGCCACCTTCGCGTACAGGCACCTCACCGTGGAGCATCTCATCGACACCTATCTCAAGCCCCTCATCGTCGGCAGAGACGCTTCGAACATCGAGCAGCTCTGGCAGCTGATGCATCAAAACGCCTACTGGCGGAGCGGACCTCTCCACAACAGCGCGATCGCGGGCATCGACATGGCGCTGTGGGACATCAAGGGCAAACTGGCCGGCATGCCCGTGTACCAGCTCTGGGGAGGAACATATCGTGAAGCGGTCGCCGTCTACAGGCACGCGAATGGCGCCAACTTAGAAGAGCTCCGCGCATCGATCGATCGGATCGCGAGCACGGGGGTACGCAATCTCCGCGTGCAGCTCGGAGGCTACGGCGGCGGAAGCTACGGAGATGCGCCAAGCACGGCGCCACGCGGATCGCCGCGCGGAATTTACCTTGACGCGGATGCCTATATGCGCGACACGCTGAAGATGTTTGAACAGCTTCGAGCCGAGTACGGCGATAGGCTGCGGTTTTGCCACGATGTACACGAGCGGCTTCGCCCCTCGGACGCAGTCGTCTTCGCAAAGGAGCTTGAGCCATTCAACCTGCTTTTTCTCGAAGATATTCTCCCCCTCGAACATCAGGAGTGGCTTCGCCGTATTCGTGCAACGACCACAACGCCGATCGCGCAAGGTGAGCTCTTTGTCAGCATCGGCGACTGGCGCGATGTGATCTCCGAAAGGCTCATCGACTACGTGAGAGCGCATCCCAGCCAGATCGGCGGTATGACGCCCGCGAGAAAGCTGCAGGTTTTTGCTGAGCGCTACGGTGTCCAAACCGCATGGCACGGTCCTGGCGACATGTCGCCGATCGGCCACGCTGCCAACATTCACCTCGATATCGTCTCGAGCAACTTCGGCATCCAGGAGTGGTCCGGCACCGAGCCGCCCAACGCGGTGATCCAGGCGATACGACCCCAGAGCGGCGCGCTGCTCGAGGTCTTTCCCGGAGCGCTCGAGTGCAGGGACGGCTATGTGTATCCGAATGAAAAACCCGGGTGGGGAGTCGATATCGATGAGGCACGCGCCGCGCGCTACCCCTGCGAAGACAAGGTTACGCTCTGGACTCAGACGAGAAGCGCGGATGGCGGCCTGCAGGTACCTTGAAGCTCGGTCAGCGCGCTGAAGCCGATCGTCGCGGTGCGCGAGATTCGGTTCGTTTTCGAGATTTGGATCGCTTTTTGGGACCAGGGCGGCTCGAACGCCCGACCTACTGCTTAGAAGGCAGTTGCTCTATCCAGTTGAGCTATGATCCCATGGCAATTCGGGACGAGAGGATTTGAACCTCCGATCTTCTGCTCCCAAAGCAGACGCCTTAGCCCCTAGGCTACGTCCCGATTCCAGCGATGTAAACTAGATGAAAATTGCCTCTGCTGTCAAGATATTCATGGTGCTGCGATACCGCGCCAGAAGGCCGATATCGCGTTGAAAAGCATAATTTCCTCTGTTGACACCTGCAATTTTTGAATTATAATACCACGGCTTCCTTATAATAAAAGGACGTTTGAATCCATCCCACCCTGTGAGGAGTAAGTATGTCCTATACGACTGAAAAGATCCGCAACATCGCCATCATCGGACATGGAGGCACGGGCAAGACCACCTTGCTTGAACACATTCTCTTTCAGGGCGGAATGATATCGAAACCGGAAACGGTGGATTCGGGCAAAACCGTCAGCGATTACGGCGAAGACGAGATTGCGCGCAAGATATCAGTTCGCTCAAGCCTCTCGCATGTCACCACAACTGATTGCAAGATCAATTTTATCGATGCCCCTGGAGCCGGCGACTTTGTCGGCGAGGCCATTCTGGCCATCCGGGCGACGGAGACCGCGCTGCTCGTGATCGACGGCAAGTCCGGCGTGCAGATCGAAACGGTGAAGCTTTGGCGAATCCTCGAGCGGCACCAGAAGCCGAGGATGGTATTCATAACACGCCTCGATGAGGAGCGCGCGAGTTTCGACACCTCGCTTGCCGATATCAAAGAGAAATTCAAGATGGCGCCAGTCCCCCTCACGATTCCCATGGGCGAGGGACCAGGTTTCAAGGGCGTCATCGATGTGCTCAATAAAAAGGCATTTCTGAGACCCGCCAGTCACGACCAGAAGGAACAGATCACCGAAGTGCCCGCTGAATTCGCGGATGCTGTCGAAACCGCTCAAGCCCAGCTCTTCGAGGCCGCGGCCGAAGGCACCGACGAACTCATGGAAAAATACTTGCTCGAGGGAGAACTTTCGCAGGAAGACACCATCGCGGGCCTCAAGAAAGCGCTCGCGGATGGAAAAATCATCCCCGCCTTCGCCGGCTCAGGCCTCGCCAACAGCGGATGTGCCGCGTTCATCGATTTCGTGGTCAACAGCGCCCCCTCCCCCCTTCTCCGCGCCCCCGACAAGGCGCAGGACGTCGAAGGCAACGAGATCGAAGTCGCGATCGATCCTTCAAAACCAACCTCTGCCTTCGTTTTCAAAACGCAGATCGACCAATTCTCAGGCCGGCTCTGCTACATCAAAGTGATGACCGGAGCCTTCCTCCCTGACATGGACATGCTGATCAGCAGGGACGCGCACAAGGAGCGCATCGGCAAGCTCTACACCATGCAAGGCAAGAAGCTCGAAGATACTTCCTCGCTTCCCGCCGGTGACATCGGCATCCTCGCGAAGCTCACCGCGCTTAAAACCAACGATACCATCAGCCAGTTCGAGAAGCCGATTTCGTACATCCCTCTCCGCCTCCCCTCGCCCGTTCACATGCTCGCGATCTCCGCGGTCAACAAAAAGGAAGAGGATAAGCTCAACGAGCTGCTCTACAAGGCGGCCGAGGAAGACCTCACCTTCAGCGTCAACTTCAACCCCGAAACGAAAGAGACGGTCATCGCCGGCATGGGCGAGCAGCAGATCAACATGATCCTCGACAAGATCAAAGCCCAGTCGAAGATCGTCTCCGAGACGAGAGTGCCGCGCGTCGCCTACCGCGAGACGATCACGAAGAAATCCAGCGCCGAGTATACCCACAAGAAGCAGACCGGAGGGCATGGCCAATACGCGCGCGTCGTCTTCGAGATCGAACCTCTACCGAGGGGCGGCGGATACGAATTCGAGAACAGGCTTTTCGGCCAGTCGGTGTCGCGGGGATTCCTGCCCGGCATCGAAAAAGGTATCCATCAGGCCATGGAAAACGGCATCGTGGCCGGCTACCCCGTCGTGGACGTCAAGACCGCGATCACGGACGGTAAAGAGCATCCCGTCGACTCATCGGAGATGGCGTTCAAGCTGGCGTCCCGCGGCGCCTTCCGCGAGGCTTCCAAGTTGGCTAACCCCACCCTTCTCGAGCCGATCATGGACCTGAAAGTCTACGTCGAGGAGAAAAACCTCGGCGACGTCATGTCCGACCTCTCGGGCCGCCGCGGCAGGATTTCGGGTCAGAATCCCATGGGCGGAGGCATCATCGAAGTGGATGCCCAGGTTCCTCATGCCGAGCTCCTCCGCTACGCGATCGACCTACGGTCGATGACCTCCGGCACAGGCTCCTTCGAGATTGAGTTCTCCCATTATTCGCCGATCACCGGCAAGATTGCCGAGGATGTCATCAAAGCGGCACAGGCATTCAGGACTCAGGAAGCTGAAGAAGAGTGAGATCGCAGTACTTTGAGCGGCACCATTTGATGCGCTTGGAGCACTAGGTACAGCCGAAAAGGGCATCCCTCTGGGGGATGCCCTTTTTCTTTGCGTTCGATCGATTCAAGCCTTCTGATCGTTGATTAAGCGCTCAATTTCCCGCATGAACTCGTTTAAGGTGTCATATTTTCTATACACCGAGGCAAAGCGGATATACGCCACCTTGTCGAGCGCGTAGAGCCGCTGCAGCACCATCCGCCCCAGCTCTTCGCTCGAAATTTCATTCGAGGCCTTCGCGTGTTCAGCTGCCTCATCTTCGATCTCATTGATGAGATTTTCGATCGACATCTGTGACACAGGGCGCTTTTCGAGCGCGCGCACGAGCCCCCTCTCGATCTTTTGCCGCTCGAAAGGCTCTCTCCGCCCATCGCGCTTGATCACCAAGAGCGGTTTCTCCTCGATGCGCTCATAGCTCGTGAACCTGAGTCCGCAGGAGAGACACTCGCGCCTCCGGCGGATCGCCTCGCCATTCGCGAGGCTTCGCGAATCGATCACCTTATCGTCGAGGTTCCCGCAGTAGGGACACTTCATTTGTCCTCCAGGTTGGCGAGCTTCGTCACCGCTTTTAAAAATTCCATCGGAAGCGGGAAGATGATCGTGGAGTTCTTCTCCACGGCAATTTCAGTGAGCGTCTGCAAATACCTGAGCTGGAGGCTCGCCGGGGAGCGCGAGAGCACATCCGCGGCCTGGGCGAGTTTTTCCGATGCCTGGAGTTCTCCCTCCGCCGCGATCACCTTCGCTCTGCGCTCGCGTTCAGCCTCAGCCTGTCGCGCAATAGCCCGCTTCATCGTCTCAGCAAGCTCGACCGCCTTTATCTCGACTGCCGACACCTTGATTCCCCACGGATCGGTCGCCTCATCGAGGAGCTTCTGCAGAATCTGCCCCAGCTCGGCGCGCTTCGCGAGCATCTCGTCGAGCTCATGCTGGCCCAGCACCGAGCGCAGAATCGTTTGGGCGAGGAGACTTGTGCTCTTCGTGTAATCGGCTACCTTCACTACCGCGAGCACTGGGTCGAACACGTTGAAGTAGACAACCGCGTCGACGATGACCGTCACATTGTCGCGGGTGATCACTTCCTGTTTGGAGACATCGATGGTGAAGGTGCGCATGTCGACCTTCCGCATCATGTCTATTCCAAATGGAAGAATGAGATTGAAGCCCGGCATGACCATCTTCTGCATCCTGCCGAGCCTGAAGAGCACGCCGCGCTGATATTCAGGTATCACGCGCATCATCTGGACGAGAACTAAAAAGGGAACTAGAAAGAGGGCAATCCCGATCTCCGGTAGCGAGGCGATGAGCAGAAGCTCGAGTGTGCCCCACAAGATGAACAAGGCGCCGAGGAAATAGAACACCGGCATCTGTTTGCGCGTCAACCCGACCGCGATGAAGATAATCCACCAAGCGGCAAGCACCGCGATTCCCACATACATGAGCGACATTGTATGCCTCCCAATTTCTACAGAAGTGTAATCCAGATTCGATTATAAAACAATAAATCCAGTTGCCTCTTCAGGGTCTTATCATTATTGTAGCATTGATGTGAATTATAATATCCAGCGTGAAAATCGGGAGGATACGATGAATTTTTCCGAAAAGCTTAAAAAGTTCATGGAGAACAGCGTCGACGCGTCGAAGGAATTTCTGGAAAAAGCGGCGGACCAAGCGCAGGTTTGGGGAGAAATGGGAAAATTGAAAATCGAAATTCTCCAGCTCAGATCGAAAGCCCAGACGCTTACCACAAAGTTGGGCACCGAAGTATACACACTCCTCATCGAAAAGAATGAGCCGATGATTGGGGCCTCTACCCCTGAATTGGAGCCCATCATGAGGGAGCTCGCGCATCTCGACAAACTCATCGATGAAAAAGAAGCGCTGTACAGGGCCAAGGGCGGGAAAGAGAGCGACCTGAACGAAAAGGACAGCAAATAGCCCTGGCATCGACGCCATCGTTCCATTCATCAAATGGCTCGAACAAACTCATTTTTCAACATCTAGGAAGCAAGATGCATCTTCTGTATCGACCAGAACTTATAATTTTCGATCTAGACGGGACGCTCGCGGACACCATCGCGGATATCGCTTCAGCGGTCAATCGAACTTTGGCACACTTTGGTTATCCCCAACACTCAACCGAGTCGTACAAGCTCATGGTTGGTGAAGGCTTTCGAATCCTGATCCAGAAGGCGCTTCCCAACGAGGCCGCGAACGATGAACGCTTGGTCCAGTCGGCGCTCGATTGGGCGCTCAGAGAGTACGCGGAGAACTCCCTCGTCGAGACCTCGCTCTTTCCGGGAGTTCCGGAGCTGTTGCGGACCCTCGCGCGGCGCGGGTACAAACTCGCGATACTCTCGAACAAGCCGGATCAGATGACTCAAGCGATGATCAAGGCACTCTGCGGGACCATAGACTTTGTCGCGGTGTGGGGCAACAGCGAAAACCGGCCGCGCAAGCCAAACCCCGATTCGGCACTGCGGATCGCGGCGATGGCGGGAGCGCTTCCAGAAAGGTGTCTCTTCGTGGGAGATTCCGCCACCGACATGCTGACCGCGAAATCCTCGGGAATGACCGCGGTTGGCGCTCTGTACGGATATCGTTCGCGCGAGGAACTCGAGGGAGCTGGCGCTGAACACATCATTGGCGCACCGCTCGAGCTTCTGGACCTCGTGGGAGCCTCCAGCGCGCCATAGCGTTCGCCTCGCTTGCTTTTATCGGAAAAAGATGAAAAATTGATGTAGGGAACACGGATTTTGAATCGTGTGGTCCGCATCCGAGATAAGTCTGAGCGGCACATCCAGAGCGACATGAAGGAGATTCTATGAACAGAGATGAAGTCCTTGCCCGCGCACACGATTATATCGTAAACGAATCGGATTCATTCTTCGCGGATGAAGTGCGAGACCTCATTCAAAAAGAAGACTTGAAGGAACTCGAAGATCGTTTCTACCGAGACCTTGAGTTCGGCACCGGAGGGTTGCGCGGCATTATCGGCGGCGGATTCAACCGCATGAACACGCTCGTGGTGACGAGAGCGACGCAGGGGCTCTGCGACTACCTCAAGGAGCAATTCCCCACCAAGCCGCTGTCGGCGGTGATCGCCTACGACTCAAGGCGGAAGTCCAAGGAGTTCTCGCTGGCTACCGCGCTCGTATTCGCGGCCAACGGCATAAAGGCCTACCTCTTTTCTTCGCTTCGCCCGACGCCCGAACTCTCCTTCGCGATTCGCAGACTCGGGGCAGATACAGGAGTCGTGGTGACCGCGAGCCACAATCCGCCGCAGTACAACGGGTACAAAGCCTACTGGAATGACGGATCGCAGGTCGTCCCTCCCCACGACACCGGCATCATCGACAAGGTACTCCACGTCAAATCCGTCAAGCTCATTGCCGAGGCGGAAGCGAGAGCACGCGGACTTCTTGTCAACATCGATAAAGAGATCGACGATACCTATGTCGCGATGGCCAAATCTCACTTGCTGCGCCCAAGCCTCTTTTCGACGCTCGGCAAATCCGTGAGCATTGTGTACACGCCGCTGCATGGTACTGGAGCGATGCTTTTTGAGCGCATCATGAAGGAACTCGGTCTCAATGTGTTCACCGTGCCCGAGCAGCGGGAACCGAACGGCGAATTCCCGACGGTGTCGTATCCAAATCCAGAGGAGTCGGCCGCCCTCGCCATGGCGATCGATCTCGGCAAGAAGACGAAAGCTGATGTGGTGATGGCCAACGATCCCGACGCGGACCGTCTCGGGATCGCGGTACCAGATGGCAAGGGTGGTTTTGTGCTCGTAACGGGAAATCAACTCGGATCGCTCCACCTCGACTACATCGCCCATTCGTTGAAGGAGCTCGGGAAAATGCCGGCGCGCCCGGCCGCGATACGCAGCATTGTCACCACGGAATTCCAGAAGGCGATCGCCGAGCACTACGGCGTCAAGAGTTTCGAGTGCCTCACGGGGTTCAAGTGGATCGCGGATATCATGCGCACCTTAGAGCGAGACGGACTCGATTTCATCTATGGAACCGAAGAGTCCTACGGCCACCTCATCGAAACCGAAACGCGCGACAAGGATGGAATTTCCGCGGCGGCGATCACCGCGGAGATGACGCTCTACTGGCGGTCCAAGGGCCTCAGCCTCCTCGACAGGCTTGAGCAGCTTTACCGCGAATTCGGCTACTACGAAGAGAAGGGCCTGAGTTTCTTTTTTGAGGGCGAACAGGGCATGAAGGTCATGAAAGACATCATGAACTCCTACCGTCAGTCGCGCCCGACCCAATTTGGCGGTCTCAAGGTGATATGGTCGCGCGACATCGAGACCGGCACCGAGTGGGACCCGAGCGGGGAACGCCCCTGTTCCGATCTCCCTCAGAGCGACGTCATCCAGTGGAGACTCGAAGATGGAACGCTCCTCACGGTACGCCCCTCTGGCACCGAGCCTAAAATCAAATATTACATCCTCTGCCATGGGAAAGGCGGCGATCTTGCCGAGAGCACGCGCGTGACCAAGCAGAAGATCGCCCAGATCGAGGCCGATATCCGCGCCGTGATCGCGGCGAACCGCGCATGACGCCAGAGCGGGGAGCGCCGCTCTGGGCCTCGCTCTTCGAGCCGCCCAGACCTGCGACGTATCAACCTGCGGCACCCTGGTATAAAAAGGATTCGCAGCGTTGGGAGGGGCTATCCTGGCCACTCCCGACCTGCGAGGGAGAGCCCTGGGAACGCAGACTCTATGTGGCGTTGGATGTTGAGACAACAGGGCTCGATCCGATTTCCGGCAGAGTGGTCGAGATTGCCCTGGTACAGTTCTTATTCGATCCTGAAGGAGCGCTCCTCGAAGAGCGGCGATTCGCGTCGCTCGTCAATCCGAACCAGCCAATACCACAGCAGGCGAGCCGCATCCATGGAATCACCGATGCCGATGTGGCCAACGAGCCGGTCTTCGGCGAACTTGCCACACGCGTCGCCTCGCTCTGCGAAGGCAGGGTGCTCGTTGGCCACAATATTCAATTTGATATAGGCTTCATCGAACAGGAATTCGCGCGCGGCGGCCATATTCTAAATCTGCGCGAAGCGGCGGACACCTACGGCCTCGCGAAACTTGCGTTTCCTTCCATGCTCTCGTACAATCTCGGGAAATTGGCGTTCGCGCTCGGCCTTGATTCGGGCGCCCAGCACCGCGCGCTCGGAGACACGCTCACCAGCATGAGGCTCTTCGCGGCCGCGATGAGAGCGCTGACAGAGCGCTGCTAAAGAATCACTCGAACGCGGAAAGGCATCAACGTGGGTTTTCGACCAAAGCACGCCTTCATCATATTCATTTGTCTCCTCGCCACCGCCGTCGCAAGGGTCGGCATGCTGGTGCTGAACCCCTACCCCGACATGCCTCTTCCCTCTCCCGCTGACTTTTCGTCCATCGATGCGAACCCCCAAACTCTCGACAACCTCGACGTCTTCAGCGAAATGCGTCGTTTTTTCCCGGAAGAGATAGGCAAAATCCCCCCCGAGTCTGCGCGGCAGAGCGCTGAAGCACTCGCGGCCCGCATCCTCGCTTCAGGACTCGATCCCGCCTTGAGCGCCGAAACGCTCATCCCCTCAGCCGGACGGATTCTCGCGATGCTCATCGACGACAGAGATTCAGAGGAGTACCAAGATCTCAGCGGAATCTCATATCCCGCGGAACTCGAATACAAGCGCATAGCGTCGATGCATGTGGCGATGGCCTCACTCAGAAGCAGGTATAGCGCCCTCTTCTCCGCGATCTACTCGATACTTCAATCGGTTGCGCCAGCCATTCCGCCGACCTGGATCGAACGCGACGCGGATAAGTGGAATGGCGACCTGACGCTCCCTCGCCTCTTTTCCTTCCCTCGGCCACAGGATCTCGATTATTCGCACACCTTTGCGCTCGATATCTTTCTCCTCGACGTAGAATATCTCAGCGGAGATATTCAGCGAGGCCCGTATATTCACTCCATCAGCGATGGACTCGTGGTTGCCACAGGCATCGACTGGCTCGGCTTCCCTCGAGAGAGTCAGGCGCTCTCTTTCATCCACGGCGGAATTTCTCCCAAATCCGGCAATGGCGTCATTGTGTATTCTCCCTCCGAAAACCGATACTACCTCTACTTTCATCTGTACGATGTCAAAGTCGCCAAGGGCCAGCTCGTGTCGCGCGGACAGCCTCTAGGCCATGGCGGAAACTCCGGCATCAACGCGCGCAAGAAGGGGGGCGGGGACCACCTTCACCTTGAAATTTTCGACGCCTCGAAAGAAAAATATCTCAGGAATACGGATATCATCGCCCTTCTGCGCGCTTCGGCAAAACGCAAACCGGCCTTTTCCCCTCGGTGATTTCTCGGCTATAGTGTTCATATGAACAGAGTCTTTCTGGTTGGCGATATCGGCGGAACGAACACCAATTTGGCGCTCGCCGAGCACAATGAATTTGGCATCAGCCTCATCAAGAAGGCACGATTTTCAACACAGCAGGAGCACTCCCTTCTCGATCCAGTCCGCCGATTCCTGAAGGAAACTCAGGGATACATCTCGGGTCGCAGCATCGATTTCTGCTGCGTCTCGGGCGCGGGGCCGGTGCAGCCAGACCACAGCATTCAGCTGACAAACGCACCCTGGGCAATCCGAGCAGATGAACTCGAGCACATGCTCCAGAAGCCTGTGAAACTCATCAACGATTTTACCGCGCTCTCCTTCGCGATCACGCTCTTGGACTATAGAGACGAACACGAAGTGACACGGATTCCTCACAGCGATGGCACGCTGCCCGAACCCCGAGACGGGATGATGCTCGTTATCGGCGCGGGCACAGGCCTCGGAGTAGGCTTTGTCGACCGAAAGGGCGGGAAGGTACAGGCCTTCGCATCGGAGGGCGGCCACTCGGAGATGCCTTGTTACGACAGGCTGAGCCATGAAATTCACGCGTGGATCAGCGACCGAGAGGGATTCCCCGCGGGCGCCGAACTCGCCATCTCAGGCCAGGGAATCGCGAATATATTCGAGTTCATCTGCTCGGATCGCTTTGATACCTCAATGCTCAGCCAGGCGTACGAAACGAAAGCAAACCAATTGGTTGGCGGAATTACACCGGAAGCCCGCGCAATTTTAAATGCAGCGAGAACCGAGTGGCCCGCCCTCATCTCCAAAGGCGCGAATGCGGATCCCTATTGCGCGCTCGCGATGGAAGTTTTTGTGCACCTCTACGGTCTCAAGGCGGCGAACCTCACTTCGCTGTTCCTACCTACGGGTGGCGTGTGGCTCGCGGGGGGAATCTCTTCCAAGAATGAGCCGTGGCTCCTCCGCAACGACCGCTTTATCCGCTGGTTTGAAAAAAACTATGCCCCGCACATACGCCAATTTCTTGCCCAAACGCCAGTGTTCATCGTGAAGAACTATGACATTTCGCTGCTGGGAGCCGCGGTCGCCGCGCTCCAATTCTCCGCCAGCTTGTGAGACGGAATCCGCGATGACGAAGGAAGATCTGCATCCCGAGCTGCTCATGGACATGCTTCACAAGCGCATCGATATCGATCTTACCCTGGAAATTCTCAACCGCGCGAATCGCGGCGATTTTCGTCGGTATCCCAAGGTGATCCCTGCGGGAGTGCCCGCAATCGATGGGGTCAACGTGATCGATCTCAGATCCGCGAAGCCCACCGACAGCGTCTTCAAGTTCGAATCTCGCCGCGCGATGCGCAATCTTGAGCGCTTCGACCTCCTCGGGCCGCTTGAGATTTCCACCCAACGCGGTGAAGTCCGCGGAAATTCCTCCAAGGGAGGCAACGAAGAGCTGCTGTTCAGCGCGCGGGCTCTGGCGTCGCTAGGATCCCGGCTCCTCGATCGCTGCGCATTCGGAGTGCTCAATGGCGGATCGGCCACAAGCTACTGCGACCAGAAGAAGAACCAGTCTATAGACGCTGCCCTCTTCGCGACGATCAGCCCGCTCTTTTCGGAGCTCGCAGCCTCGTACAGAGAGATGCCGAAAGGTCTCACGCCCGCGTACATCAATCCGGATGGCTCTTGCGGTGCGAGTTTCCTCGAACTTAAAATGCGGGGCAGGCTCATCGCCGCGGCGCGATACCAGCGCGCTTGTGGCACTCCTCTTCGCGAACCATTCATGCCACTCTTTCAGATGACGAGTCAGGGAAACCACGAATCGCTTTCGCGTGCCTACGAAACTATGGCCGATTCTCCACTTCTCGCCCCTCTCGCCGAAAGCTTGAACCTACGCGCCGCGGATTGGCTGGGAGGAATTCAGCCCTTGATCGCCGCGTTCTCGCATTCAAGCGCGGGAGAGCCCATTACGATCTTTGACCGCGCCTACGGGAGAGCGCACACCGCCCTTCCTCTTCCCGGCGGTCACGGGCAGAGCTTCATCGCGCTCAAGGATACTATCAGGACGCTGAGGAGCCAGGGAATTCGCTTCGCGATGCTCAGCAATGTCGATAATCTCGGTGCATACCCCGACCCCATCGAGCTCGCCATACTCGCCATCTCAGGGAAACCGGCTGGATTCGATTTTGCCTTTAAAACGCCAATCGATGTCAAAGGCGGCATCCTTGTCGCCACGGCCGATGGCCGAAAAAACATTGTCGATATTGGCCCCGCCATAGAGCTGGGCGAAGTGGAGCGGATGGAAGCTTTCGGCGAATCCATTCTGTTCAATTGCGCCACGGGGATATTCGACCTCGATTGGCTCGAAGCGAATATCGAGAGTATCCCGAAACTGCTTCCCACCCGGTTTTCGGATCAGAACAAAGACGCGGGCCTCTACTCGCAGGCCGAACAAGTGACTTGGGAGGTCGTGTCGCTGCTTCCAGATTTCGCGGCATTCGCGGTCGAGAAGAGGCGACGTTTTGTAGCCGCGAAAATGCTCGTGGAGATGCTTCTCGCGAGCGGATTCGGACTGAAGGGCGCGGGCATTTCCACCGAGCTGAAATCAACCGCGGAGATGCTTCACGAGGGACAGAATTGGCTTCTCTCGAACATCTACGGCATGCGCCTTGAACGCGGACGGTGGGTGCCTACCCATGCCTTCTGACGCTGACTCGAATACCGTGCATAATGCATGAAGTGCTCTCATCGGTGCCGGCGTCTGAAGTGAGAATGTTCGCGCTTCCGTTCGGATCTGTGCTTCCGCTGGGATTTGTCCAGATGCCCTCTTCGATCCATATCACACCTCGACGCATGTCGCTGTCGGCATCGGCGCGGGCGAGCACCGTGCCACGATCGCCCATCACTTCAAGAAGCTCTCCTTCTCGCGCCCCGAGGAGTTCGAGATCGCTGGGGTGAACGTGCGCCGAGCCCTGCTTGCGATGCTGCGAGGCTCTTGCTCTTTGCGAATGAACAAAGTCCGCGATTTTCGGGCTGAGAAGGCGAAATTCAATCGTGCCGCCCGCCGATACGGAAACCTCGCCGCGGAATTCCTGCGTTTCCAAGAAGGCGCTCTTTCGAGAACTCCAAAGAGGACTCGAGAACATGATCTTTCCTCGCTCCGTTCCGAGCGGGTATCGCTGAGGTTCCCTGAAAAAATCGTCCAGCCCTGCCCGATAGCGCTGCGGCTTTAAAAAAATACCGGTTTTCTTGAAATTATCGGCGTCGTCGATCTCGGATTCCGCGATGAATCGATCAATCCACCGCGCTTCGGTGGCATGTTCCGCGAAGGTGTCAGCTACCCCGGCCATTTCCGATAACCGCAAAAAGAGTTGATAGTCGGTTGGGACCCCCGGAGGAGCATCGAAAATCTTGGGCTTGTACAGTACATAGTCTCCGGCCCAGGGGATACCCACATCCTCTTTCTCGAAGCCATCGGCGACAGGAAGAATCACATCGCTCCGCGCCGCGGTGGGCGTCATGTGGAGCTCGTGGCACACCACGAAATCAGCCGCGTTGAAGGCCTCGACATTCTTGAGGATATCCGCGCCCTGGTTGAGAAAATTACCCCCCGCCGAGTAGAGCACGCGAATCTTGCGAACACCGTAGCGCTCCGGGTGGAGCACCGTGTCGGACCAGCGCAGAATGGGCACTTTTTTCTCGAAGAGCGCTGATCTGTCTGTCTTGGAAGGGATTTCGCCAAGTCTTCCCACGCGCACACCCGGCAAACGGTTGTTGATGGATCCGCTGGAGGCCCCGGGCAAACCGCTGTTCCGCGTCGCGAGCTGGATCGCTACCGCGAGTCTGAAGGGCTCTTCTCCATAGGCGATCCTCTGGATTGAGTAGCCTGGAAGCAGCATAACGGGCTTGCGCTCCCACCACAGCGAGGCGAGACGCCGCAGCGTTGCCGCTTCGATGCCGCAGATGTCCTCTGCCCACACCGCATCCTTCACAATTCCATCGACGCAGCCATCCACATAGTCGCGCAGCGCCGAAAAGCCCTCAGCGCGCGCCTCTACGTATCGCTCGTCAAAATCCTCGTGGCGCATAATTTCGTGGAGAAGCGCATAGCCGAATGCAGGGTCGGACCCAGGCCGAATGCCGATCCACTCGGCGTCGAGCGCGCGCGCGGTCCGACTTCGGCGCGGATCGATGACGACAATTGCCGCGCCCCGCCTGCGCGCCTGAAGGAGCCGCGCGGGAAGTTCCGCGCCGAGCCGAGCCTCGAGCGGATTCGCTCCCCACAGCACGATGAGCTCCGAATGCTCGAGCGTCGCCGCGTCGAATCCGGATTCCCCTGCCGAAGCGCCAAACATCTGCTTTATCGCGAAGTTCGCCGCGTTGCTCGAGTAATTGCCAGAGAGCCCCACGCAGCCGCCGAACGCGTTGAAGAATCGCATCGTCAAAACTTCGGTATTGTGGAGCGCTCCGGTCGATCCCGCACTCGCGATCGACATCACTGAATCTGGACCGCTCTCCTTCCTGATCCTCGCGATTGTCCCCGCGACAAGATTCAGCGCCTCATTCCAGGACGCTTCACGGTACTGCCCAGAGCCTCTCGGCCCTGTCTTGATGAGCGGTGTCGTGAGTCTGTTCGGAGCATAGTGGTCTGTGTGAGCGCGCATGCCCTTTCCGCAGGGAGCGATCCATCTCCCCGCGGCGGAATTGCGTTCCATGGTTACCGCGCGACCATCCTCGATTGTGGCCAGGAGAGGACAGGCATCGCCGCCGCAGTCTTTGCCGCAAAAAAAGGGTAACTGTTGCATGCAACCGCGATTTTATCACGGGGAGAGCGCGATTTCGACCACTTCCTCCATGCGCGAGACTGGATGGAAGACGAGGCCCTTCTTCACATGTTCCGGAATCTCGTCGAGATCCTTCTCGTTGGCTGCGGGAATGATGATCTCCTTGATCTTGTTCCGCTTGGCGGCGACGGTCTTTTCGCGTAGACCACCAATCGGAAGCACCTGCCCCGTGAGGCTGAGTTCGCCTGTCATCGCGAGTCTGTCTTTGATGCGCTTTCCCAGCACAAGCGAGAGGAGCGCGGTCGCCATCGTGATTCCCGCGGATGGCCCATCTTTGGGCGTGGCGCCCTCCGGAATGTGGAGGTGAATCTGGCGGGTCTCGAAATACTGCGCTTGAATCTTGTAGCGCTGCGCCGAAAAATTCCGCACAAAGGTGTAGGCGATGCCCGCGGATTCCTGCATCACCGACCCCATCTGGCCGGTGAGCTTGAAGCTCTCCTTGCCTGGATTCGCGACCGCTTCGATGATGAGCGTGTCGCCGCCCATGCTCGTCCAGGCGAGGCCGATCGCCATGCCTGGCTGCGTTGCCCTCTTGAGCTCATCGTCGCGGAATATCGGTTTGCCCATGTACTTTTCAACGGCATGTTTGTCGATGTTCAGTTTTTCGCTCTCCGAGCCATCCATCACGATATTCTTCGCGATTTTCCTGTGGATTTTGTCCAGGGCCTTTTCAAGATTGCGCACTCCAGCTTCGCGAGCGTAGCCGTCGATGATGGCCAGAAGCGCGTCGCGCGTATATTTCACCTGGTTTTTCTGAAGGCCATTGCGCTCAAGGCTCCGAGGAATGAGGTAGTGGCGCGCGATTTCTATTTTCTCGACATCGACATAGCCCGGAAGCTGGATGAGCTCCATGCGGTCGAGCAGCGGCCTCGGTATCGTATCGAGAGTGTTCGCCGTCACGATAAAGAAAATATTCGAGATGTCGAAGGGCAGATCGAGGTAGTGGTCCCTGAACGAGAAATTCTGTTCGGGATCGAGCGCCTCGAGCAGCGCGCTCGACGGATCGCCCTGGTACGAGACGCCCATCTTGTCGATCTCATCGATCATGAACACGGGATCGCGGCTCTTGACGATTTTGAGCCCCTGAATGATCTTGCCCGGCAAAGCCCCAACATAGGTTCGGCGGTGCCCCTTGATCTCAGCTTCATCGCGCATTCCACCGACCGAAAATCTGAAGAATTGCTTGCCGAGCGCGCGGGCTATGGACCTGCCCACGCTCGTCTTGCCGACGCCCGGAGGCCCCACGAGGCACAGGATGCTCCCCCTCGAATCCTTCTTGAGCTTGCGGACAGCGAGATACTCGATGATGCGGTCTTTGACATCATTGAGACCGTAGTGATCATCCTCGAGAATCTTTTTCGCGCGCTTGATGTCAAAATCCGAGGAGAGGGCCGATTTCCAGGGCAGGGAACAGACAAGATCGAGCCAGTTGCGGGTCACCATATACTCGCTCGACGAGGGTTCCATGAGATTGAACTTCTCGAGCTCCTGCTCGACGATATCCTTTATCTCGCCGTTGAGCTTGAAGGAATCGATTTTTTCGCGGAAACGCTGATAGTCCGACGAGCGGGCGTCGCCCACCATGCCGAGTTCCTGCTTGATCTCTTTGAGCTCTTCGCGGAGAAAGTATTCGCGTTGGCTCTTCTCGATTTTTTCGTTGATCTCCGCCTGCACCTTCTTCTGGATTCTCAGAAGCTCCTTTTCCTTGCTGATGTGAATGAGCACTTTTTCCATGCGCTCCCGCACATCGAGCATCTCGAGAATCTCCTGCTGCTCCCGCTTTTCGATATTGAGAATGCTCGCGATGAAATCGGCAATCTTTCCAGGATTGTCGATGTTGATCATGTTGAGGCGCATCTCTTCAGAGAAGAGTGGATTGTTCTCGCTGAGCTGCTTCATCTCGCTGATGAGCGCGCGCGTGAGCGCCTTGACTTCGTCCGTGTCGAAGTTCTGGTCGTCGAGATACCCCACCGCCGCGATGATTGGCGGTTCCTTGGAAATGAACTTTTTCACCTTGAAGCGCTTGAACGTTGAGATGAAAATGTTGATGCCGCCATCGGGAAGATTGATCTTTTTTACGATTTTCGCCACCGTGCCGATCTGGTAGAGATTGGATGCGAGCGGTTCGTCGGAATCCTCTTTCTGCAGCACGAGGCCAATCATTCCATCGGCGGATATCGCCTGTTCGATGAGTTGAATGTCAGGTTCCTTGCCGATCATGATCGGCGTGAAAATGCCTGGAAAAATGGGCTTGCCCACTAACGTGATTATTGGGAGCTTGTTCGGAAGAATCTGATCAATGGGTATGAGTTCGCTCGTCGACATTACGCACCACCTATCGAAGATAGATTTGTTCTTGATTGCGGGGTATACACAGCGTAAAACCCTGTATATGAAATGTACGGAAAAGGCGCCTCAGTCGGCAAGAAATTCACGGCGAAGAGCTTCAACGCAGGCCCGCTCCGGGCTTGGGCCCACCGCGCTGAGCGCGCAGGCCGCCGCGGATGAGGCGATCTCGAGACACCGAGGAACATTTTTATGCGCGATGCTCGCCGCAAGGAAAGCTCCGGCGAACGCATCTCCAGCGCCAATTTCATCCACGACCGCGCACTGGGGCGCGTCGATGTGATGCCAGAGGCCCCCTGAACGGCAGTCGACTCCTTCACGATCGGCCTTGATGATCCACGTTATGCGCTCGCTCATGCTCCGCGGTTCACATCCGAGCGCCTCGAACTCGCGCCTTGTGCAAAAAATGAAATCAATTCCGCGATCAATCGCTTGCATGAGTGCCGCGCGATGCCTTCGCGCGAATTCCGCCGATACAAGATCGATCGAAACCAGCGTGCCCGAATTTTGACAACGCTGGATGAGCCCCCCAAGGAATTGTGGCGCGTCAGCGAGCAAGCCTTCGGCGTGGAGGACGTGAGCGCCATTCAGATCGATTGAATCCAGATCTAGTTCTCGAACTCGCCGCGCCGACGCGGGAGACGCGATCACCAGTTTCCGAGAAACACCCGAATCATCGCCCGGATACGAGCAACGCACCGTGCAGAACGTGCCTGTCGCGCTGTCCCTCTCGGTGTCGATCATGAGCCTGTTGTCAACCGAAGACAGGTTCAGGCTCTCGCGAATTACCTCCGCGAATGGGTCCGCGCCGACACAGCCGTACATCGCGGTTCGACAGCCCAGCCAGGCCGCGACCCGAGTTGCGTTGAGCGCCGAACCTCCTGCGTTATACGAAATCGAATTTTGATCTTTGATAATTTTTCCGAGAAACTCCAAAATTTCGCGTGCTTTATCGCCACCCACATGATGCGGCGCATCCGTTGATTCCCAACCCAAAAAGTTCTCGAGTTTCTCCCACCCGTCACCGTCGACCTCAGCGTGAATATCGCACATCGCGTGCCCGAGACCTATGATATGTGACTTCATTTCCGCGTTCACTTGACCCTTTTCCTTGACATATGGTACTCTCTGCGCGGTTTATTCGGGCGCTTGGCTCAGTTGGTCAGAGCGGCTGGTTTACACCCAGTAAGTCGGGGGTTCAAATCCCTCAGCGCCCATCTTCTCAAAGTTCAGTATCCAAGCAGCTGCGAATACGGTCTCGCCTCGAGGGATTTTCGGGATATCCCACACTGATCGATCACTTCGTAGAGCCTCAGCTTCGCTTCCTCTTGCGCGATGGCGTCGCGATCGTCGCATACGCACTCCACTTCAAGAAAAAGACCAAGCGTCGAGACTTCCACGACTTCAGCCACGAGCCCCTTCGAACTTTCCCAGCGGGTACCATGTTTTTCTTTTCGGTACACGAGTTTCCCTTTGAGCCGCTCCACGAGCGCGCGGAACGAGGCTTCACCATCGATCGTGAACTCGTACTCTCTGTTGATTTCGAGGCTGCCGTCGAAGGATTTCTCTTTGAATGTAGCGGAGAGGCGCCCTGGCTCAGAGCGAAGCCTCAAGCGGAAGGTGGTGGTATCCGAGCAGAGGGCTCCCGGGATCTCCCAGTACTCATCGCTCTTATGAATCTCTCCGACACGGCGCATGAGACTCGCCAGCTTTTCCTCGATGCGCTTCTGGTCAGGGATTCTGGCTTTCAGTTCAATCTCGATATTGTGCGCGTGATCTGAAGCGGGCATATTCCCCCCTTGTGGTTCACCTAGACAGCATCTCGAGTACCGATGGATCGTAGCCCTCCGGGGGCATATACCCGAGGAGTTCAACGCATGTCACGGCAAGGCTCGAAATTCCCAGTCCCCCGCGAAGTGCCGTCGAGTACTCGCCTCTGAATTCAGGATCATAGATGACGCAGGGTATAGGATTGAGCGAGTGACTCGTTTTTGCTTTGGGTTCGCCAGCCGCGTCCCGTTGGACCGCGCCGGTTTTTTTGTCGTGCTCGTACATGTCATCCGAGTTGCCGTGATCTGCGGTGAGTATGAGGATTCCCCCTGCCCTTTCTACCGCTTCGCGCAATCTGCCAAGCTGAATATCCATGCCCTCGAGTCCGCAGACCACCGATTGATACACGCCTGTGTGGCCCACCATGTCACCGTTTGGATAATTGAGCCGAATGAACTTGTAGGAGCCGGATGCGATAGCCTTGAGCACATAATCGGTGATCTCGGCGCACTTCATCCATGGCCGCTCCTCAAATGGCACGCGGTCGCTGGGAATCTCGACGTACTCTTCGAGTTTTTCCGAGAATTTTCCGGATCTGTTGCCGTTAAAGAAGTACGTCACATGGCCGAACTTCTGCGTTTCCGAAATCGCGAGCGATGCGAGACCTGTTGCCGCGACGTACTCTCCGAGCGTGCGATCGATTGATGGCGGCGAGACTAAAAAATGCGCCGGCACGTGGAGGTCGCCGTCGTACTGCATCATTCCCGCGTAATAGACCTCGGGCCGTCGTACTCGCTCAAACTTATCGAAGCTGTCCTGTTCAAACGCAGCCGTTATTTCGAGCGCGCGGTCTCCTCTGAAGTTGAAATAAACCACAGAGTCGCCATCTTCAATGGTGCCGACCGGCTTGCCATCCTCGGCGATCACAAATTCTGGAATGTCTTGATCGATAATGCCCGGTTTCACCTGCCTGTACGCGCGGATCGCCTCTTCCGCGCTCGCGAATTTCCTCCCGAGCCCCAGCACATGGCAATCCCACCCTCGCTTCACCATCTGCCAATTCGCGTTGTAGCGATCCATGGTGATGTACTGTCTTCCGCCGCCAGACGCGATTCTATAATCGGCGCCAGTCTCCCTGAGTTTCGCGAGAAATTGCTCAAAGGGCAGGACATAGTCGAGCGCGCTCTGGCTGCCGACATCCCTTCCATCGAGGAGTACGTGAATCCGAGCCTTCTCGACGCCTTCCTGTCGAGCCCTCTCGAGCATCGCCTTGAGGTGCGCGATGTGGGAGTGCACATTCCCGTCCGAGAAGAGCCCCAGGAAATGAAGGGTCGAGGCGTGTGTTTTCACGTTTCCTATGAGCTCTTTCCACACGGCACCCTCAAACATGGTGCCTGATTCTATGGATTGATTGACGAGTCTGGCCCCCTGCGCAAATACTCTGCCGCACCCAATCGCGTTGTGGCCGACTTCGGAGTTTCCCATGTCCTCGTCGCTGGGCAAGCCGACCGCGGTGCCATGCGCTTTGAGCTTGGTGGAGGGACACTTCGCCTCAAGCGCCTTGAAGTGGCGCATGTCGGAAGCGCGCACGGCATCGCCCTCAGTGTAGGATCCATATCCCACGCCATCCATGATCACGAGTACCACAGGACCGCGTCTTCCATGCCAGTTTGGATTTTTCTCGAGAGGTTTCACCATATCAACTCCAAAGAAGCGAAGTGGATGCACGAGCATTGGCGCCCCAGGGTCGCTCCCGAGGCTCTCTCGCGCTTCATTCTCCAAAATATTCTATGAGGGTATCGATGCCTATGTCTTTCACCTTCTCCTCATAGTTGAGGAAAGGCAAGCCAACCACGGAAAACGCGCGCACCGGAACCGCGCCGCAGCGCTTGATCATGTCGCAGGTGGCATTGATGGTGCCTCCCGTGGCAATGAGATCGTCAATAATGAGGAACCGGGCGCCTGGTCGAATGTCTTCAACGTGCATCTCCAGCACGGCGGATCCATACTCAAGCTCATAGGAACAGGAGATTGTCTTTCCGGGCAGCTTGCCCTTTTTCCGAACAAGGAGAAGAGGCAAATCGCGCTTGTAACAGAATGGCGCGGCGAACACAAATCCTCTCGACTCGATCGCCGCGACCGCGTCGAACTCCACATCCTTGTACAATTTCAGCATAGCATCGATGCAGTACTGGAATGCATCGCTATTCGCGAGAACGCTTGTGATATCATAAAAAAGTATCCCAGGTTTAGGGAAATCCGGAACTTTCCGGATGGCATCGTCGAGGTTGAAACCTTGGCTTTCGTCGGCGACCATGCTGTCATTGGCCATATGCTACGCCTCTCTATTCGCTGAGAATGGTGGCGCCACCTTGTTGAAAGGTTGCACTGCAGTATACAGACTACACCCCATTTTGTATATCACTTGATGATTGTTCCAAGGAAACCGAAGACAATGGAAGTCACGGAAGCGATGCCGAGCTTGATCCACATCTCGCTGTCGGTCAACGCGACGGAATATTGCGTTTTGAATGGCCAGGGTGCATACGAGGTCGAAAAATTATGCGCGGCGAATCGCGAAAGGTCCACCACAAAGCCCGTGTAGAAATAGGCAAATGGAAAGATTCCAATTGAGAGCACTAGGGATCTTCCGAAGGAGGTTTCTTTGGTGTCTCTGTACGAAAATGATGGCAACTGCACCTCAGCGGCATTCCGCGCCCCGGCCTCCGCGGTTCCGGCGGTCTGATCCTGTTGGGTAGCAGCGCTTGGCTCGCTGTTTTGATTGTCCTGGGTGAGCTGGTCGGTGGTGGTCTGAGTGGATTGGTCGTTAGGCGTCGCGGCGGGATTTGCCTCTTGCGCGAAACCAGCCGACACGGCACCAAAAGCGAAGGCACTCAACAGAATGAGTACGAGCAGTTTCGCCTTTGCCTGCGGCATATTACCGCGACCTCTCGCCAAATATCGCGGTGCCAACTCGCACGAGGGTCGCACCCTCTTCGATGGCGATCTCAAAATCATTGCTCATCCCCATCGAGAGTTGGTCAAAATCAGCGAAATGGAAGCGCGTCTCGATGCCCCTCTTTGCGTCGACGAGTGCCCGGAAAGAACGCCGAATGCTGTCGGTTTCAGACGTGAAAGGTGCCATAGTCATGAGGCCCTTCAGCTTAACATTCTTATTTCTCTCTGAAGATGAATCGAAGAAGGCCTCAAGAGCTTCGCATGCGCGATAAAGCTCATCTGTGTTCGGAAAACCTGCCTTCGATTCTTCTCCCGTGTGCAATTCAAAGAAAACATGCAGGGGACTCGCGCGCTGATCGATTCGCGATAGAATCGCCTGGAGCGTCTCCACGCTATCGATTCCCTGGATCGCGTCAAACAGCGCAAGCGCCTTATTTACCTTGTTTTTTTGCAGCGTGCCGATCATGTGGAGCGCGGTATCAGGGAGCTGATCTCGCGTCGAAGCGAATTTTGACCACGCTTCCTGAACCCTGTTTTCGCCGAAGAGACGAATTCCGCCATGGTGCGCGGCGAGAATCGATTCGAATGGGTTGAATTTCGAAACCGCCATGAGAGAAACATCGCGCACCGATCTTCCGGCACGCGCGCACGCCCGCTCGATTCTCTCCCGCGTCAAAGCGATATTGTCTCGTATCTGTACGGCGATATCAGGCATGCTTAAAATTTATCAGCGATCAAGGTTCTGAGCAAGAATCAGCGCACCAGGAGTCGAGATTTGATCGAACTCACATTGCCGCTGTAATCGCTGATGTGCACGCTGAGATCGTGTTCGCCCTTCGGAAGCACGATGTTTCCAATCTTGAGAAGTCCCTTTGAAGTGACCGCGTTCAGCGAGGGAGCCTGATTGCCTAAAAACGAGAGGCCGTTTTCGCTCCTCTTCGCTCCAAGAAACGAGGTGTCTAGAACAGTCTTGCCATCGAGCACCGCGGCGAATCGATATGGAGCCGAGTACGCGTTTGTTCCCGGGGTAATAGCATCGTATGCCGCGACCGCTATCGAATAATTCCCTTGCGCGCAAGAAACTACTGTATCCTTTGAGCCACGCGCCGGCACGAGTTCTGTCGGCGCGCCGCTTGCTTCGCCGTTTGCCGCACCGACTCTCGCGAGCGTGACACTTTGAATCACGGGCGCGCTGTGGTCGACAATCCATGGCGCGAGGAATATCGGATTGATCCAAAGCGCGTTTTTTATGTCGTACAGAGAAACACCGAAAAAATTTTCCGCAAACACACCAGAACCCGCGATTCCTGAAATAGTCGCGCCCTCAGATACCCGCGCGATCTCACCGTTCTCGTGAGATGCGGCTTCGAAGGTCGCTGGCGCTGAGCCGTCGAGTCCCGCGATTACGCTCACAAATTTTTCAGGATGCTCGATAGCGATGGCATTGCCGAGCGGAAATGAAAAGATCGAACTGAACTGCGGAGCCTCGCGCTGGATGTACACCACTGCCCCGCTCGCGGGCGCATGGATTTTAGCCTGCGGCATGCCGAGCACGACACTGCTGCGCGGAACGAAGCCGAATGAACTTCGCCCCATATCTGGCTGTGCGAGAAATGATCCAAAACCGGAGAGTTCAGTCGCGCTCGGAAGCAGAAAATCCAGCGCTTTCACTGGAGCAACGCGCACGATCACCATGAGCGCGAAGGCGAATTTCAAAACGTTTCCTGTGTGTTGGCGTGTCATTGGAGTTCTACACCATCCTGAAAAAGCACCGCGAACGAATCGCCAGAGCTCGCGATTCCAGTCGCCCCTTCCCACTCGCGCTCAAGGAGTCCATTCCTTAGAAGTAGTACATCCGAGGTTGAGGGGTTCAACCCAGACATTCGCAGCAATGCAATCCCATTCTCTCCAATAGAACCGATCGCAAAGTAGCGGGTACCTTCGCCCGCGCTGCTTGCAGCTTGATCCCGCGTCGGAAATGGGACATTTCGTGAAATATTATTCTTTATATTATAGTATATTATACTCTCGCCTCGTGCCGCGATCGCGTACGTGCCATTCTTTGAAATGCTCATGCTCCCCTGCGACACTGAGGCATTTGCGACTTTTGTCGTATTCACCAGAGTGAACATGGTTTTCTCATTCTTGAATGTCTCGATGTTTTGTGGAGAAATGCCTTTTAAGGCAACGATATATTTCCCATCTTCCGAGATCGCGAGGGCGAAGATTGTGCGAATCGTGCTGAAGCTCTGCGAAGCGCAGACGATTCTATTGCCGTCTTTATCGAAAATATAAATTGATCCGTCCAAGAGCCCTGCCACAAAATAACGCGAGTTCGCATCGATCGCCGTGATCTGCATGGGAAACTCTCTCTGCCACTGGATCGTGCCCTGGTCATCGATCTTTGCGATGCCCATCTGATCCCCTCGAAGCAGAATTCGCCATGTGGATTTGAACCACGGATACGCAAAGGCGGAGAGCTGGACGGATTTTTGACCCAGCTCATGGAGCTCAAGCGAATCAGGCACTCGCGCGTAGGTTATCCATCCATGCTCATCGATGGCAACCCGTGCCGTGCTCGGCTGCGAATAGACAATTTTTGATGCGATATCGATATAGCCAAAATTGAAACCGCCATTGAAGGGCAATCTATCCGGAAAGCCATGAGGCATTTCGCTGATCGAACGCGCCTGTGCGAAAGATAAAAATGTTGGCTGAGATGAGGGTGTACTTTTTTTTGTGTCTCTGACCGCGAAAACGACGTATAGGAAGGCGAGCAATATAAGAATGAGAATTCGTGATCGTCTTTTCATCTCGTATTGATGGTGCATGACAGCCGCGAGAGAGTCAAGATATCGTGGAGCTTTTATCGGAGATCAGAATTCTATATATTTGAACGAAAGGAAACTCGATATGCAGCAAGAGTACAAAGCTTTATTCGATATCGCGCGACAGGCATGCGAGAAGAGTTACTCGCCTTACTCGAAATTTAGGGTAGGAGCCGCCCTTTTGTGCGAAGATGGGTCAGTCGTAACAGGAACCAATGTTGAGAACCGCAGTTTTGGTCTCACTATCTGCGCCGAAAGGAGCGCTGTTGTTTCGGCTATCGCGATGGGCAAGAAGCGCTTCAAAGCGCTTGTAATCGCGACGCCAGACGCGAGCTACCCGGTGAGCCCGTGCGGTGCGTGCCGACAAGTGATCTCGGAATTTATGCCCGCGACAGCGCCAGTTATTTTTGGCAATTCTGATACATCATTTATCGCATCGACGGTTGGAGAACTTCTCCCCCACGACGCGCTGCATGAATTGAACCACAATAGTTGAACTTATTCTTATATACTGAGGGCAATTCAAAGAAATTGGCTAGAACTCCTTATATCCTAATTTCCCTAAAAAATGTAACCATGAGATTTGTTAAATCATTGTAAATGAACAAAAAATACCGCAATTTCTCATTGACGGATTCATCCGATATGGTTACAATGTATAACCATGAAGACCACGAGGACTAAGCAGCCAGGATATCAGACGATTCATGTAGTACGTGGCATCCAGTATATTTACGAATGCGTTTCAACCTATGACAAAGAAAAGAGACAGTCGTTCAACAAACAGGTCTGTATCGGCAAGAAAGGTTCCGACGGCTCCTTCATTCCCAATGCCTACTACCGAGAAAAGCATCAGCTTGCCCCGACAGGGGAAAAGATAACGGTTAGCAGCAAAGTGATTGGCGCCACTGCAACACTTACCCATGTGGCGATTGCTGAAGGCCTTGAACGTTGCCTGACACTCGCATTCGGGAAACAATTCGGTAGCCAAGCGTTGGCCCTCGCTGAATTCATTCTCGTCAGGGGAAGCGCATTGTCGCATTTCCCCGAATGGGCCGCACACCAGAAACTGCCGCAAGGAGCACAAGTCCTTTCAAGCCAGGACATCAGTAGATTTCTTGGAACCATCAGCGAAGACATGATGGAAAAATTCTTCGCTCGCTGGGCTTCCAATTTTTCTGGGCACGACACCATCTGTCTCGACCTCACCAGCGTCAGTTCCTATTCCGAATGCAATGAACTGGTAAAATTGGGGTACAACAGAGATCGCGAACAGCTTGAGCAGGTCAATATCCTTGGATTGTTCAGCGCCACGAAGATGCTTCCTGTTGCGGTGAGGATGCTCCCCGGCAACATTGCCGATGTGAGCACCCTGGTAAATGAACTCACCCATTTCGCGTATCTTGGGCTCGCGAATCCGGTGCTCCTCATGGATAAAGGCTTTGACAGCGAGGAGAACCTCACGCGGCTTCTCGATAAACGGCTGAAATTCATCATGATGGCGCACTGCAGCCGCACATGGCTCAAAGCACTGGAAGAGAAACACCGCGACAGCATGAGGGTTCCCTCGAAACTGTTCCACTACCAGGATGATCGATATTACGCGGTGACGGAACTCTTATCGCTGGGAAGTGACAAGAATCGGCGATGTTATGCCCACGTTTATTATTGTTCACGCCTTGCGGAGAAGAGGCTGGACCGTTTCAATGAGCGTCTCCATGCCTATTATGATCAGCTGGTCGCCGGTGCTGGCCTTGAAATGATTCCCGTAGACTATCAGAAATACTTTTCT
>Ga0172369_10001159_pt1 | contig 38428 bp, 34 predicted proteins | sample LakKiv25m_FD_114539 | JGI IMG/M metagenome (GOLD analysis project Ga0172369, IMG submission 114539) | Freshwater microbial communities from Kabuno Bay, South-Kivu, Congo - kab_022012_11.25m | ecosystem: Environmental > Aquatic > Freshwater > Lake | place: Democratic Republic of the Congo... | reverse complement strand
GTTGTCATTCTGGAAAACATCCACGATCCGCATAACGCGGCCGCTGCAATCCGCAACTGCGATGCTTTCGGCATCCAGACAGCCCATTTTGTTTTTGAGCTGGAGAAGGTCTTTAATCCCCAGGCATTGGGGAGGCTCACCTCCGCATCCGCGAACAAGTGGATAGATACGGTCTGCTGGGACAAGACGAAAGACTGCTTTGACGACCTTCACGCGAAGGGGTTCCATATCATTGCGACCATCATCGACCCGCGGGCCAAGCCCCTGACAGACGTCAATCTTGCCGACCGCAAGGTGGCCATCGTCTTCGGGAACGAGGGAGGGGGGATTTCGGCGGTCGCCAAGGAACTGGCCGACGAGCTTGTTTATATACCGATGTCGGGATTCATCGACAGCATCAACATCTCGGTCTCGGTCGGCGTCATGCTCTGGGAGCTGGCACGCCAGCGGCAGGCGGGACACGGATTCCCGCTGGATGAAAAAGAGAAGGCAAGCCTGCTCCGGAAATGGACGGATGCAGAAATAAAACAAAAATTGCGTATATAATAATCTTATGAAACCAAACACGCCCGAGACAACGCCTCTTTGCTACACACGGCTCGTTGGCATGATTAACGAGACATCCATCCGCGACGTCCTCAAGGACATCGACGGAGCAAACAGCAACCCCAACAAGCAGGCCATCATTCTCACGATGTGCAGCAGCGGTGGGCTGTTGTACTATGCGCAGGCTTTGTATGACGCGATAAAGGCGTCCCGCAAGCCGGTCACGTGCATCGTTACGGGTTCGTGCATGTCGGCCGCGGTGATGGTTCTCCAGGCCGCCCGCAAACGCGTCGCCCGGTCCCAGACCATATTCATGCTCCACCAGAGCTCATACTGGAGGGAGGAGCATACGTATATCGAGGAGATGAACATCATGTCCAAGGAATGGAATCGTTTATACAGGCAATTCGCGGACCAGTCCATCGGCCGGTCTGCTGTCTCTTTCCCACAGTTTGAGAAGATGGCAAAACCCCGCACGTATCTTACCGCGCAAGAAGCCCTTGAACTCAAGTTTATTGATGAGATAAATGACGAATGGGTTGACAGTTATTAATTCTTATTTGCTTATGGATGCTTTGACTCAATCAGAAATAATGAATGCCGACAAGGTGTCGGTGCAGAGTTACGCGAAGACGCCTGTTATCGAGGGCGTGAAGATAGTCGAGGTGAAACGTTTCCAGGGACAGGACGGCACGTTCGAGGATCTGCTACGCGTCAACGAAGGCGGCGCGCTCGAGCTGTTTCCCGACATCAAGGTCCGCCAGATAAACCGTTCCCGGCTCCTGCCCGGTTCCATCAAGGCATGGCATCTCCATTATGCGCAGGAGGATGTCTGGTATATCCCGCCGGAAGATCACATGATTCTCGGGCTCTGGGACCTCAGGTCCGCTTCCGCGACCAAGGATCTCAGGATGAAAGTCGTCATGGGAAACGGCGTCGCAAAACTGGTTGTTGTCCCGCGCGGCGTCGCCCACGGCGTGGTCAATGCCTCGCACCGTCCCGGCACCATTTTTTATGTGGTCAACAACCAATTCAATCCCGCGGACCCGGACGAGCGCCGCCTTGCATGGGATGCGCTCGGAGCCGGATTCTGGGAAATCGAAAAGGGTTGAAATCAAAACCGGCAGCCCGTACTGATCCATTCTTTGCCCCCCTGTCTGTATTGTCGTGCAAAAGCGACGAACGCCCCGATTCCTTGCCGGAGTGTCTCTATGTCTTTGGCGAAGGTTATCCGCAGCCAGAACCCAAGAGACGGGTCTTCTTCCCAATCCTTCTGCGAGAACCCGAAACAGGGGCCTATCTCGATTTTGACGCCGGTCGTCACGTACAGGTTGACCGTGAAATCGAACATGTTGACCCGGTCCAGGAGAGGAATCTTGACAAACGTATTGAACGCCGATATCTTGGGCATGGCAAACGAGGATACCGGTTTCAGGAGCCGTATCGAGGCGTCATACGCCTCCGAATACGACCGCAAGAGGCATCGCGCATACCTCCCGTACCGGCGGCTGAGTTCGAGCAGCTCCCCGTCCGTCATGCCGGAAATAGGTTCAAGCACGGGGAAGAGTTTCCGAACCTGCCGGATGCGTTGCAGGGACAGATTGCCGGCATCCCATAACACCGACTGGATGAACGAATCGAGGACAAGCATGCCCGTGTAGTTGCAGGCCGATGGAAATGATTGCCTGACCTGTGTTATCCTGGCCACCGCGTCCATGATGGATCTGTTCTTGGAAAACAGGTAACCGAGACGGAGGGCGACGAGGTTCTTATTCTTCGAATATCCCTTGACGATAACGACGTTGTCCATGGCACGAAGCGGCCGCGCCACGGAATCGGCGGGGACAAACCGTTTGGGTTCGAACACGAGGTCCGAGAAAAGCTCGTCGACGAGGACGAGAATCTTGCGCGCCCTCGCGACCCGCAGAAGGGAATCGATATCTTCCCGGCGGTATATCTCACCGCTGGGGTTGAAGGGGTTGTTGAGGATGATAAGGCGCGTTTTATCCGTGATTGCCTGCAGGAGTCCCGCCATCGCGGTGAAGCTCACGGTCCCTGTCTGTTTCTCGGCAAAGAGGCTCACTTCGCGATATCTCAAGCCGAAGTAACGGCATGCCGAGCGGTAAAGGTAATAGCAGGGATTGGTAATCAGAGCCTCGCCGCCGGGATATGTCCGCGCGACATATTCGATGAGAGCCGAGATAGCGCCCGTCGACCCTTCGGTGAGGCAGAAATCCCCGGCTTCATATGTCCCCGGCTTGTCGAACTTCATGTTCTCGTAGCACGCCAGCGCGATGCGTATCGTTTCCTCCCCCTTGTTGGGATAGTACGCGCGGTAATACGTGCCGGACACCAGGTCTTTCGCCGCCCGCTTCAGATACGGGAGGAATGCCTTGGCATCCGATACGCCGGAGGATATCTCCCGGGTCTCGGTGACATTTGCCTTACGCATGAGGTCCATGATGGCGCCCGAACCGAACACCGCCCTGCGCGCTCCGTTGAAATCATAGGACTTCCCGAAAAGGTCTGTTTCCGGTTCCGCAAGGATGCGTTCAATTTGTTTTTTGTATTGTTTGTTCATTGGATGCATAGGAAACTGATAATGAGGGAAACTTCGCGGGATTCCCCAGGTCCTTTTCGTCGTAGGCTTTTGCAAGCGAAGCGAGACGCACCAATCCTTCGCCGAGCGATTTCCGGTCGCTTGCATAGGTTATCCGCGTCCAGACACCGAGCGTCCGGTCCCAGAGATCCTGGTCCAGGCCGAAACAGGGGCCGGTCTGCGTATAGGTGGCCGTTCCCACCATCAGCTTGTAAAGGAAATCAAGCGAGTTGGCTCCGGTCAGGGGGGCGGTCAGCTGGACAAGGGTATTGAATGCACCCTGATCCGGCGATCCCTGCTTCCCCATGCCCGTTTCCTTCAGGAAGGAACGGATAAACGACAGGTTCTGCGCGTAGTACTCCATGGTCAGCGTATTCCATGTCTGCCATTGGTCGAATGCCCTGACGAACCACTCGCGGGAGAAGGGAACGGATGTCCCCTGCGTCAACGCGTCAAACAGTTTTCCCGGGGAGGCCGTCCTGTCTTGTTGCATCATCTCCTCAGCTCCCCGCGCAAGGCCCTCGAAGGAAAGCAGGGGGCCAAGCACAAGGGGCGGGTTGCACTTCGCGGCGATGAGCCGGTCGGACAAACCCGCGCGCATGGGGGCATTCGTCGTTGCCACAACGCCCGGCCGGAGGCCGGGGATATTGAGCGATTTCGACAGGCTGTCCACGACGACCAGATTATCCAGCGCGCCGGCCTCGCGGGCTATTTCGACCGGGTTCTTCTGCCGGTCAAACGTCAGCCGGCCGAAAATGTCGTCAAACAGGATGAGTTTCCCGCTCGCCTTCGCATACGCAAACAAATCACGGAGCTCCTGTTCGGGATACATTTCGCCGGTCGGATTATTCGGCATGGTCAGAAGGATCATGCCCGTCGAGTCGGGGAGGTTCTTTTGCATCTCCCGCACGGACGGGAAAAGCGGGGCACCGTCGGCAACGAGTTGCGTTACCGGGATGTCCCGGTACTGGGAGGAAAACAGCCCCGCGTAATAGGAGGGGCCGAGGACCGCGATGCCCTTGCCGGGATTCAGCCTGCCGAACGTGGCCACCGTTGCATCAATCGCTTCGGTTGCCCCGCTTGTCAGGAACACGTCAAACTCGCCGTACGCAGGCGCGTTTTCTGTTTTTGCATTGACGAGGCGCGCCAGTCCCTGGCGCGTCATGCGTTCGCCGTTCGGAGCGTTGTAATTGACCGCAAGATCGGGATCCGCGAGGCCCTGCTTCAACAGTTCGTTATAGAAGGCGGGTGCCTGCACATAACCGACTCCCGGGCCCAGCTTGACCTTGCCGTCAGTCGTAGCGAGGCCGAGCCCGGCATATTCCTGGTTGACCTGCGATACCGCCTTGCCGACAAGGACGCCGCCGATGATGTCTTCATTCACGAAATAGGGAGCCGACAGCCGGGAGACCGGGTCGGAGACGCGCGTACGCGAGTCCTCTTCGATTGCCCGTTCCGCAAGTTCCAGCTGAGGACCGGACGCGGCCACGAGGCGGGTTATTGCCTGTGAATAGAGCCCTGCCTGCCGGCGGTACTGCGTGAGATAGCGGTCGAGCGTTCCCGACGGTCCTTCATTCACTGAATTTCTGACGTCCCTGATTTTAAGATATTCCATATAAGTTAAAAAAACAAATAAGGAATCCCGCCTGAAAGCGCGGTCTCGGAGTAAAGGGGATAAGGTTTTACACGAAGGAATGCCCGCGCACCGTATGCGGGTGATGATGAAGGAGGGATGACGATTGGAGAAGCGTAAACATGTTAGTATGTTAACATACTAATATTCATATGTCAAGCGCTTCCCTTGTCTTGGCGACCCCGTGTGTTACAATGGTGTCATGAAGAAACGGGAAGCAACCTACAAGAGAACCGAGTCGTACAAGCCCGCAAACGAGAAGGAGGCGCGTCTCCTTGCGGTCCTTGCGTCGCTCAAGACCAAGGAAGAAGCGATGGCGCTGGTCCGTGACCTCATGACGGTCGCCGAGATAGAGGAATTCGCCAACCGCCTCGAGATTGTCAGGCTTCTCTCCAAGGGGATGCCGTATCTTGCGGTGGCCGCAAAACTTGGCGTGTCGACGACAACCGTGACGCGCGTGGCCCACTGGCTCAATCATGGCATGGGCGGGTACCGGAAGGCGCTCAAGACCCTGCTCCGGTGATTTGCTTTTTCTCCCCGCTTCTTTTATGATGATGGTATGGAAAACAAAAAAAGCCTTTCCTTAACCGTGTCCGGGATTCTCATCCTGCTCGCAGTCCTGGTCGTCGCCGTCACCGCATTCCTGAAAAGCAAGAATCTGCTGGTGCCGGGCGGAAAGACCAAGGGAGAGGTGCCGGTCGTCGCGGTGCCGTTTGGCAAATTCGAGAAATTCGCCTCGGATGCGGAGTTTACGGAATACCTCCAGAACAGCGGTCAGGCAGGCGGAGGACTCCTGTATTCCATGGGAACGTCCATGCGTGCCGAAAAAAGCACCGACGCGGTCGGCAGCCAACTGAATAACACCATGGGCGCATTGCCGGCAGCCGGTGGCGCGAGCTCGGAGCGGGTCTCGGGGACCAACACCCAGGTTTTCGGCATAGACGAACCCGATATTGTGAAAACGGACGGCGAGAATCTTTTTTATTCCCTGCCCTTCCGGTATTACCTGAGCCCCGAGCAGCCCGTCCCCATGATGAACATCGAGGGCGACACGCAGACCATGATGGAAAAAAGATCACCTGATTACATGCCCCGTCCCCCCGTTGAGAAGCAGGGCGGTATCGTTTCCGTCAAGGTCTTCCCGCCGGCTTCCATGAGCAAGCAGGGGACGGTTCCCCAAAACGGCGATCTCCTCCTGGCCAGGAACATGCTCCTGGTTTTCAGCGACGGCGCCAACGGCAAAACAGGTTTGTATGCATATGATGTATCAAAACCGGGGTCCCCGGTCGAAAAGTGGAAGATAGTCTACAAACAGAATTCATTCAAGGTCGATGCACGGCTTTACCAGAACAAGGTATATCTCGTGACGCGCACCTATGCGGCGGTCGAGAAACCATGCCCCCTCCAACCCTTCGACATGACCGGGGTTTCCATATCCTGCACGCAAATCTACCGTCCGGCGGTCACGACACAGAGCGATTCCGTCTATACCGTGTCGCGCATCGACGCGGCGACCGGCAAGGTCGAGGAGAACCTGTCATTCGTCGGGTCGGAGAACGAGGCGCAGGTCTACATGTCCAAGGAGGCGCTGTATGTCGCGTACCATTATTCGGGCGACATGGTCAAGATATTCTATGCCTTCGCCGCGTCCAATTCCGACCTCTTTCCGTCATGGGTCATCGACAAGCTAAGCAAATTGCAGGGGTATGACATCTCCCAGGTCTCGAAGATGACGGAGCTCGGCATGATCGTGCAAAGGATGAGCCAGGGCATGGACAACGACAAGCAGCTCGCGTTCCAAAACAACGTCGAGAACCGGATGAAAAAATTCGTGGAGCTCCATAGCAGGGAGTTTGAGCGGACCGGCATCGTCAAGGTCGACGCGGGCTCCTTCAGGATAGATGCCACGGGTGATGTCCCGGGCCGGGTCCTCAACCAGTTCGCCCTCGATGAGTACAAAGGGAATCTCCGTGTCGCAACGACCGTCGGCGAGAATATCTGGATCGGAGGTTTCGGGACGGGACGCAATTCATTCTCGGACGTTTACGTTCTCAACGGCAGCCTCAGGACCGTCGGTTCGGTGACGAACCTGGGCAAGGGCGAGCGGATATACGCGGTCCGGTTCATCGCGGACAAGGGATATGTCGTCACGTTCCGCCAGACCGATCCCCTCTATGTCCTCGACCTTGCAAATGCCGGCAATCCCGCCCTCAAGGGTGAGCTCAAGATACCGGGATACTCGGCGTATCTGCATCCGCTGACGGAGGACTTGCTGGTCGGGGTGGGTAAAGAGGACAACAACGTCAAGATATCCCTTTTCAACGTCAGGGATGCCGCAAATCCGGTTGAGGTCGATACCTACCGGATGAACGAATACTGGTCCGATATCCTCAACACCCATCATGCCTTTCTCGCGGACGAGAAGCACGAGGCGTTTTTCATGCCGGGAAGCCGCGGCGGGTACGTGTTCTCATACAAGAATAACAAGCTCGACATGGTTCGTGCCGTCAGCGACACGCAGGCGCAACGCGCGGTCTATATCAACAATTACCTGTATATCGTCGGCCAGCAGAAGATAACGGTGCTTGATGAAAACAATTGGGACAAGGTAGGGGAGCTGGAACTCTGATTACCAGTCCCGTTTGTAGTATTTCTTGCCCTTGAGGTTGGCGGGAAGATATTCCTGTTCCACTTTCGTACCCGTTTCCTTTTGGACCTTCCACGCGTACCTGACGTGCCCCTTGCCGTATCCGAATGACTTCATGACTTTATTCGAGGGATTCCGGAGATGGAGGGGGATGGGATCGAGACGTTCCTCGTCGATGTCGGACATGGCTTCATAGAATCCTTCCGTCGAGGCGATGGATTTGTGTGCTGTTGCAAGATAGGTCGCAGTTTGGGCGAGGATGAGCTGTGCTTCGGGCATGCCGATCATGTGCACCGCCTGCATGCACGCAGTGGCAAGGACAAGGGCGGTCGGCTGTGCGTTGCCGATGTCTTCCGAGGCGAAGATGACCATCCTCCGGGCGATGAACACGGGGTCCTCGCCCGCCTTCACCATGCGTGCAAGGTAATGGAGCGCTCCGTCGGGACTCCCGCCCCGCATGCTTTTTATGAACGCGGATATCGTGTCATAGTGCCAGTCGCCCTTCTTGTCGTAGTAAATGGCTTTTTTCTGGATTGCTTCCTCCGCTACTTTGAGCGTAATCTTTTTGGCGAGCGATGCCGCGAGCTCGATGGCATTGATGACGGCGCGCGCATCTCCGTTGCTGTGTTTCACAAAATGTTTCTTGGCATCTTCGAGGAAGGCCTGTTTCGGGTAGAGCGTGACGGCGCGGTTGACGATTTCCATGATTTCTTCGTCCGACAACGCCTCCAGTTTGTAGACCTGGCTCCGGGATATGAGCGGGGCATTGACCTCGAACCCCGGGTTCTCGGTCGTCGCACCGATGAGGACGATGGTCCCGTTCTCGACGTGGGGGAGGAAGGCGTCCTGTTGGGATTTGTTGAACCGGTGGATCTCATCGACGAACAAAACCGTCTGTTTTTTGAAAAGCGATTGGTCGTCGCGCGCTTTCTCGACTATTTTGCGGATGTCGGCGATGCCTCCGGTGACTGCGGAAAATGCCACGAAATCAGCCTCGACATATTTCGCGATAAGACGCGCGAGGGTCGTCTTGCCGCAGCCGGGCGGTCCCCACAGGATCATGGAAGTGACTTTGCCGTGTTCGAGAAGCGAGCGCAGCGGTTTCCCTTTGCCCAGGAGGTGTTTCTGGCCGACGACCTGGTCGAGGGTCTTTGGGCGGAGTGTTTCGGCAAGAGGTATCATACCCCTCAATTGTACACCATTCCCCGTATTTGGGGAACGTTTGTTCACCTGCCCGGCAGGCCGGAGTCCGGCCTGCCGGCAGATTGTTTACTTGTTCAGGAATGTCTCATACACATGTTCGACATCCTTGTCGCCCCGTCCCGACAGGTTGATGAGGATGATGTCTTTTTTCGGGAGCTTGGGCGCCTGCCTGATGGCATATGCGACGGCATGCGCGGACTCAAGGGCCGGGATTATTCCCTCCGTCTTCGACAGGGTGACGAATGCCCCGACCGCCTCCCCGTCGGTTGCGGATGCGAGAGACAGCCGCCCCGCATCTTTCAGATATGCCAGCTCCGGCCCGACGCCCGGATAATCAAGCCCGGACGCGGCGCTGTATGACTCGGCTATCTTCCCGTCGTCGCCTGTCAGGACCAGCGTGTTGAAGCCGTGTATCTTGCCTTCTTTTCCCTTGCCGAGGGACAGTCCATGGCGCTTTGTTTCGCTTCCCAATCCCGCCGGCTCGACCGCGACGAGCCGTACACCCGCATCCGGGATGAATGCCGAGAAGGCGCCCATGGCGTTGCTTCCTCCGCCGACGCACGCGACTACCATCGAGGGGAGCCGCTTTTCCGCGCGCATCATCTGCCTTCGTGCTTCCTGTCCGATGACGGATTGGAAATCCCTGACCATCAGGGGATACGGGTGCGGGCCTACCGTCGACCCCAGGAGATAATACGAATGCGGTTCCGTGATGTATGCCGACAAAGCCATGTCGACCGCGTCCTTGAGCGTCCCCTGTCCGGCCGTCACCGGGATGACGCGCGCTCCCAGTATCTTCATGCGGTAGACATTGGGTTTCTGGGCCGCGATGTCGCGCGCCCCCATGTAGATATCGCACTTCATCCCGAAATAAGCTGCGATGGTCGCGGTCGCGACCCCATGTTGTCCGGCACCGGTCTCGGCGATGAGCTTGGTCTTGCCGAGATGCCTTGCGATGAGCCCCTGGCCGATGCAATTGTTGATCTTGTGCGCTCCGGTGTGGTTCAGGTCCTCGCGCTTGAGATATATCCGGGCGCCGCCGAGGGCGGCTGTCAGATTCCCCGCAAAGTACAAGAGGCTTGGCCGTCCGGCATATGTCTGGTACATCCGCGCAAGCGTCGTCCGGAACGTCTTGTCATGCCGGAGCTCCAGACATGTCCTTGTCAGTTCCGCAAGTACGCGTTCCAACTTGGGCGGGACGAACCGTCCGCCATAGATACCGAAGCAACCGTTTTTATCAGGGACAGAATAGTGATGCATACAAATAATGATGAAATGATAAATAAGAGACATCGCCCGGAGAAGGGCGGGATTATGAGGAGTTTCGCCAGCAGTACTTGGAATAGAGAAGGTGTTTCATAGCAAACCCATTTTTTCCTTAACTTCGCGCACGGTTTCCTGAGCGATTGCGCGTGCTTTCTTGGATCCTTCGGAAAGGACGGAATCCACATAGGACGGATTGCCTTCCAGTTCCTTCCGTTTTGCCTGGAATCCCGCGAGGTCCGCGGATACGGCTGCGGCGACCGTGTCTTTCATGGCGCCGAACATGAGGGTGCCTTTTTGGAATTCGTCACGGAATCCCGCGAGGTTGTCGGGCAAATAGAGTTCTGCGAATTTGAAGAGAGCGGCTACGCCCCGGGTCATCTCTCCTCCGGCGGCGGTTGCGGTCGGGATGGAGCGGATTTTTTTCTGCACGAGAGCGGGGTCGTCGGTGAGGTTGATATAGCTTCCTTCGACCGATTTACTCATTTTGCCTTCTCCCTTGAGGGAGGGGATGTATTCGCCCTTGGTCGCGAACCGGACCGGTTCCGGGAAGTCCATGCCGTACTTCTCGTTCATCTTGCGGGCGACTTCCCGCGCTATCTCCAAATGCGGTTCCTGGTCGATGCCGACCGGCACGAGGCCCGCCTTATAGATGAGGATGTCCGCCGCCATGAGGATGGGGTAGTTGAGGAGCGCCATGGTGGTATCGGCGGGATGTTGCTTGACCTTTTCCTTGAATGTCGGGAGATGCTGCATGCGGGCTATCGACATGACTGACGAGAAATAAAACGTCAGCTCGGTATGTTCGGGGATGTCGCTCTGGTAGACGATAAGGCTCTTGGCCGGGTCGAGTCCCGCGGCAAGATAATCGAGGACAATCTCCCGCTTGTTGCGGCGGAGCGCCTCCGGGTCGAAGGGCGTCGTTATGGTATGGACGTCGACCACGCAAAAGATGGTCCGGTACTTGCCCGAATCCTGGATTGCAAGCATTCCCTTGACCGCTCCCAGATAATTGCCCAGGTGGAGCCGTCCGGTTGCCCGGATGCCGGAAAAAACGAAATTGCTTTTTGGTGAAACAGATGTGTCTATCATATGTCTGATTATAATGCACGGATGCCGATAATGAAAATAATGCCGAAGCGATACGGGGGGGTGGAAGTCCTTCGGGAGGGGTTATCCCCGTTTGACGGGGCGTTGCCAGGAGATACCGGCAAAGCGGCCCTTCTGCAGTTCTTTCGAGCCGCGGGTGACGGTCGCGATGCCAATGCCGAGTTTCTTTGCGATGAGATGCTGGGACACGCCCTTTTTGAGAAGCTTGACGACCTTGAGACGGGTAGGCAACTCCTGCATTTCCCTCGGGGTGAGGATGCCCACGAGGAAGTCACGCAGCTCCGGTTTGGATTTGCAGGCGGACAGGGCATCGACGAGTTCCGAAAAGTAACGGGTGGTCATGCCTATCATTATACTAGTATGCTAGTATAATGTCAAGGGGTATCAGATACTGTTGCTGTCGAGGATGAAGGTGACCGGTCCGTCGTTGACAAGGCCGACTTCCATGCGGGCGGCGAATGTCCCTTCGGCAACCCGGACGCCCTTGGTCCTGAGCCGCGCGATGAACTGCTCGTACAGTTGTTTTGCCCGGGTTGGTTCCATTGCCGGAAAGAAGTCGGGCCTGCGTCCTCCCTTGAGGTTGGCGCACAGGGTGAACTGGGAGATGACAAGCAATTCCCGGCCCGCGTCTTTCACGGATATGTTCATCTTGTCCGTTTCGTCGGCGATGACGCGCAGTCCCGTTATCTTGTCGGCAAGCTTGGCAGCATCAACAACAGCATCCTCCTTTGCGACGCCGAGGAATATCACGATACCCGGTCCGATCGAGGAATGTAACTCGCCGTTTATCCGGACGCTTGCCTTCGTGACCCGTTGGAGGAGGGCAATCATAGATTGGTTGAGAAAAATGACAGGGTTTTTGCCAGCGCGATTTCCGTGTGGGGGCTCTCATGGAAGCCGTGTCCCGCGCCGGGGAGGGGAATGAAAAGCGCGTGCGGCGGGCAGTATGTCTTGGAGTCTGCAAACGGGACATGGGTGTCGGCATCCCCGTGCAGGACGGCAAGGGGGACCGTTATCTTCTGCAGCGCATCATAGGGGCGGAACCTGGCCATTTCTGCAAAGAGCGCCTTGCCCGCCATGAACTTGCGGCTTCCGATCGGTGCCCATCCTTGTTTGGCGATGTCCTTTTTCATCTGCGCCCGTTTTGCAACAAGCCACGGAAGCGTCGGATTAAGGAAACAATGATCATAGTCGAGAACCGGATTCCAAAGGCAAACCGCCCCGAATTCATCCTTGTGGGAGCCCGCGTACAATGAGGCGATGCCCCCGCCGAAGCTTGCCCCGAGGAGCCCGACATGCGGGTATCCTTCCGTCGCGACGTACCGTACCGCGGCCGTGAGGTCCATGAGCTCGCCTGTTATCGTCATGTCGACCGCCCGTCCGTCGCTTGCGCCATGCCCGCGGAAATCAAAACTCAACACCGCATATCCCGCATCGGCGAGTCTTGCGGCAAGCATGCTGAATATCCCGCCTTCGGTCCGGTCTACTGTGATGCCGTGGGCGAGGATGATTGCCTTGCCGTTTTTTTCAGCAGGCAGATGCATGGTGCCGCGGATCGTCAGCTGGTCATGCGTCACGAAGGAAATGTTTTGGGTCGTCATCTTCAGTTGAGTTTGACTATTGAATAGGGATCCTTGTCATGATTGCAGTCGACGCAGTAGGTGCTGAACATGTCCTTCATGAGGGTTTTTTCTTTCATCTCGACGTTGGGGTCATTGGGCCCGGCAAGTTTATCAACGTCCTTGTTGATTGCCACGGTCTGCTTGAACGTCCCGCCGCCCTTGGGTTCGGTTCCCTTGATGAAAAACTCGAACCGGCCGGCGCAACTCTCGGCGCCGCCGCCGTCTTTTGTCTGTTCCCCCCCCGAGTCGTTGCAGATCTGTTTCCCAACGATGTTCTCGGGTTTGATGGGCCAGAGATCGGGCTGGTCCTTGAGCAGATATGTCATGACCCGGTTCCAGATTGGCGCGGCGCCGGTGACGCCCGAGGTAAGATACGGGTTCATCGGCGTACTGTCGTTGTTGCCGACCCAGACGGTGACGAGGAAATTGGGTGTGTATCCGATGGTCCAATTATCCTTTTTGTTATCGGTGGTACCCGTCTTGACCGAGACGGCATGCTTGGGGACGACGAGATAGGACGAAGTGCCGAACGCATCCGCACGTGCATTGTTGTCCAAGAGGATGTGGGAGATGAGGTATGCGGTCTCTGCCGACACGGCATGCTTGCCGGTTATGGCGAGATAATTGGGAAGCTGCAGGGGCTTGGTCACGTCCTGCACGTAATTGAGGTTCTCATTCTTGTACAACTCCTTGCCGGAGCGGTCGATAATCTTGACCGCAAACTGCAGTTTTTTCGGAATCCCTTCGTTTGCGAATGCAGAGAATGCCGTTGCCATCTCGGTCATCCTGACCTCGCCTCCTCCGAGCGTGAGGGAAAGACCGTACCGTTTGGGATCCTCGAACGTGGTGATGCCGAAGGCCGAGGCGGAAGCGACGAAATCCTTGACGCCGTTGACCGCGAGCATCTTGACTGCCGGGATGTTGAGCGAGTTGCCGAGGGCCATCCGCAGCTGGACCGGACCGCGGAACTTGCCGTCGTAGTTGACGGGGCAGTAAGATCCGGGCTGGCCGCCTGCGGTGAAACAGGTGGGGATGTCGAGGAACATGGTTGCCGGCGTCACGAGCTTCCGGTCTATGCCGATCGCGTAGTTGAGGGGCTTGATGGATGACCCCGGCTGCCTAAGCGCCGTCGTCACATTGAACGCGCCTGAGGGCGAGGCGAAATAATCGACGGACCCGACCATCGCCAGTATCTCGCCCGTCGGGGGGCGGGTCACGAGAATGGCGCCGTTCTGGACATTGAGGTCCTTGACTTTTTCCAGTTCCTCTTTCAGTATTTTCTCGGCTTCTTCCTGGATGGAAAGGTCAAGGGTCGTATATATATTCATTCCCCCCTCCTCGACCTGGTCCGTCCCGTATTCCGCTTCGAGCGCCGCTTTCACGAAGAAAACGAAGTGGGGCGCCTTGATGGATGTCTTGAGGGGAAGAATGGCAAGCGGTGTCGCGATGGCCGCTTTTTCCTGCTTTTCCGTGATATATCCCTGCTCGAACATTTTTTTCAAAACCTCGTTCCGGCGGGCCGCCGCGAATTCGGGATTGACGTACGGCGAGTACAGGGAAGGTGCCTGCGGCAGTCCCGCGACCAGGGCGGCTTCCCCGATTGTCATGTCTTTCGCGTGTTTGCCGAAATAGGTCTTTGCAGCTTCTTCGATGCCGTAGGAGGAGCCCCCGTAGGGGACCTGGTTGAGATACATCTCGAGTATCTCATTTTTGGAAAACAGTTTTTCGGTCCAGATGGCAAGGATGATTTCCTTGATCTTGCGTTGCACGGTCCGTTCCGGTGTCAGGAGCGCGCTTTTGACGAGTTGCTGGGTGATGGTAGAGCCTCCTTGGAGTCCACGGCGGATGACCATGTCCTTGACGGCGCGGAGGACTCCCGAGACGATTGACACTCCGCCGTGTTTGTAGAAATCCTTGTCTTCGATGGCGACGGATGCCTGGTAGACGTATTTGGGCAGGTTCTTGATGGAAACGGGAGTCCTGTTCTGGTCCTTGTAAATCTCATACAGCAGTTTCCCGTTCCGGTCGTAGATATGGGACGAAAGGGGAATGGAACGGTAATTCTTGAGGGTTGTGGGGGAGGGAAGCTTATACAGGATGGCAAAATAGAAAGCGGTTGCTCCTCCTGCAATAAGGATTGCAAGCAGGGCGACGGCTATTCCAAGCCTGAGGATAAGGGGGGTTGGCTTCCGGGGAGTTTTTGCTTCCGGGGCTTCTGTCGGTTTTTGTATCTCTTCAGGTTGTTCCATGGTGGTTATTTAATGCGCGGGAAAAGGGGCGGCGCTTTCGAGACGCTTCCTTCTGTGGCGCGCAAAATGGTGTCCGCAGTCCCGGGCAGAAACGGCGAGAGGCGCAGTCCTATCCTCCTGATCTTGTGCAGTGACCCGGTCAGGAAGGGGCCGCGTTCGGAAGCCGTCTTGCTCCATGGCATAAACTCGTTGACCTCGCGGTTGAGGTCTTTGATCTCGCCCCATATGCGTTCCAGCAGGGCGCTGAACTGGTAGGTTTCGATGAGTGCCGTTGTTTCTTCGTCCGTCGCATCCTCTTTCCGGGGGGAAACGACAAGGGAGTCCTTTGCGGCAAGGGTCGTGATGCGACTCACGAGATTCCCCAGTTCGTTTGCCAGGTCCGCGTTGTACAGTTCCTTCATGCGGGTATCCGCATAGTCCCCGTCCTCGGTCGGCGGTATTTCTTTGAGGAGATAATATCTCACGGGATCGATGCCGTATTTACCTATGAGGTCATAGGGATTGACGACGTTACCGAGGCTCTTGCTCATTTTCTTGCCTCCGGAAGTGATGAACCCGTGGATGAGCACCTGCCGTGAATTGGGAAGCCCCGCCGACATGAGCATCGCCTGCCAGATGGCGGTTTGCTGCCTCAGGTTGTCCTTGCCGGCCACCTGGAAACCGGGCCACCACTTGTCGAATTCTTGCATGGCGTCCGGCCACCCGACGGTCGAGATATAGAAAACCAAGGCGTCAAACCACACGTACATGACATGGTCGGGGTCGTTGGGGACTTGCACTCCCCAGGGCATCTTTGCCTTGAGACGGCTCACGCTGAAGTCCTGAAGCCCTTTCTTGACGAACGTCGCGATCTCGAGCTGACGGTGGGCCGGGACGACGAAAGACGGGTTGTCGGCGTACAACTTGAGGAGCCGTTCCCGGTATTTGGAAAAACGGAAGAAATAGTTCTCTTCCTCGTATTCCTCGATGACCAGATTCGGATGCACCGGGCATTTGCCGTCGGTCAGCTCCGAGTCTGTTTTCTCAAGCTCGCATCCGACGCAGTATTTGACGCGGTACTGTTTCTTGTAGATGTCCCCGTTGTTGTAACAGCGCATCCAGAATTCCTGCGCCGCCTTCATGTGGCGCGGGTCGGTCGTCCGGATGAAGTGGTCGGTGCTCAGGTTGAGGAGCTTCGCGAGGGCATCGAACCGTGCGGCAAAATGGTCGCAGTACTCCTCAGGGCTTTTGCCCGCCTCCGTAGCTTTCCGGTATATCTTGATCCCGTGCTCGTCGGTTCCGAAGCCGAAGGCAACGTCGAATCCCGCGAGCCGTTTGTAACGGGCCATGACATCGGCCTGGATTATTTCAAGGGCAAACCCGATGTGAGGGTCGGCGTTTACATAAGGCGCGGTCGTCGTTATATAGAACGTTTTTTGCATAGTCTATTGTATCAATAATCTGAACCCAAGTACAAAGGCAAGCAGGAGGGCGGTGTTCATCCAGTCAAACGCGATAAACTCGTGCATGGCGATGAACGAGAAGACGAACAATCCGGCGGAAGCCGCGGTTTTCCTCCCGGCGAGGGGCATGAGAAAGAGTACGGGTGTCAGGACGCAGATGCCGGCAAGCGCAAGCCTGATGAACAGGGAACGGGGCGGAACGAACAAGAACATGATGAGTCCGACCGTGCCAAGCAGGGCTGAGGGGATGAGCCGCAGTATGGTTTTTTGTGTGGACATGCGTGTTGGAAAAAGCCAAACTCCTGTTGCAAGTTTTTCCCTTATCAATTATAATCGTCTATTATGAAAAAACTACCAGAAGATAAACAGAAGCTCATAGACATGTTCGCCCAGAAAAAGGGTGATACCGGCTCTCCGGAAGTGCAGACCGCCCTCCTGACGCAAAAAATCCTCCGCCTTACCGACCATCTGACAGAGAACAAGAAGGACAATCATTCACGCCGCGGCCTTCTCAAGGTCATTGCCAAACGCAGACGCATCCTGAATTATTTGCAGAAAATTGACGAAAAGCGTTACAAAGCGCTCATAGAAACTCTCGGCCTCAAGAAATAACACAAAGAACAAAGCCGCGGGTATTGCTTCGATAATGCTTTCTCCGTATAATAGGTATACACAATTAATTAATTTATTCTTTCTTTCTTATGAAGGTTACTGAGATTTCCACCGAACTTAACAAGCAGAAGCTTACGCTTCAGACCGGCAAGCTTGCCAATGCCGCGACCATCTCGGTTTTCGGGCGGTTGGGCGATACGGCAGTTCTCGTAACGGTGGTCGCCGGAGCGGCGCGCGAGGATTTGGATTATTTCCCTCTCCAGGTCGAGTATGTCGAGAAATTATACGCGGGAGGCCGCATCAAGGGATCCCGGTGGGTCAAGCGTGAGGGAAGGCCCTCCGATGACGCCATCCTCAAGGCGCGCATCATCGACCGTTCCATCCGGCCCCTCTTTCCGAAGGGCTACCGCAAGACCGTCCAGATAATCATCACGCTTCTCTCAATAGACGGCGTTAACTCACCGGACATCCTTTCTGCAATAACGGTTTCCGCTGCACTCCATGCGTCTTCGATCCCGTGGAAGGGTCCTATCTCGACCATGCGCACCGCATTCGTGAAAAACGGCGAGGAGGACAGCTTCATCGTCGGGCCGACCGAGGACGAGATGAAATATTCATCCATGAACCTCGTCGTTTCTTCGACGGAAAACAAGGTGGTCATGATCGAGAATGAGTCCGAGGAGATACCCGAGGACATCATCATCAAAGGCATAGAAAAGGCAAAGGAAGAAAACAAACGGATAATCGGGTTCATCGAGGATCTTCGCAAGCAGGCGGGTCACCCGAAGGAAGAGTCGACGGAATCCATCGTCGACGAGAAGCTCCTGTTGGCCGTCAAGAAGGATTTTACCAAGGAAATCGACGGTTTGGTCGCCAAGAAGGCCAAGAAGGAGTTCGAGGACAAGGATGCCATCAACGAGGTGGTTGATTTGGTTGCCGAGAAATACAAGGACGAGGAATGGGACAAGAAATCCATCCTCAAGGCGCTTGATTATCTCTCCAAGCAGGCTATTCGCAACATGGTACTTGAGACGAAAAAGAGGATTGACGGCCGCGGACCGGACGATATACGCGAGCTTACCTCCGAGGTTTCCATCCTGCCGCGTACCCACGGATCCGCCATATTCCAGCGCGGCGATACCCAGGTTCTTTCAATCGTGACGCTTGGTGCGCCGAGCCTCGAACAGCTGATAGAAAGTCCCGAGGGAGAAGAAGCAAAACGGTATATCCACCACTATTCCATGCCTCCGTACTCAGTCGGGGAAACGGGACGGGTCGGATTCCCTTCCCGCCGCGAGATAGGGCACGGAGCACTCGCCGAGAAGGCGCTTGAACCGGTGTTGCCGTCAGACAAGGATTTCCCGTATACGATTCGCGTCGTATCCGAGGTCCTGTCTTCGAACGGATCGACATCCCAGGCTTCGACCTGCGCGTCATCCCTGGCGCTCATGGATGCGGGAGTCCCGATTTCGTCCTTGGTCGCAGGCATGGCCATCGGGCTTGTTTCCAAGTCTGATACCGACTACATCCTCCTGACCGATATCATGGGCGTAGAGGATTTCTCGGGCGAGATGGACTTCAAGGTCGCAGGCACCGACACGGGCGTGACCGCCATCCAGCTCGATGTCAAGAACGCCGGATTGACCGCGGAGATGATCCAACAGACCTTTGCAAAAGCAAAGATTGCCCGCACCAAGGTTCTCGAGAGCATGCGCAAGGCAATCCAGAAGCCGCGTCCGGAGGTTTCCAAGTATGCGCCCAAGGTGGTCGTGCTTGAGCCGCCCCAGGACAAGATAGGCGAAATCATAGGGCCGGGAGGAAAGAATATCCGGAGCCTCATCGCAAAAACGGATACCGATATCAATGTGTCGGATGACGGCAAGGTAACCATCTCAGGCATGGACAAGAACAAGGTCGATGAAGCGGTCAAGATGATCGAAAACATCACACGTGAGGTCGAGGTCGGCGAGGAATTCGAGGGCGAGGTGAAACGCATCCTGCCTTTCGGCGCATTCGTCGAGTGCCTGCCCGGCAAGGAAGGGCTCGTTCACGTATCCAAGATGGGACCGGGGTTCGTCAAGAATCCGGCCGATGTGGTTAAACTGGGACAAATCGTCAAGGTCAAGGTGGCTCAGATCGATGCCCAGGGCCGCATCAACCTCTTGCTTATCCGGAAGTAACGGCCGCCAGCTTGCAAAGACGGGGGAGTTGCTTTACAATGATAGTCGTATGGCACGCAGAAAATCGCTTTTCAAACTCCCGTTCCTCAAGGTGAAGGTCAACAGCAGGACGGTATTCAACATCGCAGGGCTCATGCTGGTTGCAGTTACCCTCATCATCATCCTGTCGTTTTTCCGGCTGCTTTCGCCGTCTGAGGCCGGAGGTACCGCCCTCAAGGCATTGGACGACGCCATATTCGGGATGCTCGGCGGCATGGGGGTCTTCGTGCCGTTTATTACGCTGCTTCTTGCGGGCCACTGCTTCAATACGCGCAAGATGCATCTCGTCAAGCTCAATATGACGGTGGGCACCGTCCTCATCCTGGGATCGCTCATGGGGCTTTTTCAGTCGGGCACCCTGGGAAAGGCACTCTTTGAGGCGCTGAGCATGGCTATTCTGCCTGTCGGGACGGCTTTGGTCATGTGTATCCTCTGCATCATCGGCATCATCCTTTTCCTGGATACGTCCATCGATGCGTTCGTGCACTTTATCGTGGGCATGGTAGGGGAGTCCTTCAAAAAACTCAAGAAGACAGCGGATCCGAAGACGCTTCCCCTGAAGCAGGACAAGAAACAGGTGCAAGACCAAGAAAAGCCCTTCATCAGGGACAGGCAGATTAAGATACCTTTCTCCCTTGCTCCGAAACCGCCTCCCGCTCAACAGCCGTCCATCATCCGCAAGATTTCGGCGGGTACGGGTTCGGATAGCGGATTCATGGTGAAACCGCTCAGTTCCTCAGCCCAGTCGACCTGGATATTCCCCCCGCTCAATCTGCTCATGGACATGAAGCAGCAGGAAGCGGACAGAGGAGACGTCAAGGCAAACGCCGCGTCGATTGAGAACACCCTTGACAGTTTCGGCATCCATACCACGGTCGAGGAAGTCAATTACGGACCGGCCGTGACCCAGTATGCAATCGGCATAACCGCGGGGACGCGCCTTTCGAAGATAACCGCCCTCGGGAATGATCTTGCCCTTGCCCTGTCGGCGCCGAACGGCCAGGTCAGGATAGAGGCCCCGATACCGGGAAGGTCGCTTGTCGGTATCGAGATTCCGAACAAGAAACCCCAGATCGTCACCCTCAAGACGCTCCTGGCCGATCCTATCTTCCGGGACAATCCCGACCCCCTCCTCGTGCCGCTGGGACTCGATGTGTCCGGCAAGCCGCAGGCGACGAGCATCGCCAACATGCCTCACTGTCTTATCGCAGGTACTACCGGCTCGGGTAAATCGGTCATCCTGAACGCATGGATAACGACATTCCTCCTGCGGACGCGTCCTGAGGAGCTCCGGCTCATCCTGGTAGACCCGAAACGCGTGGAGATGACCTCGTACGCGGGCATCCCGCATCTCCTGACGCCCATCATCGTGGAACCCAAGGAAACGCTCAAGGCGCTTGCGTGGACTGTCTCGGAAATGGAAACCAGATACAAGGAATTTGCGAAAGTTCAGGCGCGCAACATCGAGGGATACAATGCGACCCCGGGCATCCCCGAGAGAAAACCGTATATCATCTTCATCATCGACGAGCTCAACCAGCTCATGATGCATGCTGCGGGAGAAGTGGAAAGCCATATCACCCGTATCGCCCAGATGGCGCGCGCGACGGGGATCCATCTGGTCCTTGCGACGCAGCGGCCTTCGGTGGACGTCATCACGGGCCTCATGAAGGCGAATATCCCGACACGGCTTGCTTTTAACGTCTCCTCCATGATTGATTCGCGCGTCATCATCGACACGCCAGGAGCCGAGAAACTGCTCGGCAAGGGAGATATGCTTTTCCTGCCCCCCGACCAGGCCAAACCGCGCCGCATCCAGGGGCCGTTCATCACCGACAAGGAAGTGAAGGAAGTGACCAAGTTCCTGATAGCGCAGGGCGCGGAGGTTCATTACACCACGGAGATAACCGAGGGCGTCCCCGATCCCGGCCTGCCGCCGGGCGTTCTGCCGGACGAAAACAGGGATAATAAGTTCAACGAGGCGGTGGCGACCATCCGTCAATACAAGAAAGCCTCCACATCCTTCCTCCAGCGCAGGTTGGGGGTGGGGTATGCGCGTGCCGCACGCCTCATCGACGAATTGGAAAAAGCGGGTATCGTCGGACCGGCAGTCGGCGCCAAGGAGCGTGAAATACTGATGAATTTCCCGACAGAAGATACGTTATCCGCAGATACCGGACCCGATACCCTATGAAGAAAACCCGCATGCTCTTAACCGGCGCATCCAGCTATGTGGGCGCCCGTCTGTTTTTGGAATTCCAACGGGATTATGATGTGGTCGGCACGTATTCTGCCCACAAGCTCCATCCTTCGTTCCTGCATCTGGATACGACGGTACCGGCCGATGTCGAAGCTACCGTTACGAAAGTCAAGCCGGATGTCATTGTGCATGTCGCCGCGAATGCCAACGCCCGGTGGTGCGAAGCGAATGAAAAGGAAGCCGTTGCCCTGAATGAGACGGCGACGGGGAGCATGGTAGCCGCTGCCAATGCAATAAAGGCGCGCATGATATACCTTTCATCCTATGCCGCCATGCATCCGACCAATGTCTACGGCCGGACGAAACGACGCTCCGAGGAGCTCGCCAAGAAAACTCAAGCGGGATGGGTTGTCCTCAGGCCGTCCCTCATCCTTGGTTTCAGCCCCAACACGGTCAATGACAGGCCCTTCAACCGGCTTCTGCGCAATCTCGACGGGGGAGTGCCCGCGGTGTATGACACCTCCTGGCATTTCGAACCGACGTACATCCTTCACATAGCGGACATGATTACGGCGGTCATCCGGAAACGGGTCACGGCATTGACCATCCCGGTCGCATGCCCGACGCTCACGACCAGGTACCAGACGGCGCGCGACATCCTCTCTCCGTTTGGCATACAGGTTTCCGGAGTGGACAAGAAAGAAGTGATGGAGACGGCCCGGGCCGACATGACGGTACCGGATGGATTGGATCTTCCCCGCTGCACCTACGAACAGATGATTGAAGGAATCATCCAAGAAATCAGGACGCGGGAACGTTTCGTCTTCCCCCCGGTTACTTGAGGAACGCGGCGATATTCGCGTTGTGTTCTTCGAGCGTCACCGCATAATGCATGGTTCCCTTTTTATCCGATATGTAATACCAGTATTTGGTTTCTCCCGTTGCCAGGGCTGCCGCGGTGAGGGAATCAAGGCCCGGATTGCAGATGGGGGCAGGGGGGAATCCGGGATGCTTGTATGTGTTGTACGATGAATCGACCGCGAGGTCGTCTATGGACAGCTCCTTTTTCCACCATATCCGCTCATTCCGCTGGAACCCTATCGCATACTGGACGGTTGCGTCAAGCTGCAGTGCCCAGTCTGCGCGCTCGCGCTTGAGGATGATATTCGCGACTTCCTTCCGGTCCTCCGGTGTCCGGGCCTCTTTCTCGACAAGGGAAGCGAGGATGACGACCTCGCGCTCCGTCAATCCGTTCAGCTTGGCAGCAGCCCGGAGCTCGGGCTTGTACTTACGGTCGAAATTAGCGTGCATGACGGCAATGATATCGTCGACCGTCGAGGTCGTTGGCAGGAGGTAGGTATCGGGAAACAGGTACCCTTCCTTCGCGCGCTCGACGAACTCGATCTCTGATATGGGGAAGCTCTCGGAAAGGGTCTGTGCCACTTCTTCCTTCCGGAGTCCCTCAATGACGGTGACCCAGTTATCAACGGTTCCGTGGGTGAGCGCTTTCGCGATGTCTTGGGCGGGCATGGCCTTGGACAGGCGATAGTCGCCTGCCTGCAGCTGCTTCTCGATACCCATCTTTTTTACTATGAAATAGAAAACAAGCCGGTTGCGGATGAGCCCTTCTGCGGAAAGCCGTTTCGCAATGCTTGACAGTCCCTCGCCCTTTTTGATGACGAACATCTGGACGCCGGCATTCTTCCGTTCGACGGGCATTGCCCCTTCCTGATAGACGAGATACCCTCCAAGAAGCAGGAAAAGGACAAGAGCGACGAAAACAGCGGATTTTTTCATATATTATGACTCAAACGTGTAAATGGGAAATGATTTGAGTGTTTCTTCAGCCTCAGACAGATGATATGCGTTATGGGAGTACAACGAGAGCAGGGGTTCACCTTTTTTTACATCGTCACCGGTTTTCTTGTGGAGATATATGCCGGCATGCATGTCGCGGGGCGCTCCCAGCAACTTCGCGACGCTGTTGAGGTTGTAGTTGTTTATCTCGCGGATGGTCCCGGAACCATGTGCCAGGACATCTTTCCTGCGTGAAGTAAGCTTGAGTGTTTCCGAAGTGACATTGCGGTTGCCGCCCTGCGCATGGATAATATCCTTGAATTTGGCGAGCGCCTGTCCGTTTTGGAGCAGCTCTTGTGCGGTTTCGAAGCCGTTTTTGGTATTGTGCATGTCGCGGAAACAGGCGTCAAGAAGAGCCCCGGCAAAGTAAAGCGCGCTTTTCTCGAGTGCCCGCGGCCGGTCATCCGTCTGCTCAAGGACCTTGAGGACGTCGCGGGCCTCAAGCATCGGGCCGACGCCGTTTCCTGCAGGCTCCCGTATATGCGTGGGTACGCCGATGACATGCATGTCGAATTTCTTGCCGAGATGGATGAATTTGGTTATAACTTTTTCCGCATCGACGAGCCGGTGGACCTTCATGGTTTTTCCGTAGGGGATGTCCAGGATAAGATGCGTCACTCCCGCGGCTATCTTCTTGGCCATGATGGACACGATGACCTTGTCGAACGATTCGAAGGACAGGGGTTCCTCGACCCGGATGATGACATCATCCGCAGGGGCGATGTTGAGTTTCCCGTTCCAGCAGACGCATCCGCCGACCGTACTGACGATATCCTCGACCTCGGATGGAGTGAAGTCGACCTTGGCAAGCGCCTCCATGACGTCCGCAGTGCCCGCGGCGCTGGTGATGGCGCGCGAGGGAATGCTCGGGATCTTGACGCCCGCGGCCGCGACGATGGGGACGATAATCATGGTGTTGCGCATGCCGGAAACCCCTCCCGTCGAATGCTTGTCGGCGACGACTCCCTTGAAGCGAAGGCGGTCGCCGGTCTCGACCATTGCCTTCGTGAAATAATAGAGCTCGGTCGGCGAGAATCCTTCCTTGAATGATGCGGCGACGAAATATGTCGTGAGCACGTCGCCCAGGTCTTCCTTGGCTATCTCATCCATGAGCACATAGATTTCCGGGTACGTGAGCTTCTTGCCGAGGAGTTTTTTCTGGATGACCTTGATGGCATGAAGCCGGTTGGTATCAGGATTATTCATGGGATGAGGTCATTTCGACAAATTTATTCCGGTATTCCTTTGCTTTCACCATGAGGCTCGTGATGAGATAGAGTTCCTTGGTGCCGAGAAACCAGGACATAAGCAAGTATACCAGGAAATATAACGCGCAACCCCCGGCAAGGAGGAAAAATACGTTGATGGTCCGCGTGGTATCGAAGATGAGGTTGTCGCTGACTTTGATGAACAGGTATGTCGCGGGAGCTGCCACGAGCATCGCGAGTGTTATCTTGAGAGTCTCGCGGGTGATTGTTTTCAAATCCAGGCCGCCGAGCCGCCGGGAAAGCAGGAAGAAAAGCGCCACCGAGTTGAATACTATCGCTGCCGAAAACGAAAGGGCAAGCGACCAGATGGGAAGCTTCAGGACAAGGACGAAAACCAGGCTCATCACGGTATTGACCACAATGGAAAGCAGGCTGAAGACGAACGGGGTCCGGCTGTCGTGGATGGCATAGAAACAGCGCGTCAGGAAGTAATATATGGCATGGAAAGGAAGAGAAAGCGAGAAATAAGAAAGCGCAAAGGCGGTCTGCACGGTCGCGTCCCAGTCGAATTTCTCGCCTCCGAAAAACAAACGGACCATCGGGGTGCGGGCGACGATGAAAAAGCCCATGATGGGGATGGTGAAGAAAAAGAGATTGAGGACGGAATCAACGATGACCTTCCGGAACGCGTCTTCCCGTTTGGCTTCAAACATTTCCGACAGATACGGAAGCGACGCCTGGCCAAATGCAATGCCGATGACCGATACCGGCAAGAGCTGCAGGTGTTGGGCAAAATAAAACTCGGTATATGCGCCGGCTCCCATGAGGGTCGTCAGGGTAAGGTCGATGGTCGCGTCAATCTGGGTTATGATTACGGTCAGGATGCGGGGGACCACCATGCGGAAGAAATCCTTCACGCCTGTCGTTATTTTCACGAGAGGCCGGTAGGAAAAACCGTACAGGAACATCACGGGGAACTGGATGACAAAAAACAGTGCCGAACCTATGACCGTGCCCCATATGGGGGCAAACAGATGCATCTGCGGGGCAAAGAAATACGTGAAGATGATAACGGCAACGTTGTAGATTACCGGAGCCAGTGCAGTGATGAAAAACGTCTTTTTGGCCTGGGCGATGCCTGTCAGGAAGTTCCCGACGACCAGAAACGGCAGTTGCCCCAGCAGGAGCACTTTTGAGTACATGACGATGTCCCGTATCTTGTCTCCCGAGAATCCTGGGGTTATTGCGGGGACGATCCAATCCATGCCGAAGAAAAGAGCTATCACGATGACAAAGAGGCAGAGGCTCAAAAGATTGAATATCGACGAGATGTTCTCATCCAGCTCCTCCCTGCTCTTTTGGTAACGGATGAAGACGGGAATGAAGGAGGACGTGAGCGCCCCCGTTATCAGTATTTCGAAGACAAGGTCGGGAATGCGGAACGACGCGAAGAAGATGTCCAGTTCGTTTTTCGAGAAATAACCCGCCAGGATACGGTAGCGCATGAATCCGAACACCCGGGACACCACAATCATGAAGGAAAGGATGATGGCCGATGAGACAATCCCGCCCTGTTCTGCGAAGATGATTTTTTTGGTGCGATCGATGAATTTCTCCATAGCGGTTTCCTGATTAGTATAGCACAAGGGAGTGCCCCCTGTACTTTGCGTCTTTTGTCTTGGTAGATGGCGCATATACCCTTGACAAACGGAGACAGATGGCGTTAAATGGTTATATATGGTGTTTTTTGGTGAATACTACGTATCATTCAGCGCTCCGGGGAGAGTCGTTCTCCCCAAGAAATTGCGTGAACTCCTCAAGGGAAACATTTTCATCCTCACCAAAGGGTTCGATGCATGTCTTGCCGGATACGACAAAGATGATTGGGAAGCGCGGGCAAAGGATCTTCTCTCCGTGTCGCTTCTCGATCGGGAAGGCCTCGAGAAACGCCGTTTCCTTTTTTCTTCGGCTGTTTATCTGGAAATAGACGAGCAGGGAAGGTTCGTCATTCCGCGAACCCTTCTTACATATGGTAGCCTTGGCGAAAAAGTATATATCGTCGGAGTCGGGGATCATTTTGAACTGTGGAATCCCGACAAATGGGCGAAATATCTCAAGGACCTTAAAAACTAATATCATGCATACACCTGTTTTGTTGACGGAGGTTATCGAGGGACTGGCAGTGACAAAGGAAGGGCGCTATATCGACGCCACCGCGGGTGAGGGCGGGCACATGGGGGCGATGCTGAAGATGGGCGCGCGCGTGCTTGGAATCGACCGGGACGCATCACAGATAGACGGCCTCAGGAGCCGGTTTGCCGGAGTGCAAGACGCCAGCTTCGCGGTCGGCAATTTCGCCGATATCGCGAGCCTGGCCAAAGAAGCCGGGTTCGCGGGTGTTGACGGGATTCTTTTCGATCTCGGATTGTCATATCGGCAGCTTCTCGAGGGAAAACGGGGCCTGTCGTACCGGAATGAAGGCGAACAACTGGATATGCGCTTGGGAGATGGGGACAAGACAGCCGGCGATATCGTCAGGACAAGTTCGGTTGACGAGCTGGAAGCACTTTTTACAGAATATGCGGAGGAAATGCGTTCGCGGGACATTGCGATTGCGATTGTCAGCGCGCGAAGACAGCGGATGCAGACGGTCGGCGAGTTGACGCGGGCAATAGACCGCGTCCCCGGCACGAGCATGGCGACCTATGCACGGGTTTTCCAGGCGTTGCGGATTGCCGTGAACGACGAGTTCGCGAACCTTACCCGGGGATTGGACGGGGCTGCCGCGGTCATCGGCAAGGAAGGGCGCATCGGGGTCATCTCGTTTCATTCGCTTGAGGACAGAATCGTCAAGAGGCATATCCGCGAAAGAGGCTGGAAGCAGATTCACAAAAAAGCGATTGCGGGAAATGCGGATTACCGGTTCGAACGGTCGGCCAAGTTACGGATTTTCACCATATGAAACAAATAGTTCGCAATTTTCTCTTTGTCACGTTTTTCCTGCTCGTTCTCGGCAATATCGTACTGGTTGTCAAGAGCACCCAGATGGGTGTCGATGCGGTCAGGATAGAGCAGGAAATCCAGGATCTGAAAAACGAAAACCAAAAATTGGTCGTAGAGGTTTCGCACATGGAATCCCTCCAGTATGCCGCGTCGATAAGCGCGTCCCTTGGTTTCACGAAGACCCCGAAACCGATGTATTTTGACAATCTCAAATACGCGCGTTCCAACTAACATATGACAAAAATACGTTTCCTTTTTGTCCTATTCCTTCTTTTTTTCGTCGTCATCATCCTGCGTCTCGGGTATATCCAGATACTCCATCCTATCGCCCCTTCCGACTATCTCATGACGCGCAAGATAATGGCGAAACGGGGGTCCATATTCGACCGCAAGATGCTTCCTCTCGTGACCAATCAGATGAAATATCTGATGTTCGCGGAACCGAAATTGGTCCAAGACCAAAGCCTTTTTACCTTCAAACTGTCCCAGATACTGCAGATGGAAGAGGCGTCGATAACGGCCAGGCTCGACAAGACAAAGACATGGGTTGCGATACGCAACGGCGTGGACAGGACAAAAAAAGACGCCATCGACGCGCTTCATCTGCCGGGCGTGGGATTTGACGAGCAACCCGCGCTCTATTATCCGGAGGGATCCTCGGCGGCGCATATCCTCGGTTTCGTAGGGAAGAATAACGACGGGGAAAATGTCGGCTATTTCGGCATAGAGGGGTTCTATGACAAAGACCTGTCCGGGCTACCCGGCCTCATGCGCTCCGACCGCGACCTTATAGGAAGGCCGATATTCCTTGGCACGCAGGAGAAAATAGAGCCCGAAAACGGCCGCGACTTGGTCTTGACCATAGACAAGACGGTCCAGGACATCGTGAAGCGGAAGCTGAAGGAAGGGCTCGAGCAGTATGGGTCATCCCAGGGGTGTGCCATCGTCGCGAATCCCAATACGGGCGAGATATTGGCTTTGTCGTGCCTGCCCGACTTCGATCCGGACACCTACTATGATTTCCCCCCGGAATCCTACAAGAATTCGGCCATATCCGACACCTACGAGCCGGGTTCCACGTTCAAACCGCTGGTTATGGCCGCGGCCATTCAGGAAAAAGTTCTCAAGGCGGACTCGGTCATGAATGAAAGCGGGCCCGTGACCATCGACAAGTACACGATCCAGACATGGAACAATCAGTATGAGGGCAACATCACCATGACGCGCGTCCTCGAAAAATCATCCAATGTGGGTATGGTATACGTGGGTGAAAAACTGGGACGGCAGAAACTGTACGAATATATCCGCAAATTCGGGTTCGGCGACCTGACCGGCGTCGATTTGGACGGCGAGGTGCCCAGTTATCTCAGGCCGATGAGAAACTGGTACGGAATCGATTTTTCCACGGCGACATTCGGCCAGGGCATCGCGGTGACGCCCGTACAGATGATTGCCGGCTTTTCCGCGGTCATCAACGGCGGACACCTCATGCGGCCATACGTGGTGAAACAGATGATAAGCGACCGCAAGACGCAGGATATACAGCCCAAAGAAATCCGCAGGATCCTGTCGGATGACACCTCAAGCATCATGCGCAAGATGCTTGTGTCGACCATCGAAAACGGCGAGACCAAGTGGCTGCGTCCGAAGGGGTATCAAATCGGCGGGAAGACCGGGACCGCGCAGATAGCCCTGCAAGGTCATTACGACGCATCGAAAACCATCGCCTCCTTTATCGGTTTCGCGCCGGTGACGCATCCTGAGTTCGTCGGGCTGGTCATCGTGAGGGAGCCGAAAACGTCACAGTGGGGTTCCGAGACCGCGGCACCCATCTTCTTCCAAATAGCAAAAGAACTTATAGTATATTATAATATAACACCCGAACACACACCATGAACATATCAACGAGCCTAAAACGAAAACTCCAGGCATTGAAAAACCTGTACCACCTCGGCGTGGCATTGGTTGCCAATATCTATTATGGGTTTCCCAGCCGCAGTCTCAAAGTCATCGGCGTGACCGGCACGGACGGAAAAACGACGACGACGCATGCGATTTATCATCTGCTTTCCCGTGCAGGCAGGAAAGTCTCCCTCATCTCGACCGTGTACGCGAAAATCGGGGATAAGGTCTATGACACGGGCCTGCATACCACAACGCCGGATCCGTTCCTGGTGCAGGGCATGCTTGCGAAAGCGCGGGCGCACGGGGATGAGTTCTTTATCCTCGAGACGACGTCCCATGCGCTCGACCAGAACAGGGTATGGGGTGTCCGATTTGCCGTCTCAGTCATAACGAATGTAACGCATGAGCATCTGGATTATCACGCGGGTTATGGTGATTATCTTGCCGCCAAGGGCCGTATAATGAGGATGTCAGGCGCGTGCATTCTCAACAAAGACGATTCCTCCTTCGACAGACTGAAAAAACTTCCTCACTCGTGTCCAATAATGTCTTACGGTTTTGGATCGGGAGCCGATTTCAGTCGCGATTTCGCCAAGGACGTGCCCGGGCTGGTTGACTTCAACAGATACAATTTCCTTGCGGCGTACGCGGTAGTGTCACGGTTCGATGCGCTGCCGCACGATGTCCCCGGTGCTTTCCGGACATTTCCCTTGCCCCAGGGGAGGCTTGACCTTGTCCACGATGGCCCTTTCCGCGTGATGGTCGATTTTGCCCATACGCCCAACGCCATATCGGTCATCCTAGAAGCGATGAAGACGCACTATCTGGTGGGCAAGGGCAGGATTATCCATGTGTTCGGGTCGGCCGGTCTCAGGGACGCCTCGAAAAGGCCCCTCATGGGGAAAGCAAGCGGCACGTTTGCTTCGTTGGTCGTCCTGACGGAAGAGGATTATCGCACGGAGGACCCCGAAGCCATCTGCGGCGCAATCGCCGAAGGCCTGAAGGGCGAAGGATTCCGGAACGTTTCCCCAAAGGGGTTCGGGACCGCAACAAAACAATATGCGGTTGTCATCGCGCGGGATGAGGCCATCCGGCTGGCGTTATCCGTTGCACGCCCGGGCGATATCGTCATCGTCACCGGCAAGGGCCACGAAAAAAGCCTGTGCAGGGGAGCAGTGGAGCATCCCTGGAACGATGGGGAATTCATCAAACAGTATTTCCATGATTCAACTTGAACCCATATATCAGATTATGGAATCCGGGCTTTTGTCCGGAAACGGCACGTGGGCAGGGACCAGCACCCGCGTCTTGGGAGATGGGCGCAAGATAGAGACCTTACGCGCGTTTGCGTCGACCTCGCCGTTGCCTGTCAAGAAAATCGTCGTGCTTGGGCAAATCCACTCGGCGAATATCGCGATGACGGATCCCCTCTGGACAGGGCCGCTTGAAAAGATAGAAGATACCGACGGAGTCATTTGCAGCGAGGACGACACGCTTCTTGTCATCCGGACCGCCGACTGCATTCCTATGCTATTTTTGGACAAGAAGAATCATCTCATCGCGGCCTCCCACCAGGGATGGAGGGGGTCGCTCAAATCCCTTCCCGTCAAAATAATCCGTGAAATGGTCGGTGCGGGGTCCTCCCTGGCCGATATCAGGGTGATGATAGGACCCGGCATAGGTCCCTGCTGCTACGGGGTAGACGACGACCGCTACATGGCTTTCATGGAAGAATTCGACAGCGGGTTCAGCCGTATCTTCACCCGCAAAAAGGGCATCCACCATCTCAATCTTCTTCTGCTAAACTATATGCTCCTTGTCCGAGAGGGTCTGAGGCAGGACCAAATAGAGTTTTTTCCCTTTTGCACGTCCTGCGACAGTTCCCGCTTCTTCTCGTTCAGGCGGGATTACAAGAAAAACCCGTCCCAGTTCGGCGAGATGTTCACTTTTATCATTCAAAAGAAAACACCATGATAGATATAAAAAGGAATATATTCATCGTCGGCATCAAGGGTGCCGCCATGTCGCACATAGCCGTTTTTCTGAAGGCATTGGGCAAGTCGGTGACGGGGGCGGACACGGAGGAGGTATTCATCACCGACAGGACGCTTGAGGAGCAGGGCATCGCATGGAAGGACGGGTTTGCCGATACCTTGCCAAACGATACTGATTTGGTCATATATTCCGCTGCGCATGGCGGCAGGTCCAATCCGTATGTGAAGCAGGCGTTAGACCGGGGGACAAGCGTGATGAACCAGCCGCAGGCCCTCGACGAGCTGATGAGTACGTACACGAACAAAATCGCGGTTGCAGGCTGTCACGGCAAGACGACAACCTCGTCGCTCCTCGCGTACGCCCTGTCGAAATTAGGCAAGGATCCCGGATATATCATCGGCGTCCCGTCTTTCGGTCCGTATCCGGGCTCTGCCGTAGGCAAGAACGGGTTTTTCGTCATAGAAGCGGACGAATACGGGGTCAACCCGCCTGAGGATACGACGCCCAAGCTGCTGCTTCTTCATCCCGACACTGTTTTATGTACGAATATTGATTTCGACCACCCCGATGTCTATCGGGATCTGGAGCATACCAAAGAAACTTTCCTGTCGTTTTTCAAAGATAAAAAACTGAATCTGTGCATCGATGATCCGGTCATCCGTTCGGTCATTCCCCGCCTTAATCAGCGGCACATCGTCACCTTTGGATTCCACCCTGACGCCAGCGTCCGCGTCTCGGGTATGGAGGTCCGGGGCAATCAAACCTATTTCAAAGTCCGGCATCTCTCCAAGGAAATAGGGGAGTTTTCCATACGTCTTTTTGGTTCCAAGAATGTATCCAATGCGGCCGGCGTGCTTGCCGTCCTTCTGGGTTACGGTTTCGCACCGGCCCAAATCCGTGACGCGATGGCTGATTTTGCGGGTCCGAAAAGGCGATTCGAACACCTGGGGACGGATAACGGCGTAGATTTGTTCGACGACTACGGTCATCATCCGGCAGAAATCTCGGCTACCATTGCCGCGGCGAGGAACCGGTTTCCGGAGAGAAGAATCGTTGTTATTTTCCAGCCGCACACCTATTCCCGGACGAAGGCGCTGCTTGGGGAATTCTCGGAAGCGCTCGGCACGGCCGACACGGCATATCTCCTGCCGATATTCCCTTCGGCGCGCGAACGGAGCGTTGATTTCGCGGTGACCTCGGACGATATAGTTGTGGCTGCAGGGAAGAAAACCGACTCGCTTCGCGCATTCGGGAGCAGGGAAGCACTCCTTAAGACATTGCGGACAGAAATATGCAGGGGAGATGTCATCATCCTCATGGGCGCAGGTGACGTCTACATGCTCCAAAATGATATAATTGGGTATATGAAAGGAATATCGCGCATATGAAACAGATGAGTTCCGTCCTCGAAGAAAAATTGGGACAGGGAAAGGTCCGGCATGATGCGGATCTTTTTCCGTTCCTTTCATTGCGGACGCATACAAAGGCGCTTCATTTCTTTGTAGCGACGTCTCCCCGCGATCTTATTGCAGCACGAAAAACAGCGAATGAATTGGGTATTCCTTTCCGGATGCTCGGAGGAGGCACGAATATCGCGGCCATGAGAGAAACGCTGGATGGTTTGACCGTTAAAAACGAGCACATGGGAATCCGAATAGCACCCGTCGACAAAAACGAAGCATTGGTCACGGTCGCTTCCGGAACCCCCATGTCGGTTTTAGTGTCCAAAACCATCGATGCGGGGCTCTCGGGTTTCGAGTACCACAAAGGTCTTCCCGGGACGGTTGGCGGAGCCCTGTGTATGAACTCGAAATGGACACGCCCCCTGACTTATACCGGCGATCGGTTGGTCGAAGCCGTCATCATGGATAAAACGGGGGCGACAAGGACGGTAGACAGAGATTATATGGAGTTTGCGTACGATCACAGCAAGCTCCAGGAAACAGGCGAGGTGGTCATTGACGCCGTCTTCCGGTTGCCGCCATCTCTTCCGGAAACGCTCCGGCAACGTGCCGAGGAGGCGTTCGAGTACCGCAAGCGGACCCAACCGATGGGAGTGGCGACATGCGGATGTTTTTTTCGCAATATCGATGAAAAGGATCAGCAGCGTCTGGGCTTGGCAACCAAGTCGGCAGGTTTCCTCATCGATTCATGCGGATTCAAGAATGCGAGAGTGGGGTCTTTTCATGTGTCCGGCATGCATGCCAATTTTATCATCGGTGACGGAAAGGGATCGAGCAACCCGCATGACCTGTTACAATTAATTACGGATATCAAGAAAAAGGTGTACGAACGCTATGGCGTCATCTTGCACGAGGAAGTTGTTCTCATATAATATGGAAGACGCTTATATTATCCAAGGAGGCAAAAAACTGACAGGCCAGGTGACTTTGTCCGGCGCCAAGAACGTCGCTCTAAAGACCGTCATCGCGGCTCTCATGTTCGAGGGGCCGGTGACCTTGCACAACATACCCCGCATACGCGACATATACGAACTATTGCATCTTATCGCTGGCTTGGGGGCACGGGCGGAGTTCATCGACAAGAATACCGTCTGCATCGATGCGACTGCATTGTCGCAGAACAAGCTGGACTTCTTGCATGCATCCAAGATCCGTACCTCGTTCCTTTTGTTTGCGCCGCTCCTTCATCGTTTTGGCGAGGCGTATATTCCGAACCCGGGTGGTTGTCGTATCGGCGCACGCCCGATCGATCGCATCGTGAACGGGATGAAGGATCTGGGCGTGGCCGTCTCCTATGATTCGGAAACGGGGTTTTATCACGGCGAGATGAAGAATAAGCCCTCCGGCGCATACACGTTCAAGAAACCCTCCCATACGGGGACGGAGCTATTGCTCATGCTTTCCGTATTTTCCCAGGGCGAAATCATCATCAAGAACGCAGCGCTCGAGCCGGAGATAGACGACCTCATCATGTTTCTGAATGAAGGAGGCGCCCGCATTGTCCGGGAAGACACGGATATCCGCGTCAAAGGGGTGGAATCGCTCAAGCAAACAAAGCCATTTACCATCGTTTCGGATCGCAACGAAGCGATAACTTATGCCGTCCTTGCCTTGGTGACAGGTGGGGACATTACTATCTCCGAGATTCCCGAGGCCTATATCTTAACGTTCATTGCCAAAATAAAGGAAATCGGGGGGGGAGTCGAGGAAAAACAGAAACACACGTTCCGCTTTTACCACCGAGGACCGCTTGTCGCAGCCGATATCGTGACGGATCCGCATCCCGGATTCATGACCGACTGGCAGCCGAACTGGGCGCTACTCATGACGCAGGCGACGGGCACGTCGCATATCCACGAGCGGGTGTTCGAGAACAGGTTCGCGTATGTCGACGAACTGAAGAAACTCGGCGCGCATATTGAATATGAAGACTCCGAGGTGGCCAATCCCTCCTCGTTTTATCTTTTCAACTATGAGACAGGCAAAGAATACCATCAGGCGATACGCATAACGGGTCCCAAGAAACTGCACAACGGCGTCCTCAAGGTCGCGGACCTGCGGGCAGGGGCGACCCTCGCCTTGGCGGCTCTCATGGCTGAGGGGGAGACGGTCATCACCGGCGTATCCATCATGGAGCGCGGATACGAGGATTTCGTGCGCAAAATTACCGAGTTGGGAGGAACCATCAAAAAAGTATGAGACAAGCCGATACAGTCGTCATTTTGGCCGGGGGGGACGGGGACCGTTTCCGGCCTCTCACAGGCAAGTATCTGTTTCCTTTCATCGGGAAACCCCTGCTCAGGCATGTCTGCGACTCCATGATGCCCTATGGCAAGAAGCTGGCGGTGATAGTCGCACCGGGACAAGAGGATATGATACGCGCGGTTGTGCCGCCGGGGACCGTCATTGTTACGCAACACAAACAGGAAGGCGGGATGGGAGACGCCATTCTGGCATGCAAGAGGATTCTCAAGGGAAGTGTCATCATCATCGGGAACGACGTCTTTGACGAATCGGTCATCGGGAGCATCCTGGACAAGGCGGATTCCCATCACGCCGGCGTCGTGTTGACGGCTTACAAACCGGGGACTTATTTCCCGGGCGGGTATCTTATGTTCAGGGACGGCAATGTCGCGGGGATAGTTGAGAAACCGGGCGCCGGCAATGAACCTTCTCCCTGGGTCACCCTGGTCGCGGACTATGTCGCCGATATCGATGATTTCATCACGGAACTTGAGAAAACAGAGTCAAGCGACAGCATGTTTGAGACCGCCCTGAGTTCTCTCATGGGACGGACCAAGGCAGACTATGTAGCCTATGAAGGCGAATGGAACGCTCCCAAGTACCCGTGGAACGTGCTGTCATTGAGCGCGCACTTCCTTTCGAAAACACACAGGCACGTTGAGGCCGGATGCCAAATCGATCCGACGGCCGTCATAACGGGAGATGTATATCTCGGGAAGAATGTGCGCGTAGGCGCGTATTCCAAGATAGCGGGCCCTGCATACATAGGCGAGGATACCGTCATTGCCGATTATGCCATGGTACGCGAAAGCCACATAGGCAACTCGTGCCTTATCGGCAGTTCGACCGAGGTTGCCCGCTCTTATCTCGCGGACCGGGTTTCATTGCACCGGAACTACGTGGGGGACTCGGTCCTGGGCGAGGGTGTCCTTATGGGAGCGGGTGCCGTCACGGCCAATTTCCGCTTCGACGCAAAGAACGTGTCTTCGTATGTCGCGGGCAAAAAGATTGATACGGGACATCATAAACTGGGTGCTATCGTGGGGGCAAATGCGCATATCGGCGTGAATGTGACCATCCTGCCGGGAATAAAAATCGGCGCGAAGGCAACCGTTGGCCCGGGCGAAGTTATCGTCAAGGATATTCCCGACGAATCCGTTATATTTACTAATAGGACATGAAAAAAATAACCGTCATCGGCGGAGGGACAGGGGCATATGTTGTCCTCTCGGGCCTGAAAAACGAAGATGTGGACTTGGGGGTAATCGTAAACATGACGGACTCCGGCGGATCGACCGGCAAGCTCCGGGATCAGCTCGGCGTACTTCCGCCCGGGGATCTGCGGCAGTGTCTGGTCGCCCTTTCCGATGCGCCGATACTGTGGCGCAAGCTCTTCCTGTACCGGTTTGAAACGGGCGATTTCGACGGCCACAATTTCGGGAATATTTTCCTTTCGGCACTCGAGAAGGTGTCCTCCGGTTATCAGGAGGTGGTCGAGACCGCAAGCTATGTACTGAAGACAAAAGGCAAGGTCATCCCGGTTACATTCGGCAAATCCCACCTCTGCGTCAGGTATGCGAACGGACACGTCATCAAGGGGGAGGGCAACATAGACGAAGACAACAAAGAGACGGCACGCATAGAAGAAGCGTATCTTGAGCCGAAGGTGCCGGTGAACGATGAGGCCGCCGAACGTCTGGCGCATTCCGATCTCATCATCATCTCTCCGGGAGACCTGTATACGAGCATCATCCCCGTTCTCCTGGTCCCGGGCGTCAGGGAAAGTATTTTATCTTCGAAAGCAAAAATAGTATACGTTCTCAATCTCATGACCAAGGCCGGCCAGACGACCAATTACAAGGCGAGCGATCATGTTGCCGACCTGAAAAAATACCTGGGACGCGAGCCGGACTGCGTACTGGTTAACAGCGGGGATATCCCGGACTCCATCCTGGAATGGTATCTGACCCACAGCGAAAAACCGGTGCTCAACGACCTGGGCAAACAAAACTACGGAGGGACGGTCACCGAGGCAGAATTGACGGATAGGAGCGAGACAATCAAGGGAAAGTCGGACCGGTTGACAAGGAGCATCCTGCGGCATGACAGCGCAGCGCTCGCAAACGTGATTATGAGTTATGCGGGGGAAGCAATATGATACATCGTCACACCATTTCGTTCAAACATGCGTTCGCGGGTATGAAATGGGCGCTCCGGACCCAGCCAAACTACAGGATTCATTTGTTTCTTTCCCTTCTGGCGCTCATCGGGGGCGTCGTGTTCAATATCACGTATCCCGAGTTCCTGACCGTCCTCACCCTGATTACCGTGGGCCTGACCATCGAGACAATCAATACGGCAATAGAACAGACCGCAGACGCCATAGACCTCAAGTGGCGGGAAGACATCAAGATTGCAAAAGATGTGGGGGCGGGCGCCATGCTTTTTTTTGCCCTCGGCTCATTTCTTATCGCGTGCATCATTTTCCTGCCCCGTATTTTTGTTTTTTTGACAAACTAATCCTATGTCTGTTTATCTATTCGCGACATTCGCATCGTTCCTGCTCAATTTTTTCCTGATAGTCCCGTTCATCGATTTTTTGTATCGTCTCAAGCTTCAGCGGGCCGTGCAGAAGACCAGGGATGCCTTTGACAGGCCCACGCCCATCTTCGACAAGTATCATAGCCACAAATCCGGAACACCGGTCGGAGGAGGAATTCTGATAGTCGGGATGACCGTCCTTTTGTTCCTCTTTTTTCTTTCCCTGTATATTTTCTTCAATCTGCCCGTGCAGGCAAATTATCCGAACATTTTTTCGGAGCTGAAAATAATCCTGTTCGCATTCGTGGGATTCGCGTGCCTGGGCGTGTACGACGATCTCACGAAGATATTCTTTTGGAAGAAATCCAATTTCTTCGGGCTCCGCGTCCGTCACAAGCTCATCATCGAGATTATCCTGGCGCTCATCCTGGCCGTGTGGTTATTCAACGACCTGAAAATAGACATCATGCACGTTCCCTTCATCGGCGTATTCAAATTATCCTATTTTTACATTCCCTTCGCCACATTCGTCATCGTCGCGTTTGCAAACGCCGTCAATATCACCGACGGATTGGACGGGTTGGCGGGCGGGATCCTCATGATCGCATTGACGAGTTTCTGGGTCGTCTCACGGGCAATCATCGATGTCCCGACCTCCATTTTCATCGGTGTCTGGCTGGGCGGATTGGTTGCATTCCTGTATTTCAATATCTATCCCGCGCGTCTCATGATGGGGGACACCGGCGCCTTGTCATTCGGGGCCACGTTTGCCGTGGTCGGTCTTATTCTGGGCAAGGCCTTCGCGCTTCCCATCATCGGCGGTGTTTTCGTGCTTGAGATAACAACCTCGTTCATCCAGCTTCTGGG